>Ga0075460_10001131_pt1 | contig 10632 bp, 5 predicted proteins | sample DEB08_DNA_3_FD_77580 | JGI IMG/M metagenome (GOLD analysis project Ga0075460, IMG submission 77580) | Aqueous microbial communities from the Delaware River and Bay under freshwater to marine salinity gradient to study organic matter... | ecosystem: Environmental > Aquatic > Marine > Coastal ...
ACCAGAAGCATTAGCAACCTCTACAATACTATTGCCATCACGAAGGTATATTTTTTGATCCGCACTATTAACGGCTAATTCTCCATCCGCAAGATTACTAGTGGTTGGAACCGATGATGCCGTACTAGACCTTTTTGGTTTGAATACATTAGCCATTATTAGTTACTTCCCTTTAGTTGCTAAAATCAGTTACTGCATCAATATTTTTAGACACAGATTTTTTTGGTTTTTGTTGTCCTTGTAATTCTTCAATTTTTGCCGACATATTCTGTATAATTCTTTCGGAAGCAACTACTTTTGCCTCCGCAGCAACAACTTGATTAATTAAGTCGCTTACTTTATTTTGATATACTCTGATAATATCACTGTACTCAATACTAAATTCATTTGCCATTATCAATAAGAACCTCCGTCAAATACTAAGTTTTGTGCTTGTCCGCTACTATTTATTATCTGATTTCCAGATGCTGTTCCGCCAAGATAAAGATCATTTGCTACGAAAGATGCAAGCGTACTAACAGATACTTGAGGATCGGCATTTCCAGTATCAGCCGACTCGGTTACAGATGCTGCAGCAGCAATAAAAGTATTATCTAACCAAACAACACCAGATTTTTTAGGTGTTCCATCGCCTACTCCAGTATTATAATTAAACAGAACTCCAAGTTCCCATGTTGTATTAGAAGTTGGTGCTGCACCATTTACAAGACCGAGTTCCAAAATTCGATCTTCTACCTTTACAGTCTCGGTAGAGAATGTAACAGCAGTACCTACAACATTCAGGTTTCCACTAACATATAAGTCACCAGTAACAGAAGCACCACCACCAGTGGTTTCAAATTTCTTGGAATTATCATAATAAAGTTCTACTGCCGCATCATTGGTACAAACAATACTATTTTCTCCGGACTTTGCTTGAATATAAATGTCTTTATTAACATCTTCACCAGTATTATTTCTTATATAAAGATGTCCACTCGCAGAAGCGCTAGCATCAATATAAGCATTAGTACCATCAGAATAAATTTTTAACTGATTTGAATTAATATTAATATATTCTAAACTACCAAGAGTTAAACCATCAACAGCAAGAATTCCCGTTAATGTTGCACCAGCATTAGTAGTTTCAAATTTCTTGGTATTATTATAATAAAGTTCTACTGGATTTCCACTACCACCACCTAAAGTAATACCTTGAGTAGTTGTAGTTGGTCTAATATAAATTTTTGGATTAGATCCATCAGGGTCTAGTTCAATATTTAAATCTTTATCAAGACTTTTAATATGACTATCCGTTCCATCATGACCTATTTGCAGATCACCATTAGTACCAAAACGAGCTTCAATACTATCATTAAAAGTTAAGTTTCCAGAAGTCTTAATATCTAATTGATCAGACCTTAAGAAACTTGTACTATCGATACCGTCAAGTGTTGCGGCATTTCCACCATCAGCACTAGTGATATATGTACTACTATCTACAGATCCATCGGCCTTCAAAAATTGTGACGATGTACCGCCAGATTTTACAAAAGAAGTAGCAGTTACAATACCAGTAACATTAAGATTACCAGTACCAGTAATATCCTTAGAATTAAGATCTAAGTTTCCACCAAGTTGTGGTGTAGTATCTTCTACTACATTCTTTAATACTCCAGTTAATCCAGCACCACTTCCATAAAAATTTGTAGCATAAACATTTAACCACTTATCTATAGAATCACCTAAGTTATAACTACCAGAAGGTTTTATATGACTACCAACATAGGCATTAAATACAACACTATCGGTATATGCGTCTCCTAGTGTTGTATTTCCGGTAATAGAAAGTGTCGTGGCAGTTACAATACCAGTAACATTAAGATTACCAGTACCAGTAATATCATTAGAATTAAGATCTAAGTCTCCACCAAGTTGTGGTGTTGTGTCACTTACAAGATCAGTTAAAAGAGTAGCAAATGATAATGTGCCTTCTCCGTTCGTTCGCAATACTTGCCCCGAACTTCCATCTGCCGAAGGTAAAGTAAGAGTAAAATTGGAAGCAATACTAGCGGGAGCTTTAAGTGACACATAATGATTACCATTATCAGTATCTTCTGCTAACTTGATGAAAGCCGAAGATGTACTAGATGCCCTAGAAAGAATTTCTAAGGACGAAAGATGAGTATCTTCACTGGCAATAGAACTTCCTGCACCAGATCCTGATGCTCCATTATTACCTACAAATAAAATTTTACCAATTTTATCATATATTGGTTCGCCTTCATAAAAGACGCCACCAGGAGCACCAGAACCTCGTCTTAACTGAAGTCTATTTGCCATTTTTTATTTTTTTATTATATCCTATATTTATTTAGGAATTTTATTCAAATGTTCCAAAGTCATCGATATCAGGATCACTATTAAAGTCATTATTAATGCCAAAGTATGTCTTAGGATTAACAAATTTAAATCCTGGAATACTAGGATCATAAATCAACAAATAATCAGTAGAATTTGAATTGAGATTACTAACATCAACATTAGACAAATCTCCTAATGCAATGTTAGCACTTACAGTAGTTACATCTCCACTTATTGTTGCAGTAAGATTGGTTGAAAAATCAATAATATTACTTAATCCCAATGTCGAATTACTATTTTTTGTAGTAACTCTTACGTTCTCCAAATTGTATCCATCTCCATAATATTTTGGAGCATAGATACTTGTATTAAATCCAAGTCTAGAATTAGAATTATCCCAAACTAAACTTTTGTTGGAATCACTTCCATGAATAATAATTCCAGCACCATCAAGTTGTTGATTACTTAAAGGAGTAGAAGCAGAAGCAATACCTATTGTCTTATCAGAAATCTCAAGAGTTTGACTCTCAATTTTAGTTTCTTTACCTTCAACAATAAGATCGCCTTTAATTGTTACAGTACCGCTGGAAGGAAGTCTAGAACCAAATCGGAATACATGATTTGTAGTACTTCCAATTGAAACCTTATCAATACCAACATAAGATTGCCCTATACCAGATACTTTGGTTCCATATGAAATAACTCCACTTACCTCATCAATATGTTGTCCTATTTGTATTGAACCAGTATAAATCCCAGTAATTCTATCTGTTCCTGCAATAGAAACATTACCAACAGTAGATGCAGAAGATACAAAATCTCCTTCAGAACCATCAGGAGAAGGATCAATAACTAAACTAGGAGGAGATTTAATTGTGCCTTCAAGAATGTCGTCACATCTAATATTAACATTAGATCCAGTATAAATTCCTGCATATAATCCTCCAACAAATACATCCCCTTTATAAGAGGCACCTCCACTAGGATTCAGAAGTTCGGTATCTCCAGAAGCAATTTTACCAGACTCGGCATCAAGTGTAATTGATGCTTCACCAATGGTGAGGATACCAGTAATACGGGCATCACCCATTACCAATAGTCTGAGATTGTTTTGCTGTACACCATCAGGATTATCTGCACCAGTAAAATAAGGACTAAACCTTATATTTGTAGTACCAATTCCAACTCTGGACATGGTATATGGACCATCGATACCATCTGTCCAAGAAGATGCAAACTCAAAATCTCTAGAGGAATGATTATACTTTAAATATTTTCCATCATAAATGGAAGGATTCGTGGCAATACCAACAATATCATCAAGATACTTAAGTCGTGTTTCTCCGCCGCCGCCTAATGAAGAAAGTTGTTGTTGAATACGATTAATAAAAAGACGATAATGTTGTTGAAGTTGTTCAAGAGTTACATACTTTTCATCAAGTGGCGTAAGTGGATCATCACTTTTTAATGACTCAGGGAAATCAAAAGAAGTTTGTTCAATAATAACTTCTGGTTTTTTGTTCTTTATTTCTTCATAAAGATTTTCAAGGTCATTTATTTTATCTTGTAACTTTTTATTATCTTCTACAAGATCAGAGACTTTAAGATCTTGAATTGCTTCATAGATTTCCTTTTCTACTTTTTCAAGTTGTTTGTTTTGTATTTTAAGACGATTTTCATTGATTGTAACTTCAGTCTCAATACGAACAACTTTTTCAAAGATATTTCTTTTAAAAGTTCCAAGAGAAGATTTTTTTAAATAATCTTCAATATGCTGTATTCTTTTGTTATTCTGTTTAGAATGTTCATCTGCAGATACTTCAATATTTTGAATAGTTTCGAGTATATCATCCTTTAATACCTCAATACTATCAGTTTTATGAGATATATCAATTAATTTTTGATCTAATTCTTCTTTAATTGGAGAAATATTTTTATCAATTAAATGGTCAACTTTATTATCGACTCTAATTTCAAAATCAATAAGATTTTTTTTGTACTTTGGTACATCAAATTCAATAAATTTTTCAACTTTTGAAAGTAAAAAATTTGTATCTTCACGAATTTCATCTAATTTGTCTTCATTAATTACCTTTACATTATTTTCAATATTAGAAATAGACTCATTAACATAAAGAAGTTGAGATAAGATTGCCTTATCCAAATCTTCTTTTTTAAGAGCACTCTTAATATCAGATTTCAGAAAAGAAATTTGTTCAACTAAATTATTAACACAATTAAGTTTATCTTCAAAATCATTTAAATATGATTGATAACTATTGAATGCCTCAAAGACATCATTAAAAGTTCCTTCAGAAACTTCAACTAAAGGTATACATGATTCCGGATTTTCTTCTGCGAATAAATCTGATGGTTTTTTCAACGGCACCTTATTATTTCTCCCGTATATTCTGCATATTAGATATTTATCATTATAGCACAAAAGTCAAAATACCAAGAAAATATTTATCACTCAGTATCAAAAAAGAACATCTGCCACAATCTACAATTATCTTTGACTGTACCAAAATACTCTGACGCAGAGTGAATACAACTAGCATCAAAGATGACCAAACGATTGTAAACATTACCAAGAACATCTACTGGTTCAAAGGGAGTTCTATCTAAGAAAGGATCACCTTCTTTACCGTCCCATGCAATACGTCCTCCAGGTTCACACCCCCGTCTCACTTTATTATCTTTATTAGCATAAAGAGTAGTTCCACATTGAAATGGAGCATCTGGAGTTAAATAAATCATACCACCCCACATCTGGATATCACAATGATATACAACAGGTTGCCCAGACCAACAATATTGGAACCTACCATTCATCCCATACTCTTCCCACTTGATAATTTTTCTACCCATAATATTCTCAAATCTACTCTTGAGTTCTGGAAATAAAAATTGTTGATGTGTTCTGTTTCCAATGTATCCACGACCGATACCGCCAATATCATATTCCTGTTCTAGTGCAAATTTCCTCATGGAATCCGGATCTTCATAAAAATTATCAACGATCCATGCAGACGGTTTAGATTTACAACTTAGATACTGTCGATTATCTTCTACACTCTTTACATTTTTAATGACTTCTCTTCTACCTGCAAATAACTTTTCAATATTATGCTTTACTGCACCAATATATACAGAATCCATATCATATTTTTCTAACAAATCATAATGAAGATTACATGAATCATCACATAACCCACAATGCCAAGCAGAAACTGCTTTTTCAAAAATTATTCCATAAAAACCAGGATATCCAACCTCAATATCTAAAGGTCTACACTCTTTATCAGAAAGTGACTCTCCTATAGAAGCAATCAAATAAGCATCTTGATAATTAGTTTCTCTTTCATAAAATCTTGAAAGCAAAAAATATGCTTCTGGTCTTGAAGGAAGTAATGTTACTGCATTTTGCAACATACCCTTCACAGAGTTAGAACGACATCCTTGAGAATCAAAACAATTTGCTGCTGCCAAGAGACATGAATATGCCTGCTCTTTATCATCTGTTCTTTCAGATGTTCTAATATAATATGAAACTGCCGAAGCAGTTTGACCAATATAATTATAATAGTTTGCAAGTTTAAAATTAATATCTGCTTCTTCTGGGTTAGAAACAAAATAATTTAAAAGTTCCTGTAAGTCTTTCATTCTAGTTCTACTCCATTTTCACAAAATCTACACAAGTTAAAGCAAGTATTATTTTCAGGCACGACATCCTCATAATCTTGTTCTATCAAATTACCAATAATATGCTCAAGACCATAGTCCATACAACATAAAGATACATCGCCATTAGGAAGAACTACATTATGATAAAGCTTTTCCAAACATCCACAAGTTCTTGGTTTTTCTCCATGATAAACAGATTTATACTCATTTTTTATGTTCAATAACTCTGGTTTTAAAATACTTTCATGTAAAAGATTTCCAGCTCTTGACCACATTTCAGGAATATGAGACTCTGAAAAAACATGTTTCACTGATGAATCAATTTCTCCCATTGACATTACATTAAAATTTTGTATTTCATTCCGAAGTTCTCCAAATCTTTCAATAACTTTAACATATCTATCAGTTATAGGATGCTTTGCTTTTTTATCCTGATCAGGAAGATGTAATGTAAAACCTCCATTTGGTTGTCCTGCAAATGGAATATGCTTTATCCTTTCAATATCATCAAGTTTCATACCAATACCTGTAGTAAACACAGAAATAGGATGCCCTCTTTCATGTGCGTACAAGAGCATATCAGTACACTCAGGGTTTAACCAAGGTTCTGTAAAACCAGCAAAGGTAATACGAACTTCTTTTGGTATTTTATTAACGCAGGTTTTGAAATCATCAATACTTAAGAATTTCTTACCAGTATAAGATTCTTGCAAAGTTCTCTGTGGGCAAAACACACAATCAACAACACATCCATTTTTGGTATCAATAGAAGTTGTAAACTCCATTGTAGGTGCTATTGAATTTTGCCATGTTTTTTCTTGTTTAACATGAATATCAAACATATCCTCAAATACTTTTTGAGGAAACTTCAAAAGATATGCAGCATTATCCTGAAATCCATAAGTCATATAGAAATCATCACCCTTTTGAGTTAGTCCAACACAGAACTCAACATCTCCACCCATAATAGAAAAGTCATTTGTCCATTTAACAAGATTAAAATCTTTATCCCATAAACAAACTCTATGCCTATAGACGGCATCCTTTCTACCAGTTTCACTTTTAAAAAGATCTACTTCATGAGTAATGGCAATATAATGATCTCTCCAAGAAATAATTTGTGAACCACCTCTCAGTTCTTTACCAATTTCCTGATAGTTTCCTACAAATACTGTCTCACATGTTTTATTTTCAGGGTCTACTTTTACAATTTCTGTAGGGTTTGACCATTTTACAAAATGATATGGTTTGTCAATAATTGGCATCCAGTTCTTAGAACAATACTCATCATCATTTCCTGGTGTAGGAATTCTAAATCTGGAAAGTTCTACAACAGAATCTTCACGAATTTCTATCTCACAGAGTTCCATTCTACCCGTACCAATAGTATCCAAATCTCTACGGACACCACAAGTATATAACTTTCCTTCCCACTCAAATATGCGAGCATCCTCTAAACCAATAAACTCCCAAAGTTCTTTTTCAATAAACTTAGAAGTATCAATTTTATTTACTCTTACAATATCACACTCATCATTTAGTTCTAAGTAATAGTTCCAAGTTCTTAACTTAAGATCATTCTCTGGATGAAGATAGGTCAAAGGTCCAAATGGATGTTGAAATAGCTTCTTTTCAGAATGATAAAAAGTATAATTAACTGCTCTTAGATTTGCAATTAGTTTTCCATGATAATTGTAAATAGATGGATTCATTATACCCAGACCAGAATTGTGTTCTGCAGGTATAATTAAAGGTTTTATAATTCCACCATGTCCCAGTGCGGCTTGTACAAAATTCATAAAAAATATTTTTTATCAGTATTTCATAATTTCATAATTTCATATATTTATCTCCCAATATAGTCCATCAAAAATCACCCAACAATTTCTTGAAGTGTAATCCACGAGATATATCGTTCATAAGTGTTACTAACATTACTATCAGAGACTGTCTTATTACCATACCATGTATTTGCAATATAACCCATTATTGTAGGATAATATGTAACAATCCCTGTTGTATTTGGACTATCAAGAAAATTAACAATTGAAAAACTCTCTGGTGTGCTACCGGCGTCGCCAGAATAACTTATAAGTGGAGTTGTTATTCCATGAATACGAGATCCAGGACTTGTGTAATATCCTGCTTCATTATTTCCTGGTGCTACTGTTACAATTCCACTAGGATAGTTAGGACTTTCTCTCGCAAAAGCAACGCTACTATTATAAGGAGCAGCAGAATTACTAAACTCACCATTGAGTTGTAATGTAACAAGAACTTTATTTGAAGCACTCTTGAGATTAATTGATGCACTAATATCTGTTATAGGAGAATGGGTGTATGCAGTTATCGTGGTAGTAAAAGTTGCATCAGTACTAAAACCAACAACCTGACGAATAGATCCTACTACACCTTCAGAAGTGTTAATTTTTCCACCAACATCAAGTGCTTGTGTTGGTTGATCAGATGCGACCCCAACCCGTACAGTTCTAGGATCTAAATATGGAGGATAATCAACTTCTACAGGATTTAAATTTTCTCCGTTAGCGAATATTCTTACTATCATAAGTAAATCACTGAAAAGATCTGGTGGACCAGAGTTAGTATTATTCCCAATATCATACCGACCAGTACCTAGCGTAATATCTGATGATACTGTAGAAGTATTAGTAGTAGCTTTAGAGATTGTAAAATTATTAGTACCAACAGATGTAATTACAGTACCTGCTTGAAAATAAGTTCCAGAAACTTCACCGCCTTCATAAACTAGATCATTAGGTGTAGTGAAATTTATAGTAGTTGTAGTTGCATTTATACTTTGATTATTATAAGTAACCTTTTGCCAATGTCTTTCAATAAAATCCGCTTGAGCAACTGCAGTGGTTCTAGTCGAATCTGCTGATAATCCAGAATAAACCCAACTGCTAATGTAGCTTGATTTATTACCATAAATCCCTCTTCTAAGAATCTGAACCGTGTCTGACTCTGAAACAACACCATCACCATCAACATCAAAATCATCATAATGATCCCAAGCATAATCATATAATAAAGCATCAGTGTTTCTCCCAGCAGTTATTGCATTACTCATCCCAGTAGTAATGGAAGTTCCAACCTGAGGACTTAATTGCCTGGTAACAGGTGTATATGTCTTGTCCGACGAACTAAATACACTAAGTGCATATGGTTGATAGTGCCTATTTTCTACAGCAAGAGGGGATATAGAAGTAATACCACTTACACCTGTTCTGGATATAAGAATAGGCTTAGAAGTAACCGTATTTTGAAAATCTACAGAACCTACAAAAAATGATGTAGCTCCTGTACCAGTAACTTTTAAAGTAGTAGTACTGTGAATACCAGGTGTAATTAAATCTGGACCTTCAAATATATGGTGACTGTAAGCACCAATACCGTTTCCTACGTAAATTTTTAATTTGCCTACATAATTAGGGAAAAATCTAGGAAGTATTTGTAGTGCGGCATCTCCATAAGCACCTCCCAAATTAAAATTATCATCAAATATAAGTTTTCCATCCAATTCTAAAGATCCACCAAGTACAGGTGCCGTATCAAGAGTCACATCACTTAAACCAGTTATTCCTTGAATACCCTGAATACCCTGAATACCCTGAATACCTTGAGTAGCAGTAGCAGTACCAGTTATTCCTTGAATACCTTGAATACCTTGAGTTGCAGTACCAGTAATTCCTTGAATACCCTGAATACCTTGAGTAGCAGTAGCAGTACCAGTTATTCCTTGAATACCTTGAATACCTTGAGTTGCAGTACCAGTAATTCCTTGAATACCCTGAATACCTTGAGTTGCAGTACCAGTTATTCCTTGAATACCCTGAATACCTTGAGTACCTTTATCACCTGTTCTGGAGAACACGATATTCATTTCTTCGTTACCTGACGATGAAATATTGCCAGAAATATAATCGATTGGTACTCTTAACCAACTTGAATTATCAGTTATATTTCCATTTACTGCAAAAATAGCATTATTTACATCACTATTAGTATTTGATTGGATAATGAGATATCCTCTGGCATTTCCACTACTACTATTACCATCGTCCCAGGTTACAATATAATCAGAAACATCAGTACCATTTCTATCTAAATTATCAATATATAATTCAGTAATATTTGCTGCGGTCAAACTATCATATCTAAAATAACCAGTTCCAGGTTCAGATGCAGCGGTACTTGTAGAACGCTTAAATGGCAATCCACCTTTATTTCCTTGAGAACCAGTTATTCCTTGAATACCTTGAGTAGCAGTACCAGTAATTCCTTGAATACCCTGAATACCTTGAGTTGCAGTACCAGTTATTCCTTGAATACCCTGAATACCTTGAGTTGCAGTACCAGTTATTCCTTGAATACCCTGAATACCTTGAGTTGCAGTACCAGTTATTCCTTGAATACCTTGAGTACCAGTAGATCCAATACCAGTTATTCCTTGAATACCTTGAATACCTTGAGTAGCAGTACCAGTTATTCCTTGAATACCTTGAGTACCAGTAGATCCAATACCAGTTATTCCTTGAATACCTTGAATACCTTGAGTAGCAGTACCAGTTATTCCTTGAA
>Ga0075460_10001146_pt1 | contig 10563 bp, 10 predicted proteins | sample DEB08_DNA_3_FD_77580 | JGI IMG/M metagenome (GOLD analysis project Ga0075460, IMG submission 77580) | Aqueous microbial communities from the Delaware River and Bay under freshwater to marine salinity gradient to study organic matter... | ecosystem: Environmental > Aquatic > Marine > Coastal ...
ATTAACATTCCAGTGATTGCCTCTGGTGGTATCACCAACTTAGACGACATTCGTAACTTATGTGCAGCGCCAACCAATAATATTACCGGTGCTATTACGGGTCGTGCGATTTATGAAGGCACGTTAGATCTAGCTGAAGCACAACAGTTAGCTGACCAGTTGAGTGCCTGATCATGGGTTTAGCGAAACGCATTATTCCTTGTTTAGATGTAGATAACGGTCGCGTTGTTAAAGGCGTGCAATTTGTCGATATCCGCGATGCCGGTGATCCGGTTGAAGTGGCGCGTCGTTATAACCAAGAAGGCGCGGATGAAATTACGTTCTTGGACATCACGGCGACTTCGGATAATCGCGACACCATTGTGCATGTGGTTGAGCAAGTCGCATCAGAGGTATTCATCCCGCTGACTGTGGGCGGTGGTATTCGTAAGCCCGATGATGTGCTGACTATGTTGAATGCCGGTGCAGATAAGGTCTCGATCAATTCTGCTGCGGTATTCAATCCCGAGTTTGTCAAAGAAGTAACCGATCGTTTTGGCTCGCAATGCATTGTGGTTGCGATCGATGCCAAGCGTGTTGATGACCATTGGGAAATCTTTACCCATGGCGGTCGCAAGCCAACCGGTATTGATGCCATCGAGTGGTCAGCTAAGATGACCGAGTATGGCGCAGGCGAGATTTTGCTCACGAGTATGGATCGTGATGGCACCAAGATTGGTTTTGATAACGAATTGGTTCGTGCCGTTGCAGAGGCGGTATCGATTCCTGTGATTGCTTCAGGTGGCGTGGGGGAGTTGCAGCATCTGGTTGATGGCGTGAAAAAAGGTGGCGCGGATGCGGTCCTTGCAGCGTCGATTTTCCACTTTGCGGAATACACTGTGGGTGAAGCCAAGCGCTTTATGGCAGATCAAGGTATTGAGGTCAGACTATGAGTGATGTACTCGACCGATTAGCGGCGGTGCTCGAAGAGCGTAAATCAGCTGAGGCTGGCAGTTCATATGTAGCGTCTTTGTATGCCAAAGGTCTTGATGCAATCTTAAAAAAGATTGGTGAAGAGGCGACCGAAACTGTGATGGCGGCAAAAGATGGCGCTAAAGATAAAATCGTATACGAAACCGCTGACCTGTGGTTTCACAGTATGGTCTTGTTAGCGCAGCAGGGACTCTCACCACAGGATGTCCTAGAAGAACTGGATCGTCGTTTTGGATTATCTGGTCACGACGAGAAAGCCTCCCGAAAAGACTAAATGTCGGTATGATTCGACAACTAACGCTGCGGCACAGCAGCGAACCAAAGAAGTGAGGAAAATAAAATGGGTTTTGGTGGAATCAGTATTTGGCAGCTGCTAATTATCTTGGCCATCGTTTTGGTCCTATTTGGTACTAAGCGTCTGCGTAACATTGGTAGCGATCTTGGTGGTGCATTCAAGGGCTTCAAGAGCGCGATGAAAGACGAAAAGAAAGATGAATCTGAGAAGCTTGAAAAAGCGGATGAGAAAGTCATCGATGGCGAAGCTGTTCGCGAAGAAAACAAAGACAATAATAAGTAATTTTTCTGAGTCTTTGACATGACTGAGGTTGGTTTTTTCGAAATCATCCTAATCGGCATTATTGCGCTGATTGTGATTGGACCCGAGCGTTTACCCGGTTTAGCCCGTACTGCAGGTATGTGGGTGGGGCGTGCGCGTCGCATGGTCAGCAATGTTAAAAAAGATATCGAAAAAGAAATTGAAGCTGATGAGTTAAAGAAAACGCTCGCAGCGCAGAAGCAAGCGTTTGAAGATGCTTCATCGACCAGTTCTTTCCAAGAAATCATCGACGATACGAAGAAAGATTTTGCGGATGTCAAAAAAGACATGACGATAGAAGAGGCGGACGAGACAAAGCCGGCGACACCGGAAGACAAAGCCTCTGCTGGCGGCAATTCGCCGTAATCCATGAGCAATCTAGAAGAACAACCACTGATTTCGCATCTGCTTGAGTTGCGTACTCGCGTTACCCGTATGGTGATCGCGATTTTAGTGCTATTGGTTGCGTTCTTCCCCTTTGGAAATGATATCTACATTTTTGTTGCAGCCCCTTTGATGGATGTTATGCCTGAAGGCACATCGATGATTGCAACGCAGGTGGCATCGCCATTCTTGACCCCTTTTAAATTAGCGCTGGTTACGGCGGTCTTTGTTGCAATGCCTTATCTGTTGCATCAGCTATGGTCATTCATTGCGCCAGGTTTGTATCAGCATGAAAAACGTTTGGCAGTTCCCTTGTTGGCTTCAAGCGTTATTTTGTTTTATGCCGGCGCAGCCTTTGCGTATTTTGTGGTGTTCCCTCTTGTCTTTGCGTTCCTCACGAGCGTGGCACCAGAAGGCGTTGCGGTTGCAACGGACATCACGGCGTATTTAGATTTTGTCTTAACGCTCTTCTTTGCTTTTGGTATCTCATTTGAAGTGCCGATTGCCACGATCTTGCTTGTATTGGCGGGTATGACAACACCCGATAAGTTGGCGCAGAAGCGCCCATTTGTTGTAGTGGGAGCCTTTGTTATCGGCATGCTTCTCACCCCGCCAGATGTCATCTCACAAACGTTGTTAGCGGTGCCAATTTGGTTGCTGTTTGAGGTGGGTATCTTTTTCTCACGTCTTTTGAAGAGAAAGCCAAAGAGCTCAGAGGAAGAAAAAAGTATCGGGGGTGCATTAACAACGACCGGTGCCGCAGCTGCGTCAGGAACGAGTGAAGCTAAGCAGCAAGTCTACGAAGGCGAATATGAGGATGATGACGATGAGTACCGTCCTCTCACTGATGAAGAGATGGAAGCTGAACTCGATGCCATGGAAGAAGATGAGGATGACGAACCCGAAGAGAATGGCAAAAAGGACGAGGCTGACTCAGCTGAGCTTGAAACTGTAGATGGCGAAGAAAAGCCCTACGAAGTACCAACTGATTTCGTTCCGGATGCTGTCGACAATAAACTCGAGTGGATCATGACCCTGCGTGAAGAGGGTCGTTTACGTGAAGCGCGTAAATTACTCTATGAAGTGCTCGCAGAGGGTAATGAAACTCAGAAGAAGGTTGCGCGTAACATTCTCGACCAGTTCGACACCTGATTCGGCCTAGTTTTTCATACCCAATTAATCTAATGAAATTTTCCCACTAACTCGGTCTAAGCTCTTGTTATTCCACACAAGAGTGAAAACTGATGTTGGCAAGATTATTCCTTTTTCTGTTCTTATCTCCAGCGGCGTTTGGCTTAACTAATCAGCTGGAAAACCACCCATCACCGTATCTAGCGTTGCATGGCAGTGATCCAGTGGCCTGGCAGGACTGGGATGCGAAGGTGCTGGAGAAGGCTCAAGCTGACGATAAACTGATTCTTATCTCGAGTGGCTATTTTGCTTGCCACTGGTGTCATGTGATGCAAAAGGAGAGCTTTAAGGATAAAGAAATCGCTGCCTTAATGAACAAGCATTACATACCGGTAAAGCTTGATCGTGAATTGCACAGTGCGTTAGATGATTACTTGATGGATTATACCGAGCGTACCAATGGCCAAGCGGGATGGCCACTGACAGTATTCCTGACACCTGAAGGGTATCCGCTCATCGGCGCGACTTATATGCAGCCGGATCAATTTCAGCAAGTACTACAGAAGCTCCAACTTACCTGGGATAGCGAGCGTGATAAAACCCGTGAGTTGGCGAGGCGTGCGACCCTGGCGCTAAGTGCTAATGCACAAAATACTGCTGAGCCTGTTATGAACTTCCCGCAGATCGCTCAGCGTTATCTGCAGCAGATCATGATGGTGGCTGATCCCCTAGCAGGTGGCATAGGTCATGAAAGTAAGTTTCCTTTAGAAGCGCAATTGCTCGCTGTGCTGACTCTGCGTGCGAGTTTACCGATTGAAGTGCCTGGTCTTGATCAATGGGTTGAACTCACCTTAGATAACATGGCTAAGTTCGGTATGCGTGATCATCTTAAAGAAGGTTTCTTTCGTTACACCGTTGATCCTTCATGGGAAGTGCCGCACTTTGAAAAGATGCTTTATAACCAAGCGCAGCTAGCACGGGTCTATCTCATGGCAGGTCAGATCTACGGTCGAGAAGACTACCTGGGCATGGCGCGTTTGGCCTTAGATTTTGCGACCTCGGATATGCGTGAGCAGAAAGGGCAATACATCTCGAGCCTCTCTGCGATTGATGAGAATGATATCGAGGGTGGAAGCTATCTCTGGACAGATGAAGAGTTGCTCGCGCAGCTAGGTAGGGAGGATGCGGAACTAGCGAAAGCCTATTGGTCGATGCAGGGTTTTGCAGCCTTACCAGCTGGCTTCTTACCAATGCAAGGTAAAAGTGTTGCCGCATTAGCAGAGAAAAGCGGAGTGACTGAGGTACAAATGTTCGAACGCCTGGCTCAGATAAAAAACACCTTGCTGCAACGCCGCGCAATACGCATGCCACCACGTGATGAAAAAGTCCTCGCAGCTTGGAATGGCTTGATGCTGGGTAGTTTGGCCTTAGCGGCACAGCAATTTCCAGAATCAGACTATGCAGCACAGGCGAGTGAATTGGCTTATGGCTTACGTGATCGCTTGTGGCAAAACGGGCTCCTCTGGCGTTCGGAGGAAGCAGGGCAGGCGGTGGGTCAAACCGGATTGGATGACTATGCGTATTTGATCCAAGGTTTGGATTACCTTTCGTATATATCCTCAGATCCGGTATTGATTGAATGGCGTGATCAACTCATACAGCAGGCGTGGCAGCGTTTTTACGGTGCTTCGGGTTGGCGTAAAACGGATCAGCAGTTGCTTCCTGGTTTAGGTGCGACGCCGGCACATGCAGATGCCTCGTTGATCTCAGCGTCAGCGACCTTGATTCGCGTGAGCCTACGTTCAGCAGACCCACAGATACGCGAGATGGCGATTGAGGCAGCGCAACGCGCTCGCCCAATGACTCAGGCGGAGCCTTACACTTACGTCAGTCACTTACTGGCGCTCGGGGAAATCCCACCCTCTGTGCAGTGATTCAGGCGATTTTTCGCCTATACTGACGGCTCGTAATTTGAGAGAACCTATGATCGATCCGTTTGGTCGTGCAGTTACCTATCTGCGCGTTTCCGTCACCGACCGCTGTAACTATCGTTGCAATTACTGCATGGCAGAAGATATGACCTTCTTGCCGCGCAAGGACTTGCTGACCCTCGAAGAGCTTCAGCGTATCTGCTCGGTGTTTATTGGATTGGGTGTGCAGAAGCTGCGGATCACTGGCGGCGAGCCTTTGGTGCGACGAGATATTCTCTCCTTATTTGAGCATTTGGGTGCGCAGTTAGGTTCGGGTCTTGACGAACTTACCTTGACTACGAATGGGGCACTGCTCGATAAATTTTCACAGCCTCTGAAAGATCTCGGTGTTAAACGTGTGAATGTCTCTCTCGATACCTTGGATAAAACGAAGTTCGAAGAGCTGACGCGTCTGGGTAAATACGATGATGTGATGCGCGGGATAGATGCAGCTGTTGATGCTGGTCTAAAGGTCAAGATCAATGCGGTTGCACTAAAAGGCATTAACGATTCTGAGATGGATCAGTTGCTTGCATGGTGTGGTGAGCGTGGTTTTGACTTAAGTGTGATTGAATCTATGCCAATGGGTGATATCGGTCAGCTTCGTGATGATCATTTTTGGTCTTTAGAAGAAGCAAAAGCAGATATCGAGAAGCGTTGGACGCTAACGCCAAGTAATTATCAAACCGGTGGTCCATCTCGATATCACAATATTGCGCAAACCGGTCAACGTATTGGGTTCATTGCGCCCTACAGTCATAACTTTTGTGAGTCATGTAATCGTGTTCGATTGACTTGTACTGGTGTGCTTTATCTTTGCTTGGGTCAAGATGATTCGGTTGATCTGCGTGCGCCGCTACGAGAAGGCGCAAGCGATCAAGAGTTACGAGACATTATTCTCAAGGCAATGGAGCGCAAGCCTAAGGGGCATGACTTTGATCACACCCGCTTGGCTGATGGCGCACAGGTAGTGCGCTTTATGAATACCACTGGCGGTTAGTTTTATAAAAGCACTTATTTGCACTGAAAAGCATGCTTAATAGGACGTTTCACGACGTCTTCTAACATGGTCTAATTCTGGCCCTAAGAATTAATACGCTGAGGATTGGCATGGCAGGAACGCAGCAGGGCGGCATTAATGCCCCTTTTGAGATGATGACCGTCTACGTATGGGAGCATTTGAAAAAGCAAGCCGGTAAATACGAATTAAATTGGATTAACTACTACAACGATGGTGATCTCTTTGCGCACCTGACGTTTTTGTATGGTTCACAGCTTTATCACGTCGGCTATTTGAACGAACAGGGCGAGATGTTTCAGGATGAGGTGACCAATCCTGAGTCAGTTGAAGGTTTGGCTGAGCAAACGGGCGGTAAGGCCTGTTTTATCCGTCTACGTGTGCTCAAAGACCGAGTAGAGGTATTGGATAAAGGTTGGGGTCTAACCGATTGCTCAGATATGCGCATTCCAATGGATCCAGATGCCATCAGTAATGATCAGCCAGTCGAATTATCTGATCTCGAACTTACTGATGTTGGTGGCAATATTCTTCAGTCGAAGCTAGAAGAGATGGGTTACAAGGTGACTTTTCGCATGCGCTGGGTCAATTGGATGGTGATCTCACGTAACGAAAGTAATGAGAGAGTCGTGTTTGCCGTTGAGCGAAACCGTCGAGAGCCGCCAATGAGGCCAGCAGATTTTGATCAAGATACCTCGTGGAAGGATGAATTCACTGCCAATCATTTTGTCAGCATGGCTCTGGCTAGCGAGCATGATCCCTTTGATCCTGAGGCAAAAGAGGGCGTGCCGTTATATCGCGGTCAGGGCGTCCATTCAGTGATTGTCTGGCCTGATGCCATGAAATCCTAAAAGCCCTTGCTTTTATCCGGATATGGTCTACCTTAACTTATAGGATGGTGGTTGAAGTGATGGTCTCATCAGTGCAACCTCCTAAAAGACTGGCCCCACCTAGGTGGGGCATTTTTTTGCGCTAAATTTACCCAGCGGCCATATCTGCGCCACAACATTGTGGGCTTTTGATTTTGCCATCGCATTGTGGGCACTTCGAAATCTGAACTTCTGAGCCATCATCAAGGGTAAGGGTGTCATTTACCAGCTCAACATTACACTTGGCACAGGTCGCGTTGACTGCCATGCCGCAAACATTACAAGAATATGTAGACATAATTTTTCTCCTCCTAAGCGAAAGATAGATGAAAACACACAAAACCACCATCAAGAAAATAATGGGTTTATATGTGTTTAGATAGGGGGAGAGTGGTGGGCCCACCAGGACTTGAACCTGGGACCAAGGGATTATGAGTCCCCTGCTCTAACCAACTGAGCTATAGGCCCGAATAGGGAGATGAAAATGGCGCACTGGATGCGCCATTTTTTATGAGTCGCTATCGAGGAACGAACGAAGCTTTTCCGAACGGGTCGGGTGACGTAATTTGCGTAATGCTTTTGCTTCGATCTGACGAATACGCTCACGTGTAACGTCAAACTGTTTGCCCACTTCCTCAAGGGTGTGGTCAGTGTTCATGTCGATACCGAAACGCATGCGCAAAACTTTTGCTTCACGCGCGGTAAGACCTGCCAACATGTTTTGCGTCGACTCGCGAAGACCTTCTGAGGTTGCCATATCGATAGGCGATGCAGCACCTTGGTCTTCGATGAAATCACCCAGATGTGAATCTTCATCATCACCAATTGGGGTTTCCATTGAGATGGGTTCTTTCGCAATTTTGAGTACCTTGCGGATCTTGTCCTCAGGCATATCCATGCGCACTGCTAATTCCTCAGGAGTGGGTTCGCGACCCATCTCTTGAATCATCTGGCGTGAGATACGGTTCAGTTTGTTGATCGTTTCGATCATGTGAACTGGGATACGGATGGTACGTGCTTGGTCAGCAATCGAACGGGTGATTGCCTGACGAATCCACCAGGTCGCATAAGTTGAGAATTTATAGCCACGACGGTACTCAAACTTATCAACGGCTTTCATCAAGCCAATATTGCCTTCTTGAATTAGATCCAAGAATTGCAGACCACGGTTCGTGTATTTCTTAGCAATCGAGATAACCAAACGCAGGTTAGCTTCAACCATCTCTTTCTTCGCACGACGTGCCTTTGCTTCACCAATTGACATCAAGCGGTTGGTTTCTTTTACGTCCGCAATAGTCATCATGCTGGTTTCTTCCATATCGGCCAGCTTGGTTTGGCAGCGCTCAATTTCAGGTGCGAACTCAGCTAACTTGGTTGCCCAGTCAGCTTTCACTTTGAGTTGTGTTTGTAGCCACTTAGCATCGGTCTCGTTCTTAGGGAACGTGGTGATGAATTCTTTACGTGGCATACCGGCTTCAGTCACGGCAAGATCGAGCACGGTACGCTCATATTCGCGAATCATGCTGATGTGGTTACGCAAGATGTTAGCGACGTCAGTAAATAGCTGAGGTGACAAACGGAATTCCATAAAGGCGTCTGCACATTTCTGGCCAGCTTTTTGCGCTTTGTCAGAGTTGCCTTCTTTTTGCAGGAGTTTGGTCCATGCGTTGAAGGTTCGCTTAAGGTCTTTGCGCTTAGCAGCAACTTCTTCTAAGTCGATGCCGGTATCTTCTGGCTCTGAGCTGCTGTCGTCATCGTCATCATCGCTGTCGCCATTTGAGTCATTGTCGTCAGAGCTATTGTTGTTGCTGTTCGCAGGCATTGGGGTTTCGTCACCAATGTCTGGGAGTTTAAAGCCAGCGATGACATCGTTAAGGCGTGTCTCTTCAGCATCAACTTCATCAAATTTGTCGAGAAGCAACTGAACACAAGGTGGGAATAGCGCAACCGCGTAACCCACCTGATTGAGACCTGCTTCAATACGCTTAGCGATGCGCAGCTCGCCTTCACGCGTTAATAGCTCAACGGTGCCCATCTCTCGCATATACATACGCACAGGGTCGGTGGTGCGACCAAAGTCGCTATCCACGGTGGCTAATGCAGCTGCAGCAGCTTCTGCAGCATCGTCATCGGTCGAAACAGCATTGTCTGACAGGGTGTTGTCATCTTCAGGCGCTTGTTCATGCACCGAGATACCCATGTCGTTGATCATGCGGACGATATCTTCGATCTGCTCCGGATCAACAACAGAGTCTGGGAGGTGGTCGTTCACCTCGGCGTAAGTCAAAAAGCCTTGCTCTTTACCTTTAGCAATCAGGTCGCGGATGCTGTTTTGTTGCTGGGTTGCCTGGTTCATGAAGCCTCTCAGGAAGAATTCAAACGTCGAATTGGGGTTTTGCGCAAAAATAACGCATTAAGCCCACCATTATAGCGCTGGGAACGCTTTTCGGCTATGACGCGTAAGAAATTAGTTGAAAGTTAACGCTTAAAGGCATCGCGAAGCTTTTGCTTCTCTTCATCACTCATTTGACTGACCGGTTTGTCAGTAAGTGATTGTTGCAGGCTACTTTTTTGATGGCTTCGTATGAGACTAGACAGTATTCCGTATAGTTGTTCAGGCGCGTCATCCATCACGGCGATGTTGGCGACCGCTAACTTCGCCAGATGCGAGCGGAGTGATTCATCTGCCGCTTCGACCAAGGCTGCACTGTGTGTGTCAGGGTTGGATTTAACCCGATCGATTAAATTTGCCAGAACTTCGATGCCTTTTTCTGGGAGATCGCGCCAATTGGGTGGTAGTTCAGCTAAAGCCGCATTTGGGTGTTGCAGCACAATCGCTACCGCTTTGCTCACCGGAGACATGCCGGGCGCTGAGCTCGCTGCTACGGGTTTGGCTTGTCGTTTAATGGGGGTATTCTCTGGTGGCTTGGCTTTACCAATATCCACGCTGACACCAAGTCGTTGCTCAAGTGCTTTTTCCATCATCACGCGGAATGTGCCTTGGGGCAGTTCGGCGAGTAGTGGTTTGGCGAGCTCACCCATGCGTGCCAATCCATCAATGCTGTTGGTGTCGACCTGCGATTCAAGCTTGGCAAACAAAAACTCTGAGAGCGGCTGAGCGTGCTGCAGTTCTTCACGGAAAGCATCGGTGCCGATCTTGCGTACCAGTGAATCGGGATCTTCACCATTGGGTAGGAACAAGAAGCGTGCTTGGCGTCCATCTGACATCAACGGTAGTGCTGTCTTCAGTGCTTTCCATGCGGCATCGCGTCCAGCGCGGTCACCATCGAAGCAGAACACAACCTCGTTGGCAGCTCGATATAATTTTTTCAGATGATCAGGCGTGGTTGCTGTGCCCAATGTTGCAACCGCATTGCGGATATCAAATTGCGCTAAAGCGACCACATCCATATAACCTTCAACTACGAGGATTTGATCGGGTTGTTTATGGGTTTGGCGCGTTTCATACAGTCCATAGAGCTCTTGGCCTTTATGAAACACGGGCGTTTCAGGTGAGTTGAGGTACTTGGGTTTGTCATCACCCAGAACGCGCCCACCGAAACCTATAACGCGACCTCGTCCATCTCGAATAGGAAAGATGATCCTTTCGCGCATGCGGTCATA
>Ga0075460_10001147_pt1 | contig 10559 bp, 20 predicted proteins | sample DEB08_DNA_3_FD_77580 | JGI IMG/M metagenome (GOLD analysis project Ga0075460, IMG submission 77580) | Aqueous microbial communities from the Delaware River and Bay under freshwater to marine salinity gradient to study organic matter... | ecosystem: Environmental > Aquatic > Marine > Coastal ...
AGCAAGACTATGGAGTTACCCCTTTATGTGAGGTAGATAAAGCGGAGAACCCTCTATACACTTGGGGATGTACCGTAAAGAAGGTTTGTAAAGTTCCTCGATTCTTATCCTTGCCTATGTATAGGGCGATAAGCTACGTAGGGGTGATTGACAGAGGTATGCCATTTATGTATGCTGAACCTACGGACATTAGGATGAAGCGAAAGACAAAGATAGGCTCTATGTTTAACTATTGGTATATGCGTGGAGATAGCCTTTATGTTGTTCCTTCGGAAGAATTAGAGGATATTGAAGTGATAGATATTCGTGCTGTATTTGCAGACCCATCAGAGGTAGACGATAGAATAAACCCCGACTTTGATGTAGAGGGTTATACAATAGACTACCCAATGCTTAGTACCACAGAGGACGAAGTAGTGCGCTTTATATTGCAAGAGTTAGGGCTTACAATTCAGACCCCCACCGATTTGCAGAATAATGCAAGGGATGATACATAACCGTAAGGATGTTAGAAAGAGATATTATTTCCCAAATTGCAAGGGAAGAAAAATTAGACGAAAAATTGGTAAAAGGTTATATTCGTTCCTTTTGGGAAGGAATACGTTTAAGTGCTGAGAAGTACGAACCTATTGCCATAAAAGACATCTGCGAATTTAGACTACACAAATATATCTTCAAGCATAAAGTTTTAGGGAATGATATGCCGATGCCTGACGGTACTCGCCAAGCAATAGAAAATGCTAAAAAGACGACCCATAACAGCAGAAAACAAGTAGGACACTTACAGCACTACCGAATAGGAAATGATGTATTCCGATTAGGATGGATACAAGAGATTGTCGGAGATGAAGAATTGTTGGTGAAACCTGTTGTGGAGATGAAATCAAGGATAGTAAAAGGTCGAAAAATTTGGGATTGGGGGGTTATCTCGGATGATATAGAGGAAATTGGAGCAGAGCAGTATTCTGCAAGTGGTTCTATCTTCTCTTGGCTTAAAAAAAAGAACCTCAACCCTATTGCTACTCCAAAGGGGTTACACAGGATATGTAAGTATTATTCAGAATAATTTGGTGGTTTGAGTATTAGTTATTAACTTTGTCAAAATGAAACAAAAAGTTTTTTGCGAAAAACATGGTTTTGGATATGTTGATTTTATATTCACAACCTACAAGTATGTTTTAGATTTTAGATACAATAAAGCAAAAGACGAAAAAAACCTAATGATGGTAAGGTTTGAAAAAGAAAAACTTTTAATCATGTGTAGTTACTATCCACCAGCAACCGTACATAAAAAACATTACAATACCAAACTTCAACTTTTAAATTAAACAACTATGGAAATACTAATTGTTATTTTACTTATGATTTCGGGGGCTTCTTATGGGATAACGCAAGGAATTTCATTTCATTACAATAGATACTCCGAGTTTAACCTTAACCCCTTATTTTGGAATCCTGAAATATCATGGAAGAACAAGTACAAGATAGGCTCAACAACCGAACCTGCCTTTTGGGGAAGTACAACAATATTTGTATGGCTTACTGATGCTTATCATCTATTTGGAATGATTAGCCGATTTATATTAATAGCATCTATTGTCTTTATTCCAATCCCCGAATATTCATTTTTTGAAAGCATAGCAATGCTTATAGGGATATATGGTTCTTGGATGATAGGATTTCACATAACTTACAGATAATGAAGAAAGTAAACTTATGGACACCGCACCCTACTGATGGCACTTCTTTTTATAGAACATGGGGGGTGTTTAATCAAATAGCAAGGAATGAAAACTTGCCTATTATTTTTGAAAGCACCAACAAAGGGGCGTGGAGTGATTTTATGGGGTATGACCTTATATTCATGCACCGCCCCCACGATATGAGCCATGTAAAGTATTGCCAATTAGCAAAGCGATATACAAAGCTATGGATGGATTGGGATGATGATATTCTTAATATTCCAACTTACAATCCTACGCATAGTTCTTACAAAACAAACTCTATTGTAGAGTTGGTACAGTTAGCCGATATGGTAACAACAAGCACCGACCCATTAATGGATAGCTATAACGCTGATGGTCATGTAATCAATAATTACATCCCATTAGACGTAAAGTACAATAAGCCAATGCGCACCGATAAGTTCCGCATAGTGTGGAGGGGGAGTAATACACACGATATGGATTGGTACACACACATAGGCGATGTAGTGAAGTTCTTAAATGGCAAGAAGGATGTGGAGTTTGTCTTAATAGGGGATGTCCATTTCTCTATCGAGCAACAAATAAACACCTACTGCGGTATTCGCAAGATAAAGGGCATGGACACATCTACTTACTTTGAGTTTCTACAAGGCAATCAGATTGGGGATGTATTATTTGTTCCGTTACAGGAAAACCTGTTCAATAAAAGTAAGAGCGATTGTGCTGTGCTTGAAGGATTGGTGAATGGAATGATAAGCATTACTCCCGAATGGAACAACAGCGATAGCTATACATATAAGGGTAAAAATGTGTATAGTGCTTTAAATAAGGCGTATAACACTTGGAAAGATGCCTACCCCTCTATGAGCGATGAAATAATCTCTCAGCAGGAAAAAGCGAAGGAACGTGCAAAAATAAATTATCAGAAACGTTTGGATATATTAAAAAACCTATTATCTTTGTAAAAGATGGCACTAATAAACATGGCTGTTTATGATACAGTCGAAAACAAAAGAACAGATTATACTCGTAGGACTTTAGAAAGTTTAGAAGAGCGGGTTGATTTTGATAAGCACCGATTGGTGGTTATTGATAACGATAGTTGTTATGCAACAAAGGTTCTGCTTTCCCATATGCAGACACGCATGGGGTTTACCCTGATAACCAACCAACAGAACGTGGGGACTGCTAAAGCCATTAATCAAGGCTTGGCTCTCCGCAATGTTGGAGAAAACGCTATTAAGATGGATAACGATGTTGTTGTTCACAGCGATGGTTGGGTGGACTTAATGGAAGAAGCGATAGCGAGAGAACCTAAGATAGGTGTTATCGGATTAAAGCGTAGGGATTTAGATGAAAGCCCCCATAGAACAGATTGGGCGCAAAGTAAACTGCATATGATACCGCAAGAGAAAGGACAGCGATGGATAGTGGTAGAGAAGTGTCGACACATCATGGGTACTTGTACTATGTTCTCGTCTGCTTTAATAGACCGCATTGGTGGCTTGTATCAGCTTGATGGGGTGTACGGCTTTGATGATAGTTTATATAGCATACGCTCGTCCATAGCAGGTTATTGGAACGTCTTTTTATGTGGTGTAGATTTAGACCATATTGACGTTGGTGGAGATGATTACACTAAATGGAAGCAGAAGTACGCAAGCGAGTTTATGCCTATTTACACCAAAACGGTAGAGAATTACCGAGATGGTAACAAAGATATTTTTCACGAAATTAAATAAAAACAATGGTAAGATTAACATCAATTAAGGCTGACGTTTCAAAATTGAAGCATCAGATTACAGAAACAGCAAAGGGTACAAGGGTTATCCAATTCCCAATAGACCAATTCTATGAGGGTGCTAAAGGCATCTACTTAGACCTTATGGGAGAGGTAAATGACGAGGTAGACCAATACGGCAATAACGGTGGTGTTTGGCTTGGTCAAACTAAGGAACAGCGTGATAACAAAGAAAATAAGTTATATTTGGGGAATACGAAGGTAATTTGGTCGGGAGAAGCCACACAAAAAAGCAATAATAGTGGTAGCGGTAATAGCACTCCTGCTTCAAGTTCGGATGACTCGGATGGTTTACCCTTCTGATAAAACAAAAAGGTTATGTTATTAGATAAATATCTTGATAAGATGCGAATGGCATCAAGGGCTTGGGATGAAAACCCCGAAATGAAGATAGTTTGGTTGCGTACTGCGGAGCGTATTGTCGAGGAACTGCAAGGAGAAATCCTTGACGATATATCTACTATGGTTTCTAATATGCCTACTTATGCGGTTGTAAATGAAGCTGAAATTCAAGACATCAGCGATGATGAGAATTACTCACCAAACATACAGCCTTCGGTATTAAAAGAAGATTTGATAAGCGCAATTAAAAAGATGAAACATGGTAAGAGTAGCGGTGTGGAACGACAAGGGTAAGCGTAGAGAAGAACCTGTTTTTTACGAAGGTGACTTTAGGCAGTATGTAAAGAAAGATAGCTATGCTGTTTATTTCTTACTCCGAAATCCCGAAACGCACGAGTGTATAATGTCGCCTTTATACAACTTTGGCAGACCTATATTTATGAAAGACAACAATGGTTCTTTTGAAATGGGGTTTATCGGAGAGAATTGGGAGTATGAGGATGATGAAAAGAAGGTGTATAAGCAAAGGTGGGATATTACCTTTGGTCAAGAGGATAGGGGTGAGGATGATATTAAAATAGCAGAAACGGTATCGGTAGCAAGCACTACTAGATTGTATTCAGACGATGACTTGAAACTGTAATGATAAGTATGAACGAAATTGCATTTAGAAAATGTGTAAGGGCAAAAGGAAGGGCAATCCCTTTTTCAAGAACTGATGGTTCGATAGAGGAATGTTTATGGATGGGAGATGTGAAGTTGGTTTGTTATAAGGGCGATGTTATATGCAAAGACCAAGATTATGCAGACCTTTCCCCTAAAGGGAGAACTATTACATCTAAGAGGTATCTAAATCAAATGAAGGATGCCGTAATGAGTGCAAATATTTCGGAACTTACAGAGGCAGATTTTTTCAAGAAGCGTATAAAAGGGGTTTGTCGTTTCGGAGATATGCTACACGATAAACTCACCGAAGAAGATAAGATGACGATTCTAAAGGATTTGTCCGAAAAAAGCCCTAAAGAGGTAGCATTAATATGGGACTTATCGGAGTGGTATTGTAAATCTTTGTATTATAAAAACAGAAAAAAAGAGTATTAATTATGGCATGGAGTGTATTAAACCCAACAGGAAGCAGAACAAGTAAGTTAAGAGAAGTAGACTGGAAGAAAAGGTATAGGGATGTACTATCTTCTTTTGACTACAAGGAAACTCAAAGACTACGAGAGCAGAATAAGGCTCTAACAAAAAAGATTAATGAACTGACGTACCTATTGTCGGTACACCGAAAGAAAGACAACCCTGTACCAATAGAGGTTGTAGATGAACTTGTGGCAAATTTATGCAATATTCCAATTAAAAACCTTTACGCTAAAAAATTATCGGGTTCAATCCGAGCAAAGCATATCATTCGGTTTATTGCATATCATGGGTATGGGATGAGTAATAAGTCGGTAGGATGGAGATACGGCAAGACATCGCATAGTAATGTAGTAAATTCTAAGAGCAAGGTTTTGGATTGGTATCGAGTAGACGCTTTAACTGATGCAGAGATTAGCATTATTAAGGAATACACCGATAGTAAGATTTTTGACGGCTTATAAAAAACAAGATTAATGGAGTTGCATGAATCAGCACTAATACATCTTTTGGTAAAGATTGGATTAAAACAAGGGGCAGATAATGCTTTTGCTCTAAACTCTGATGCTAACATGGATGACGATATTATTCCATCCCAAGCGAAGGAGGTACATTTATTGTTTTCTAAGTATATCAAGTTCCCTGATGATGAGTATGAGATAACCTTTACTCCTGATGATACTGACGAAGATTTAGATGATGAGGATTGATATAAAGCCATTAAGCGTAAATCAGGCATGGAAGGGTAGGCGTATTAAAACTAAGCAATACAAGGACTATGAGAAGGCGTTGTTGTTATTGTTGCCAAAAACCTATAAGATAGGAGAGCCTCCATATCATGTAGAATATACCTTTGGCTTTAGTAGTGTTCTTTCTGATGTAGATAATCCTGTGAAGTTGGTTCAAGATATTTTGCAGAAGAAATACAAGTTCAACGATAAGGACATTCAATCTTTTTGCGCCACTAAGGAGAAGGTAAAAAAAGGCGAGGAATATTTCTCATTTGAAATAACATCTGCAAACTAAAAAAAACACCATGATTAATTGGAAAGACTACACGGCACGAATTATACGTTTATCAGCATCGGGGAAAAGTTCTGCTGAAATATTAGAAATACTAAAGACAGAAAACAAGTCAAAGAGTATTATCTTCCCTAAGAGTGCAGAAAGAACTATTCGTAGAATAGCATCTAACGAGAAGGAGATTATCTCTAACATAGCTTCTAATGATAAGGTAGCAAATGATTGTAAGATTTTAGTCTTTGATATTGAAACCTACCCTTTTTTAGCTTACTCATTTAACAAGTGGAAAACCAATATTAACGATGACTTTATCGTACACGATTGGGGGATGTTATGTTGGTCGGCAAAGTGGTTATTCTCCGATGAAGTAATGTCGGATAAAATGACCGAAGAAGAATTAAATAATTTGGACGATAGTAGGATTTCACGCTCTATATGGGAGTTGATTAATGAGGCAGAAGTTGTTATTGCACACAATGGGGTAAAGTTCGATATTAAGAAGGTTAATACTAAGTTTTTGGAATACGAGATTGGCAGACCATCTCCATATCAAGTCATAGACACCTTAATCCATGTGCGCAAGAGGTTTGCTATAACATCCAACCGCTTAGACTATATTGCTAAAAACTTCTTTGGGATAGAGGGTAAGCTACAAACGGAAACGGGGTTATGGCGAAGATGTATGGATAAGGAATACTCGGCATTAGAATTTATGTCAGAATATTGCGACCAAGATGTTAGGGTATTAGAAGATGTCTACTTGCTTATGAGAGCATGGATAAGCCCACACCCCAACTTAGCTTTATTTTCTGTTACTGAAAGCGATGGATGCCCTGTGTGCCTTTCTGATGAAAGGGAGTTTACTAGCACCACTTACAATACCTATGTGAATAGATATGAAAGTTATCGGTGCTTAAACTGTGGGCATATTTATAGAAGCAGAACTACGCTTACCCCGTTGAAAGATAACAAGGGAATGAAAGTAAGTACACCTAATTAATCTTTAACGATGAAGTTAGATGAAATAGAAGCCTATTTGAAAGATGCGGAGTTACCCGAATACATACAGATTACAGATGCAGAGAAGGTAACGGATGTTAGGCTATTCATTGATAATCATATCGCTATGCTTAGAGCCAATAGTGGAAACAGAACTTATCTCCCATACTATAATAGGCTTTTAGCACTAACAAAAATATTACAGCATGATAATAGAAGTACCACCGTTTAAGGTAGAAGTAAATAAGGCATACATGACTGACTTCACAAAAGAAGGCGTGGAAGAAGGGTATGTTCAAGCAATCAAGGTAGTAAACAACGACTGTATGCGCTTTTTAGTTCATACCGAGTTCAATGCTATCTACTCATGGCTTCCGATAGAGGCTATCTTTTACGATAAGCAGGGGGGGGAGAATTTATTAGAAACAAGCGTACTACAACCATACACCTGCTTAGAAGCTCCTGCACAATACTTTGTAATACGCTCAATAGAAAATGCAGATGTTATGGTTTTATTGCATAGCGGAAACTATGAAGCCACCTATTTATTTACAGTAGACTACATGGGGGATGGGTTAGCATCCGACCCTGTGCAGAGCAAGACGCATAATGTATGCTACATAAAGGGTAGTAACCAATTATGTGCCGTACCCAACAATAAGATGCTTGTGAGCCGTAGCTATATTAGCGATGCGACTGATACCCCTAAGCACTATAAAAGGCAGACAAAAAGATACTTCGCAGGGGAGTAGTTACACAAACCATAGGAACTGAGAGTAGTAGTCAAAGACTTTTCCTCCCCAATAAGTAATACCCTCAGCAGAGTAATGAATTAAATCTTCCTTATACTGTTCGGGTGTAGTTTGCATTGTTCCATTAGGCTGTAATCCATCAGTCCACAGATAGCATCTGTCGTTAATAAAGATAGGGTATCTTTTTCTGAACTGTTCTACTGTCCACTTGTTCGCCCATCCTGTATAGTAGCAAGAAGGCTCGGAATGTTTAGTAACTGTAGGAGTAAAGTTATAAGTTCTTGATGCTAAATCTATTTGTTTCAAATTAGGAAAATAATCTTCAACCACACCAATGAGTTCTACTAATTTATCTCTTAAAGCAAGGGGGCTATCAGGGAAATCCTTACCACCTCTTAAATCGTCTTGCATAGTCCACACTACATTAACTTCTTCTCTTGTTATTCCGAGAGATTCTAGGGTGTTATCTGCGTGTGACCATACAGATGAAGTAGGGTCTTTCCATTCGTTAATATCCTTAGCAGGGATGCACAGATTTATAATCTTGGTGCTTTTGTCTAAGGAGCGCATTACCACTTCATCAGCTATCTGCTTAGGAACGGAAGCCCCTATAAAGGCGATGACTGCATTTTTTATAAATGGTCTATTTTCCCACTTTCTATTTTTCGTACCTAATGAGGTTGGGTATCCTTCGTAGATACCTTTTTGATTTAATGGTGTTGCTGTAAACATGGGCTAAAGATAAAAAGTAAAGATTAAAATTAAATGATATGGCTTTGAGATATGGAAAATATTTTGTATTTTTGTTTAATAGTAAGATGGATTACAATAGCGACTTTAGGTATGATTTAAAAGTTGGAAAAGTAAAAGAGGATGAATTGGGCGATATATTTAATACCAAGACTATTGAGGTGAAATATGACCTAAAAGCACTTGAAACTAAAAATGTTTTTGTGGAATATTTTAGTAGAGGCTACCCAAGCGGGATAGCTAAAACAAGGGCTGATTATTATTGCTTTTGCTTTGGTTATACATTTCATCTTATAGAAACTTCTTTATTAAAAGAAAAATGTAGGAAATACCTTAATACAAATAGGGATAGACTAGGTGGCGATAATAACACATCAAAAGGGATACTGCTACCTATAAACGAATTATTTTAACAAATAAAATGAAACCTAAAAAGTGTAAGGAGTGCGGAAATAAATTTACCCCCAAGTACAAGACAACAGAAATGTTTTGTAGTGGGATATGCGCTTTTGAATACAAGCAAAAGAACTACCAAAAGCCACACACTCCTATAAGGAAGGTGAGTGATAAGAGGCGTTCACAGCTATACACTTATGCCATGATGAAAAAGAACTTTATGAGTAAGCATAAGACTTGCTTTGTATGTGTTAGGAATGATGCTACCGATGTTCATCATATGAAGGGGAGAGAGAATGAGTTATTACTAGATATTAAGTTTTGGTTGCCTGTGTGTCGGGAGTGCCATCGAAAGATAACGGACGATAGCGCATGGGCAATCCGAGAGGGGTATTCACTAAAAAGGAATGGGTAGAAGCACCTATAAGACCACCAAACATATAGTAGACACGACCACAGGTGAGGTAGTACAAACCGAGCAATGGTATCGTAAAGCTACTGATAGCGATAACTTTGTTAAATTTATGATAGAGCAAATGTATCGGTTGTTTGTATTGACAAAAGGGGAGTACGATGTTCTTTTGGGTAGTATACGGTTTGTAGATTTCGATAGCACCTTTCATGCAGACGCACATTACAAGTGGGTGATGTCGTCACTAATCAATAAGACCCCATCTACCATTTCCACCATTCTATCCTCTCTAGTGAAGAAGGGGTTGTTGTATCGGGTGAGTAGGGGTAGGTATGAATTAAATCCCGTAGTGATGTGGAAGGGAACAGAGGTAAATAGGATGAAGCGGGTATCTTATTACAGAGATGAGGCTTTAAGAAAAAATAATGAGGAATAATTTTTCATTTTCAAAAAAAAAGAAATACCTTTACTATTATGAAAGACTTTAGACAGATATTTAGAACAATAATCCTATTAATAATATCGATTCCCGTTCTACTCGCCTTTACCTACCAATGTAGGTTGCACTTACATGGTCACGAGGATGCAGATGTGGTTGTATTTGTGGCTCTTGGGATAGGGGTAATTATTGTCTGCCTACAATGGGCATGGCACTTACACAATATATTTTATGACGACTTCAAAAGAGAAAGATAGAATGAGTAAAGATTCGCACACCCCTTTAGCCCTTTTAGATGATTGGGTGAAAAAGTTAGAGGCTAAACAGTATGGCGATAGACATTACCTTATTGGCTTAGTTCGTGGTCATATTGAGAACCTAAAGGTGGTAGAGCAGAGAGCGATTGAACAAGCATATGTAGCGGGAGCGACAAGTAGCGAAACTCCCGAACAGTATTACATAAGAAAATATAAAAAGTGATATGAGTAATTTACAGAAAGATATTGCAAAGGCAATAGATATGGCTAAGAAAATAACAGTATTTAAGCCATCATATGTGGCGATGGATAATAATGCCGAATGGTATGCTTATAAATCAAAGCCCAAACTTTTAGATGGGTCTTGGGTAGATTGGGATGACCATTGTTATTTATTTATTTCCAAAATAGTAGATTACAATAAGGATAAAACGCTATACGAAATACCGAGTGAAGTTACTAGCGAGAAGAAGTATACCATAGAGGATATAGAAAAATGCGTGGAGAATTGGGGGTTTGGTAAAGTGGAAGCACCATACATT
>Ga0075460_10001149_pt1 | contig 10552 bp, 10 predicted proteins | sample DEB08_DNA_3_FD_77580 | JGI IMG/M metagenome (GOLD analysis project Ga0075460, IMG submission 77580) | Aqueous microbial communities from the Delaware River and Bay under freshwater to marine salinity gradient to study organic matter... | ecosystem: Environmental > Aquatic > Marine > Coastal ...
CGCTAACCAACTCATTATGTACTTATAATGTTCCTCATTGCTGTTAGCCCAGACTTCACGGATGTGATTGATAAAGACATTCACGATATCCATATTAACTATATCTACTTCTTGACCCTTAAATCCACTCCATATGTTTAAATCATTTCTTTTAACACCAACATTGTTGGGTTTGAATACGATGTTGTTAAACAATGGAAACTTGAGAGGGTTATCAATTATGTACTTTTCAAGCTCACAATGTTGGGTTGATTCTTTTTCACCAATTTTTGATGTTATAGAAAACTTAAGTTTTGGTAAGCTTTTTGCTAAATCATACTGATTATCATCATTTGTGTACATAACAAAAGTAGTTCTACTTCCTAGCACCATTGAAACACAAGATGAAATGTCCCTACAAAATTCATCTAAACCATCCATTAAATAAAAGTCTTTACCTTGATATTTTCTGAGCAAGTCAAGGAACTGAAAATGGTCAGCTCTTGCTTTTGGTTGTTCTTTAGGGACTTTATCTAAAACACGGTCAATTTCGAATCCAGAGTCTTGTTTAGCCCAAGCCCTTAAAGTATCAATATTAAACTTGCTTTTTCCGTGATCGTACTGTTTTATTGTAGATTCAACACTTTCATATTGATACTTTTCAGGACATCTACTACTTGATTCAAAATGGATCTGTTCTTTAGAAGCACCGCAAGCAAAAAGGCACCAAACAGTTACAACCCAGTCGTTATATGAATCAAATCTTTTGACATCTAATTTCTCAATAAGCATATTTAATTCAGTTTCCTCAGTCTCATCGAGTTCCTCTTTAATGGGCTTAACAAACACTTTCTTAGTCTTAATCCATCTAGGAGGAATCTTCATTGGCTCTGTGTTTTTATCTACACGTGTTATAAAAGTGTCACTAATAGAATGGTCAGACTTCAGCTTGATTGGTCTAGGCGCAGATGAAAATTTGCTTTGGTTAACCAGTCTGAAATTTCTGTCTGAATCATAAACAGCATTATCAATGATTAACGTCAACTCTGGTTGATTCCTTATGTGTTGAAGAAAAGCCTCGTGATATATTTTACAATCATCTTTGTTTGACAATATAATATTTTTGTCAATAACATGTAATGATAGCTTGGCATTATTACTAGCACTCAGTACTACCAAATCAGTATCTTCATCCTTATCATTGTTGTATTTAAAATCCTCAATAGCTAATTTCAAATCAACGATGATTTTGTCCTCAAGCTGATTCATATCATCAATGTTGTAATGTTTGTTAACCTGAGTATATGACCCCTCAATGTCAAAGTAAGAATACCTTGGCCTATCAGTCCTAATAATTTCATACATGTGATTATCATTGCGCACTTGGTCTTTGAGCTCAGCCCATGACATTGCTGTAAAGTTTTTGAATGCTTTGTTTTTAGTAACATCAAATGATAGATAGACTTCTTTGTCTATTTCTGACTTAAAGAGGTCTTCCTTCTTAGTGTATGTGGGATGTTCAATAAGTTCATCTTCGAAAACGATTTCCATTTCTTTATAATCAACATTTTTAAAATTTGTTTGGTTTTCCATTTTAATTATTGACACGATATCTTTAAATCATAATTAAAAAATTTGAAAATGAATTGATCCCAGTCATTTTATCAGGAAGCGGAGACTTTTAACCAGGGGGCGGGATCAATGGGATCATTGCGGGATCGGTTTGAAAATGAATTGATCCCAGTCATTTTATCAGGGGGCGGAGACTTTTAACCAGGGGGCGGGATCAATATATCGATCATTCATTTCAAAATTATTTTTATTTTGAAATTATTTTTCATTTCAAAATTTTATTAAAGTTGGTAATTATATTTACTCCAATCTATCAGAGGAACCTTTATGTAGGATTTATCAGGATTTTCCATACATAACTTATTAAAGTAACAACGTACGTCACGCATTAGCTTCTTTAGAGCTTTGACTTCAAACATATCTACTCTCCTGAAGACTCGTGTAAAACTTACTAGTTTACCGTCTTGGTTATATAATCCTTTTTTACCAAACTCTCTAATGATTTCATTGACAAAGAAATGTGTTTCTTTGCTACGCAGTTGGTGTAATTGAGATGGAATGTTGTCGTGTCTAACACACAGATATTTGAGTAGGACATTATTCATATTTTTTTAAATTATTATGTATCTTTAGATAAGAGTGAGTTATTTAACCTGATCAGGTATGGGCTATGTTTGTAAATACGTTTTGAATATAAATGTCTTGAGTATAATAAAATGCCAAAAAAATTAAGAGTAGGAACAGATTGTAGTGGTATTGAAGCTCCTATTGAAGCTTTAAAACAACTTAAAATACCATATACTCATATTTTCTCATCGGAAATAGATAAATACTGTATGGAAAGCATTATAGCTAATCATGATCCAGAAATACTTTTTGGGTATGATGAAGAATACCCAGAAGGTGATATAACTAAAAGAGATATAGATGATGTACCAGATATAGATCTTTACGTTTGTGGATTCCCATGTCAACCATTTTCAATCGCTGGAAAAAGAAAAGGTTCTAAAGATGAAAGGGGTAAAGTATTTTGGGGGTGTTACGATGTGATAACTGAAATACAGCCAAAATACTTTATTCTTGAAAATGTAAAGGGTATTTTAACATCTAATAAAGGTAAAGATTGGGATGTAATTGAAGATGCGTTAGAAGATTTTAGAGATATAGGATACCAAGTAGAATGGAAAGTTCTGAATACAAAAGATTATGGTATACCTCAGAATAGAGAGAGACTTTTTATAGTAGGAACTAAAGGAAAAAAGTTTGAATGGCCAAAAGCTAAAAAGATGAAAGATATAAATAAATATATAGAAATGTCTAATAGAACTGTAGATAGACCACCTGCATCTAGAAAAGCTAACCTAATTAAATTGTCTAAAGATTCTGTATTTGTAGATTTAGGTTTTATTAATTTAGGAGAGAGAAAAAATACAACTAAATTTTGTCCAACAATTACAAGTAGTTCTAGAATTTGGAACTTTAAAAAGGAAAGATATGCAAGTAACAAAGAATTATTAAATTTACAAGGTTTTGATAAATTTATAATAGATGTTTCTAAATCTCAATTTCATAAACAGATAGGGAATACTATGAGTGTTAATGTATTAAAAGAACTTATCAATAATTTGGTTTAATTTATTTAAAGTCTAAATTAATTTTTTATTATAAATAAAATAATTATGTTTAAAAGACAAGGTGGAAAATCGAAGTTAAAGAAGGCTATAGTTCAGATAATGCCAGACCATACAGTATATGTTGAACCTTTTATAGGTGCAGGACATGTATTTTTTGAAAAAGAACCAGCTGAAGTTAACGTTATAAATGATTTAGATAAAGATATTTATCACATATTTATTGATACTCAGAAAGTAGGAGACAAAATGGTTAACTATGATTTTACAGGAGATAGAGCTAAATTTAATAAATTAAAAGCCCAAACAAAGTTTAATAAGATTGAAGATCGTCTCTATAGAAATTTGTATTTATCAAAGAATTCTTTTGGTGGAAATAGAAGCAACTTTGCAAATGACGTACCTGTAATTGATAGAGGAAAAAAATTAAAAACTGATAAATGGAAAAATAAGTTGAAAGATGTAAAAATTTTCAACAAAGATTTTAAAGATATTATAAAAAAATATGACTCGAAAGATACATTGTTTTACTTAGACCCACCTTATAGTAAATCCGTAAATGATTATGCAGTAGGGGGTATTGATCCAAAAGATGTTTATAATGCTCTACAAGGAATAAAAGGTAAATTTATCTTATCTTATGATTTCTCACCCGAAATTAAGAAACTGTTTCAAAAATATAATATATCAACTATTAAAACCAGATATACAATAGCCGTTCATGGTAATAATAAATTAGTAAAAGAATATTTAATAACAAATTTTATTTACTAAGTTAACATTTTATTTTGACAAAATATTTTTTTCTATGCTTTGTATAAAATGAATACTGAAGAACAAGAAAACATTATTGAAGAACCAGTCAGAGAAGAGACAAATGAAATTATTCAAAAGCCAAAAGTCAAGAAAACTAGGTCAGAAGCACAGGTTAAAGCGTTTGAAATAGCGAGACAAAAACTAGCAGAGAAACGAAGAATTAACAAGGAAAATAAAGACAAAGAATTAGCTGTTAAAATAAAAGAGAAAGAGCTAGCAAAAAGGAAAGTAGATAAGATTAATGAGGACTTTGAAAAGTTAGTGATAAATGATGAGGGTGATGAAGATGATGTAGTCATCACCAAACCAAAACAAACGAGGAAAAAGAAGCAACCCAAAATAATTCTTGAAGAAGAAAGCTCTGATTCAGAGCAAGAAATAGTCATCCGCAGAGTAAGGAACGGTAGAGGTAAAAAACACCCTGATCCTAGTTCACCAAAACAAGTACAAAATGATGAAACAGAACATAAACCTGTTTACCAAGAAACATATGAGCCACCTAATTACACACCAAAGCAACTGCTAAGAGCTTTTGGTCTCTAAAATAATATCTAAAGAGACAAATACAGAATAAAAAGGACAATGCCAGATTATCAAAAATCAAAAATTTATAAAATATTTTGTAATATCACTGGAGAAACTTACTATGGAAGTACCTGTCAATCTCTTGCTAAACGAGTAAGTCACCATAAATGTGATTTTAAGGATTGGAAAAATGGTAAAAAACGTTACGTCAAATCTTTTGACATAATTGAACGTGGAGATTATACATACAGTTTAGTAGAACATTTCCCTTGTGATAGTAAAATTGATTTACACTCACGTGAAAGATATTGGATTGAAAACTTTGAATGTGTTAATAAAGTCATTCCAGGTAGGACTGATAAAGAATACAGAGAAGATAATAAAGAAATAAAGAGTGAATATCTTAAAGAATATAGAGAAGCCAACAAGGAAAAAATAAGCGAGCAAAGGAAAAAACATTATGAACAGAATAAAGAAAAAATACTTAATAAACAGAGAGAGTATGGGGAAGTTAAAGTCGTTTGTGAATGTGGGTCTGAAGTTACTAAAACAAATTTATCAAGACACCTCAAATCTAAAAAACATATTGCTTGGGTTGAATCTCACCAATAACTTTTTAATTCTTGTGTAAAGAATTAAAAAATATTTAGTATTAATAAATAATGTTACAAGAAGAAAGGATTAAAGACCCTATAGACATCTCTCCATTCAAAATGTCTTGCGATGATGTGATATGTCCTAAAATCAAATACCCATTGCCTGGAGCTAAAGAAAGCTTTTTTCGTATGGCTGTGGTAGGCTCTAGTGGGTCTGGAAAATCAAACCTAGTTCAAAACTTAACTCAAAGAGGTGGGAAGAACGCTGTTTATAACAAGAAATTCACGAACGTATTTTATATATCTCCTTCACTCGGTAGTATGACTGTTAAACCAAAATTACCCCTCGATAGACAATACGAGTCACTCAACGACTTAAAAGAAATTCTTAACAGAATTCAGACAGACGAAGAATGTGACGGTAGAACGCTGTTAATTCTTGATGATATTGCCGCGTCTCTCAAACAGGGTGGAGATACTGCTGATGATATTAAAAAGATTATGATGAATAATCGTCATCTCGGCAGACCTTTACTTGACGATAATGGAAACCAACTGGAAAGCGGAGCAGTATCAAGTATTATAGTGGCACAAAAATATACTAGTTTGCCACGTTATATAAGGAGTCAAATTACGCACTGGTGTATTTTCCCATCAGCTAGTAAACAAGAATTAAATAGTATTTATGAAGATTGTATTCACGTGGATAGACACATTTTTGATGAGATGGTGAAAAGGGTCAAGAAAGACCGTTATGGTTTTCTCTTTATCAATGCTTTGAATTCCAAATGTTATAACAAATTTAACTCGGAATTTATTTGTGAATAATTATATTTTTTCTACTAATATAATAAAATGGAAAAGTTCTTAAAAAAGACATACCCTGGTAAATTTATAACATTGAAACCTGATGAAGTAAAAATCCTGAGTAAAATCAAGAAAGATGACAAGCTTGAAGTATTAAAAAAAATCCCTGATATGGATAAAGTATTAAAACCCCTTGAAATATATGAAACTAAACTAACAAACAATGATAGTATAAAGTATCTTAACCTTATAGCGAAAGTGAATAGATACCAAATAAAAGCATTTGAAGACCAAGTGAAAGAGATCAAGGATGCTTTAGAAAAGTATAATAAAGCAAAATTAAAAGGTAAAAAACCTCCTAGGAGGAGATCCGGTAAAGGGAATATCACTGTAGCAAATGCTATAAAAGAAGCTGAAAAAGAAATAGATTTAGTCAAGAAATTAACATCATCATTAGAAAAAGCGATGAGAAGTAAAGACCCCGTAAAAGGGACATTAGAAGCATTAACATCATGGGCTCAAGAAGTGTGTGTTGAGAAACTTGGTAAGCCTGCTTTGAAATCGTTAGAATATATATTTAATAACCCTATGAGCATTCCAAGTACCTTATTAGGCTGGACTAGAGGTAAATGGTTAATCTCACCTGACATGTATAGAATTATAGACGGCTCTATTAAATGTATCGGTTCAGTTCTCTTATCAAGTGGTGCTGTAATATTGGCTAAACGGTTGAAGGATTGGTGGAATTCATCTATGGTCTTTGGAGGCAATCCTCCTAGGCGTGACAGTCCACCCTCGGGTCCTGATTTTGGGGGAGGCGGAGGTGATGATAGACCTGATGACAACGATGATAAACCGAAGAAAGGTCCAAGTGATTTAGATAGGTTAAGACAACTTGAGATACTCAAACAGATTGAAAAAAGTAAACAAGGTATGAGTGATACTATATCTGGAGAGGATAAGCGTACCTCTGGAGAGGATAAGCGGACCTCTGGAGAGGATAAGCGGAGCCGTACAGAAAACGGGGGTAATTCTCTCTCGGGAGGTCCCTCACAGAGCGGTACAGGTGGTTTTTCTTCAAGTGGTCCTCCCTCCGGTCAGAGCGGTAAAACTATTATCACAGAAGGAGGAGGTAACCCATCGTCTAATATTAATCCTTCGACATTAGGATTTGGTATTTTAGGAACTGGTTTATTAGGAGCTGGATTAATCACCGCGCAGCGGTTCCGTGGGAGAGCGGGTTTAGCATTAAATGACCCACCACAGATTAACCAAGATGATTTAGACAGAGATGCTGAATTCGCTAAAGAACTACAAGACCTCGAAGATGGTGCAGTTAAACATGACCAAAATGCTGACGAACAGGCTATGTTAGATATGTTTAATAGAGACCAAGACGCTAGACAATCAGCAATGGGCGCTTTTTTTGGGGGTAGTGGTAAAACTGCTATTGATATAGGATTACAGGCTGGTCTGTTAGCGGCAGCTACAGCTAGTACTATGTTCAAAACAGTAAGACAGAATATAAAGGGTTCAGAGACAATAGATGAAGTAGTACAGGGTAAACAGGATTTACAAGATCTTAAAAAAGAAGAGCTTGAAGCTTTTCAAAATATGGTTGACTCTAAACCAAGTGCAGATGAAACGACAAGTGTACCAAGTGCACCTTCGGAACCGCTACACGGTGAAACGACAAGCGTACCTCCGGAACCGCTACACGGTGAAACGACAAGCGGTGAAATGATCGATGATGAAGAAGATCAAACGCTTAGTTTACTAGAACAAGAAATAGGTGATGTCATGTCTTTAGATTATTTATGGAATGAAAATCCAACATTGTTTACAGAATTAACAAGTGAGTCCAAAAATATGATAAACGACTTATTGAGTGGATTCACAAAAGATGATGATTCGGAATTCGTCCAAAGATTAAAGGCACTTCAATTAAGAATTGACCAAACAGAAAGGTCTCTACGTGAGACACCAAATGTAGAAAGACTAGAACGACAGACAGTTATGGATAGTAGACTAGATGCTCAACGAAAAAAGTTAGAAGAAAGACGAAAAAGAATAAAGATTAAGTTTAGTCAAGATGTACTTAATTTACGACAACGGAGAACATTACCGACTAGTGAACCAAGCTTAGATTCTACTAGTATACCACCTCGCCAGGAGAGAGAACTTTTTGCTAACAATCCTAGGCAACAGGCTGAAGCTGTAGTAAGAAGGAGAGGTAGACCACGGAAAATGTTTACTCAAATTTTCAGAGGGGGCGATGTTAATAAAAATGATATTATACCAATGGTTCGAGAATATTTACAATCGAGTGGTGTGTTTGGAGAAGATATTATTGACGAAATAGTTAACGTAGTAAATGATAGAATAATATATAAGCCAGAATCACTAACTAAAGATAAAGGGAAATTATCATCTATAGGCAAGGAAAAAATTGTTGATATATTAACAAATTATTATATCAGGCAAATTATCAAGCGAGGGGAAGGAGCGGATTTTAGGTATTTTAAGCAATAACAAAATTCCTGAAAATAATATGTTGACTAGTAATAAAACAGATGCAGAAAACAAGGCCAAAAAAGTCTACTAAAAATTTAGACGAATTATATAAGGATAACATTTTTTATCAAATGTTTGGGAAATATTATATTCTTGCTATGAATAAAGCAAGCAATGACAGAAATAACCAGGAACCCATTAATAATCACTGTGAGATCAAGAGACCTTGATAATCTCAATGCTTATGGTTCATCAGGTAATATGAATCTCTTTCAACAGATCCAGAGTAATTTAGATGAAATATTGACTATACAAGTCATAGCTGGTATTTTCCCTAATAGCTGGAATAATCTTTCAAGTACTTTGAAAAACAACAAATTCAGATTTAGTGAAAGCGATGATACGGAAATTAAAGTCTTATCTATACCCGATGGTAATTATAGTATAGATGAACTCATGTCAGAAGTAAAAAAAGTATTAGACTCTAACAGTTCAAATAACTGTGTTTATACTTTGACTTATTCGGATATAACAAACTCAGTTAGTATAACACATAATAAGACAAGCACTATTCAGACAACATTGGATTTTTTAAGCGATGATACTATACGAAGATTCCTTGGGTTCACCCAAGGTGAATTTAGTATTACTAGTTCAGAACCACTTTTGAAATCTGATAGAGCAGTTGATATAACTGATGCTAATAACAGTCTATTCGTACGCTCTGATTTAAATAATCAAAAAGTGATTGAATCCAGCAGTACAAAACCAAGCAATATCATAGCGTGTATACCAATACCAATGAGCCGCAATAACTTCTTTGTATTTGACCCGATGAACCCTATTGAGGTCCAACTAGGTCAAAACAGTATCAGTTCTTTTAACTTGGCAATAACTTGGCAAGATAGTTCATCTGTAGATATGCGGAAAGGTGACTGGGAGTTGGTCTTAAAAATCAATTATAGACGTCTTCCTAAGGCTGAACGTATCAACTTCAACCGTATTACAAATTTAGAGCAACGTTTAGCAAAGTTTGAACAGGTTCAACAAGGTGAGAATTTGACTGATGAACAGAAAATGAATATAAGAAACAGTATAAAAAATAATAAAAATGTTGATGATTAATAAAAATGAAACGTGAATACTATCAGATATACATAGATTCTTCTCAAGCAGTTCAAGGAGCAGGTACACCAAATCTCGCAACATACGACTTGAGCACAATTATACCAAATATCAGTACTGATCGATGCTATATTAGAGTATCATATTTTAATGTATACATTGCAAGCAGTGTTTGGAAAACAAATCAGGTAGGTACTTTGTTAATTAAGACACCATCAGCTTTTACAAGAAACAGTTATCAAACGGTATCACCCGAGGGTGTAAGAGCTTTAGTTCAAAATTCTTCAATTATTGGTATAGCCCCGACTGGCAATGACTTATCTGTTAGTCAAAATAGTATAGCTAATACTCAATATTTGGAAATTGGTAATATCTTTAATGGTATGTTTACTGTTGAAATAACAAATGAAATTGGTGGTAGTTTGTCTTCAATAATGAATTCTTCCGCAAAGGGATACGTAATGATCCTTGACGTTTATTTTGAACAACCTTGTGGTTGTGATTAAAATTTTTTTTTTTAATTTTTTTATTATATTTAATAATAAAAAATGGATGAAACAACACTTAATACACAGATGGATATGGAAGAACAAACGACTTCTGTTCCAAAAAGTTTAAATTACAGCGATGTCGTTCAAGCTGGCTCGCCATCCGGTGAGTACACTGTAGTGACAAATCTCCCTAATAACGGGGGGAATTTTAAGGCTGGTCAGACTATCAATATTGCTGTCAATGTACCGGTTAATAGCTTTGCTGACCTTAAACGAGCTTATCTCAAATATACGATCAAAAATACAGATACATCAGAAGCTTGTTTCCTGGACAAATCTGTAGGCGGCGTTGCCTGTTTCGATGCTGTCAAAGTACTTAGTCCAACGGGGGGTCCACTTAGTGATATCCAACATTACAACGCTTTATGTAGTCTTATCAATGACTACACAATGGCTAGCCATGCTGATTCTGTTCTTAATATCAGAGAAGGGTCCT
>Ga0075460_10001162_pt1 | contig 10504 bp, 19 predicted proteins | sample DEB08_DNA_3_FD_77580 | JGI IMG/M metagenome (GOLD analysis project Ga0075460, IMG submission 77580) | Aqueous microbial communities from the Delaware River and Bay under freshwater to marine salinity gradient to study organic matter... | ecosystem: Environmental > Aquatic > Marine > Coastal ...
TAGGAAAAAGAAATGAATCGTAAAAGAACAGAAGAGGAAGAAAAAGAGTTAATGCTGGCTCAAGCCATTATTGAAAGAAGGGCTATCGAAAGAGAAATGCTCAAGAGACAAGAAGATGAAGCAGTTGAGCAACAGAAGCAAGCATTAGCAAACACCATGACTCAAGACATTCAGGAAAACGCGGACTCGGCTTTACAAGCAGTACAGAACGACACTGCCTTAACCTCTAACCAGAAAGAAGATTTAGTCATAGCTACAACTAACCCTATAGATGTTCAAAGAAGTGTCAAGAGAAATTTAGCCACTAGGGACGCACAGGAAGGGTCTAGTAAAATTAAAGACCAATTCTTAGACGCGCTTACATTTTTTGGTCCCCAGATTATAGGCGGCTTGTTTGGAGGTTTGGCAGAAGGTGATGCTGGAATGATTGCCGGTGCCGAGATGGGAGCCAAGATGCGCGACCAATATATAGATTATAATTTTAAGAAAATGGATCAAGAAAGAGAAGCAGCTAGGGCAGCCAGAGTAGGAGGAGGGTTGCAGCAAAGTAAAGAGTTTATGACCAGAGAGGGTAAGCCGCTCATGTTTGATCCGACTCGGGGCTTTTTAGATATGCAAGGGAGACCAGTAAGACAAGAAGATGTTGTGTCTGGTATTGAAAGAAGGCAAGAGGTATCTATAGCAGAAAGAAGAGAGAGCAGAAAATTAGCTGAGAAAAAATTTGGATTTGATAAGCAGAAAGCAGCTCAACTATCTGATTCGCAGATTAATAAAATTACAGACCTTAATTCCACAGAAGAGGCAGTCAAAGAAATCACATCATTATTCTCTGACGCTAAAACCGGACCGATTATTGGTAGAGTACAATCTTTAGGTCAGTTACTAGATGAAGCGCCCTCAGTATTTAACAAATTAAAGGCAGAGGCAAGTGCTGCCAGATTAGCATACCAACGCGCAACTTCTGGTTTGCAAGTTAATGAGAAAGAGATGCAGCTAATCGGATCAATTATCCCTAGTGAAAATGATGCACCGAACGTATTTAAAGATAAGTTGGAAGTATTTCAAAGAATTGTTAGTCAACATAAAAAATCTTTCGCAGCAGCTATTTCTTATGGTCAGCCTATTAAACAGGAAGTTATACAAAGTATTATGAAAGAAGTAGATTTGTTAGATAAACGATTAAGAGCACAAGGCGCTGCTTCTGTTAGACGGACTAGAGAGAGAAGGATCACTCCAGCAGATATAGATAAAATGAGTAAAGAAGAACTAAAAGCATATTTAGGGGAATAGTAAATGTCACAAAGAGATGAAGAATTAGAACTACTAAGACTTAGAGCTAGAGCGAAGGCTAAAGCCGAGCAGGAAGCTTTAGATGAGAGCATGTATTCTGAAGAAGTGCCTGAATCAGGGTATGCACCCCGGTTCGCCCCTACTGAAGAAGAGATGCTGGAGGCTAGAAAACAGGAAACGTCTTTAGGAGAGACTGCTGCCGCATCATGGATAGAATCAACTATGTTAAAAAAGCCCATGGCTGCGGCTCAGGCGCTAGTAGACGATTCTGTTGAGTCCGGTAAAGAAGGTCAAAGTTTCTACGATAACTACAGATCAAAACTAGCAGACATTGATAGAGATATTGACATTGCTCAAGCCGCTAACCCAAAGACCGCATTTGCTGCCGATATTGCGGGAACCACTGCTTCTATGGCGTTAGGTGGAATGGGTGTAGGCGCTGTTGCGGGTAAGACGTTGACTGGTGCCGGAGTTGCGGCTGCAACCGGTGTCGGAGTAGGTGCCCTGCAAGAAGTGTCTAGGGCTGAAGATGCTGGATTAAGTGACGTTGCTTACGGAGCGGCTATTGGAGTAGCGTCTGAAGTCGGTGGTAGATATATTGGAAAAGGTGTTAAGAAGGTTGGAGAAAAAATATCTGCGGCTAGTAGAGAAAGAGGTTTTGCTGCTGCTAAAAAAATATTAAACCTTGGTCAAGGTAAGAGGCAATCTGAGTTACTTAACAAGCACTTAGCCAGAACTGGTCAAACCGAAGAAGAATTTATTTCAAACATACTTACTCAGAGAATGAAAGACGGCAAGCCTGTTATCAACTTTAAAGATAAGGGTAATGTTATGCTGGATAAGATTAAGTTCCAGAAAGAGCAGGTTGGTAAAAAATTAGGTGCGATGTATAGACAAATAGATGACACAGTTACAATAGAAATTGATCCTAGAAAGGTTCAATCTAAACTGGTTAATGATGTTGTTAAGCCTATGTTAGATTCGAGTAACCCCGCCACAAGAAAAGCTGGTGAGCAATTATTAACTTTTGTCAACGGTATTAAAGAAGGCGCTTCTGAAATAACTGAAGAAATATTAGAAGATGGTAGTAAGAAAATTACTCAGAAGTTTATACCTGATCCAAGTGCTAGATGGAATCTAACCAGACTTTGGGAAGAGCAAAAAGATTTAAGGTCACAAATAAATTCTATTTATAACTCAGTTTCCGATGCAACGTCAATTGAAAAGAAACAGACATTGAATCAAATAGCGTCTGCTCTTGGTGACTATGTAGATGAAACTATAGAAGGTGCTGAAATGGCTATGAGAAATGCGCCTAAGCAGATTGGTAAAGCCGGTAAAGGTGGTGGAGAACTTAAGTATCTTAAAGAAGTTAAAGAGGCACGGAAAAGTTACGGAAACCTAAGCCGGGTTGAAACTTCTGTTATGGATAAGGCATGGAAACAGGCTCAAGGCAGTCCGGGCTTGACTCAACAAATATTACAAGCCAGAAGAGTAGCAATCATGGCTGGTGGGCGAGGCTTGGCTGGTACGGCGCTATCCTTATCATTTAACGAGATTGCGGCACACCCAATGACTCCAGTATATATTGCAAAAGGGTTGGGTAAACTAGGTAAAGTTATAGAGAATGCACCTACTGGTAGAATAGCGTCAGGACTTATGGCGGCTTCAGAACTTAGCCCAGATAATTATAATGATGCACTGTACGGATCAATAGCTGAGATTAATTTAAGACAGGTGCCTGTAAAGCGTTCAGTGGACGATATGAGGCTTCGACAAGAAGACATAAGAAATTATATTAAGTACCAGTCCCCAGACCTTCTATCGCAGTATGACGAGCTTATAGAAGGGGATTCTGACGAGGCTATGGCAATGTTCTTAGATGGCATGAGTAAAATGGAGGGTATAAGTAGATTAATTGAACCCGGAATAGGTATTGATGGGAAGGTCTATTCACCAGAAGATAAGGCGCAGTTAGAAACGCAGATAAAGCAGACTGACATTCCCGCCGCTCAAAGAATGCAGCTATTACAAGAGTTAAGAAAGGAAGGGCTTATACCCGACTTCGATCAGATTATACCAGAGGAACCGGTCCAACACGTTCCACGCAACCGGAAAATACAGGACTACTAAAGTAAATAATAAAAGGGCTAGGTACAATAAAAGTCTAGCCCTAATCATTTTTCTTCCAAGGACATTCCTGATTATCACATGGCTCATCGCACCATGGGCATTTACTTTGGCTCATATCTATACCCATCCGGTAAAGTAAAAAATATATCATCTTTCAAACCATCTAAATATAATTCATACTGCTTTAGTATGGCATCATATTCTGTGCCCGGCTTTTTAAACGCCTCCGCAACCTTGCCCTTCATCTCGGTCTTCTTCAATATCTTTTCAGCACTTTCTTTGCAGTGAATACAGTGAATAAACTTATTATTGGAAAAGGGGGATTGCTGTACTTTCCATGCTCGTCTGCATTGTGGGCATTCTTTCCCCGCCTCTTTCTCACTAATCATTTCTTAACCACCTTTGCAATCTTCTCTAAACTGCGCCCTCCACCGTAGACTGATAAAAATATTTGAGCTAAATCATAAACCTGCGGCGGTGCCGTAGCCACGCCATAGCCATCAGCCAGAATTAAACCGAACAAGGCTAGGGCACAGATCGGTCTCCATGCCGCGACTATCCAGTGCTCCGAACTTGCCTCGGCTTTCATTAAGCTTACAGCCTCCTTACTTAGCCCGGCTTGAATCTTAGCAAACTCGTTTCTCAACTTTAACTTCTCTTCATCACTGGTATGTAAATTATCAACCAGCTCTGCGGCGGGTTTAAATATGTTTTGAATAAAGTCTAGCATGGGCAACAGCCAATGCTAATTAAATATACTGCCGATAATACACCTAAATAAATCATTATGAATCCTCCTGTTTTAACGCTGCAAATACGGGAATGCAGCCAATTATTGCGTACATATTAGTGTATGGTACACCTATTCCATTAGCCATTAAAATTAATGCGCCTATTTGTGCCAGTAATAATAGTGTAGATAGTCTCACTCAATCCCCCTTTTAACTCTTCAACTAAGGTAAATGTCTTTAACATATGTTCTCCCTTGAGGGAGATTATTAACATAATTTTGATTATATTATTAATTTTTCTCCCTGTGGGGAGACTTTTAAATACCATTTCAGTAAATTTACCACTTTTCAAACTGTACTTCAAAATTGTACAACTTACGCAATCTCCTCCATCAAAGTAAATAGTGGGAACATTATAGCCTGCCCCTCTTTCATTCGCAATGTGCCACAGGGAAAGTCCTGCCCAAATATGGATATGGTAACATCCTCTAGCGCCGACAGTATCATAGTGTGCTCCTGTATATCAATATTTAACACATCAGACTGATCTTCAGGATCGCGGTCTAAAACCATTATATGCGGTATTAAGTCTACATCATTCATCATTCCCCCCCTTTGTTACATCCAATTAACATCCGTAAAACATCCATTTACATACATTATGTCACCACCAATATATGACATAAATTCCTTACACATCTTTTCTCTCCTCAAACTCAATCAATAATTCAATACAGTGTATAGCTTTCTTTAAATCCTCAATCCCATTCTTATCCTTGTACCGAGTCACGTACTTGATCGTATTGGCTTGGGCATAGTTTAAGTTATTAGCCAGTGAATACTGCATCGGCTGAATCTTTAACTTCTTGTAATGGTCTCCGCCAGTCTGCCTTTCCGACGCTTTTAAATTAGCCTTAATATGCTCTTCATGGTCAACTATGACCGGGCACGTATCCTTACTTCTTGGCACTAACTTAGTATTTCCTGTCGTATATCCTTCGGGCGGCGTAGCACCAGTATAGTACAGTAAGTCCCCCTCTCTCCAATACACGCCCTTGCCCCCATTTATATCTGTGTACTGAAACTGGTAAGTCTCGACTTTGCCTAAATCGTTATCCCTGTCTGCCTGCGTAACTATGCCCATGTATAACCTCCTATATCGGTCAACGTCTTTCTTTTTCCATAAAGTAAGATCGTATCCTGTTGTATTGTATTTCATATTATACCATCCCTAACTTTTCTGTTATAGCTTTTAAAAAATCTCCACCTAGTACCTTCAGTAAAGCTCTCTTCTAATGTATGCAAGTATAGTGCCACCTTTGTTTTCCTAAACCATTCGACTTTGCACTCCTCAATACAGCCGTTTTTAACTAGACTCGGGATTGAGAATATGCCATAAATCTCCACTCGCCCGGTCTTAACGTCCACCGTACATGGCACCAAATAATGCAGATTCTCTGGCGAATTTATGATCGGGTCTTTCCTTTGCATAATCCATGAGGCACCGTATTTCTGCTTGCTCTCCAACGTCTGTCCCTTTACGTGAAAGTTATGATACCCATCTGTAAGGTCAGCATTATAGCTCTTCTTGCCCTTGTTATGGATAGAGAAGTCAGGGTGAGATACGGCAACCTCCCTACTACTTAACAACTTATAAACCGCTACTTCAGCCATGGCACCAGAAAGCACATCAACCTCTTTAAAACCGCCGCGCTTCTTGTATAAATCATTATCCCCAGCCCGCGCCTTGGTAAACGCTCGGCACCGCTTTATATCGGCTTTAGTTAAGTATAGGGTAAAGGTTCTCATTGCTCAGTCTCTAAATCTATCTCGGCTTTCAAATCCTGAGCGTTTCCTAAAACCCGCTTGATCGCGTCCCTGCTGTACCACGTATTTCTTATCTGGTATAAAGCCTGCGAATAACCCGCCTTATGCTGGATTGCCACTACGATGCCTACATCCATTTCATCATACTCATTGTTAACTAGAACTATGTCATACATATCAATCATCTTCTGGCTCCCAGTAAAATCTCTTTTTAACTTCGTTCCAAACTTGCTTAAGTTCTCTATCTTGTTCGTGGTAATGCGCAATAGGAGGTAACATTCCAGCTTCTTCCATACTAGAAAGGAGTTTCTCAGCAGCATAAGGTTCTAAATAACTTCCATCATAATACTTAGCAACTTCTACCATTAGCTTTATCATCTCACTTCTTTTCATTGCTCGGCTCCGTAACTAATCAGGTCTTCAACAGTAAGCTCGTGAGTAGCAATAAAACAGCTTTCACACTGATATACGTAGCCAGTAGCAAAATCGCGATTGGAATAATGACCGAACAAAATATCGCAATCTTTACCGCAGCTCTCACATTCATTCTTTTCTTTCTCTTTCACGTTTATACTCCTCCTTCATTGCTTTATATATTTCTGGATGTCTCTCAATTAATTTGTTATGTACCCATATAGCTTTATTTATTTCTTTTCTTTTTTCGTTTTCCTTTTCTTGAAACCTTGTTTTGAAGTCTTCCATCTATCACCTTTTTAATTCTATAATAACTAACACCAATTTTTTCTTGAATCTCTTTGTACGTCTTGTTGTTGACCATCCGCTCAATCCAGATAGCCTCATCAACACTATCTTCGTATTTCAATTTTAACCTCTACTTTGTATAATGTTCGCTTACTTCACTCTCAACAGAAACTCGTACGTCAGTCACAACCTCCTTCATCGACATGACCATTATTTCTTCTTGCAGTTTAAGTTTAAAATCTGCCTCATCTTTCTTAACTTCTGTAATAATCTCATCATGCACAAATCCCACGATTTTAAATCCGGCTCTATCCAGATTATATAGAGCAATCTTTGCACCATCCGCAGCAAGACCTTGGAAAGGAGTATTTTTCTCCGCACAATAACTAGTATCCCCTCGCTTTCTACCGGTCTCTGTAAAGACATGCCCTACCTCGTTTTGCATATACATATCCATCTCAGGAAAGGCGTGGAACCATACTCGCTTCATTTCCTCGGCTTGTTCTGTAGTCAGTTCTAGCCCATAGCCACGAGAAAATTGAATAAAGGTCTCAACCCCAAGCCCGCCGGGGAAGCCAAAGTTCGCAGCCTTCGCCTCCTGCCGCTGCTGTTTTGTCACTTCTTCTGGCTTACAATTGTTCATAATTGATGCATAGTACCGGTGCAAATCTTCACCAGCATTTATCCTGTTGCGCATTTCTGAGAATCCGTATCTATTATAGCATACTTGAGCCAATGTACTAAGCTCAATCGCGCTATAGTCAGTAATCAGTAGCACATTCCCTTGCTCGGCACAGAATGCCTCCCTGATCCCGCCCACTCTCGGCAATTGCTGGAAGTTAGGGCTAGAGCAGCTAGTGCGCCCAGTATTCACCAGTAAATTGTAGCGCGGATGAACCCGGCTTGAGGATAAGTCTCTAATAAAGGTGCTTGCCTTCTCCACTGAGTTATATTTAAGGAAAGAGTCAACGAACTGAAGTGAGCGTAAATGCTCGATGTCCTCAGATTTGCTGGACAGCTCCCCAGATTTGTCGGACCTTGGCAAAGTGTCAGCGACACCAAGCCTAACCATAATTGACTCATACGCCTCCTTAATACCTTTCTTACCTCTTACCCATCCCCATGATGCAAGTATGTTAGCATGCTTCTCTAATTCAGTATTCATCTCAGCCAATAGCGCATCCTTGGCAGCCAAGTTCACCCCAATGCCATTTTTATACGTGTGCAAAAGAGCCAACGCACCTTTAATCTGGATGTCGTGAGACAGTAAAGTGTTCATCTTGTCATGCTCTCTGATGGACGCATTCAATGCAAAGTATGCCCTGTATGTAGCAATTACGTCAATCGCGCCGTACTCTAGGTAGTTAGAAGGAATATCGCTTATTTTACTGTGGATAAAAAGGCTAAAGTTTTCCCGCGTCTCGTCCTTAAGTAGCTCGACTCCTAGAAACCTCTTACAAACTGTAGCAAGTGAGGACTTAAAAGGAGTATGCCCATGGTCAGCCAGATGCCAGAGCTTATACATAATAATAACATCGCGCACGTTATTATTGTCGTACCAACTTTTGAGCGCACCGCGCTGATCCAAGTGTTTTTCAATAACATCATTGTCAAAAGCAAAATTAGCCCCAACAAATACCGCTTCTTTGTGAGCCTCCAAGAACAATTCAACTTCAGTACGTTCAACATAGAATACATTCTCGCCTCCAGAGTATGCTTGAAAAGTAACCAGATCGGGTGTCATGTAGAAGGGGACCATGGTGGTCTCAGTATCTATTGCCACAATCCGTCCTATTTTACCATGCTCTGGCTTCCATACATTTATCGTATATGTTTGGTTGTTAAATTTAAAAGAATAATTCATTACGCTCCTTTAATGAAAAAGCCGCTTAGGGCGGCTAGTCCCAAGGTCTTACCTTGCCATAAACTTCTTAATCACGTTTCGGTCCTTACCAATCTTGGTAGTACCGTCGGCAGCTTTATACTCCCTGCCTTCCTCAACGCCAACCGCAGCAATGAACGGAATCTCAGTCCATTGTTCTAGTAGGGAGCGGTCATAGTTAATCCCCTCCAAACCGCCAGCGCCAACGGCTTCTAAATACTGGTTAAGTTGATTGTTACCAATCTCCTGCGCCTTTGCACTTGTGTGCTCCACCAGAAAATTGTGAAACACTAGCCTGCCTTTGCTGTCGCCATTGACAACCTCAAACCCGGCAGAAATAAGCTTTCCGTTGCCCGCTTTTGTCGTCTTTTCTTCATAACGATTCATTCGCAGCATGTAATCGCCTGACTCAAGTGGCTTAAACTCTGGTTTACCGTTTGTGTTAGTAGCTGTACTCATAGTTTTTCCTCCATTAATGGTTTTAAATCCGTGACCAACTCCTCACGAATTTTTGGTTTATACTCAGTTTGTTTCCAAACTCTTTTCATTTGTCGGTATAAATATCGCTCCTCTGTCGTGCGAGCTTCATACGTCTTCTCGTCTCTAATGTGGTGATTGCCATCAACACCATCAATAACCCCAATGTATTTAACGCCATTCTCAACCATTCCAACATCTCTATTATCTCCATCTTTACTTAAATCACAGCCAGAAAGTCTGCGCAACGCCCTCGCCCTCTTGCCTCTCACTACTTCTTACCTTTTGGCTTAGACTCTAACAGCGCCTTAATTTCCTTAACCAATTCTAACACCTGCTCAATCTGCTTGTCTCGCTCAATCTGTCTCTCTCTACTGGTAGCCATTACTGCACCTCCTCTTCTGTGACAACCACGTTTAAATTGTCTAAAACTTCCTGTGCCACATGACCAACTAAAGGTGCGCCTGCAAAAAATTCTAGCGCCTCTTTCATAGCCAAATGATCCTGAATCAATTCGTCTAAAAACGCCGCGTCAGCCTCGACTTTTTCATCAATGTCAGTGTAAATCTCTTTCATGTACTCGTCATACTCGCTAATTTTACTCATTTTCTAGCTCCTCCTTTAGTGCCTCTTTTTTAGCATATAATTTTTTATACTCCTTCTGTAACTTCTTTAATTTATCCTTGTAATGCTTAACATCGCGCTTATCATTCAGCCCGGCTTCCATTTTATTACCCATAATTTGCGCCTCTTCAATTAATCCTAACATGGGACTATAGTTTTTAGTCAGATCGCATTTACGCATATCTTCCAACACATCGCATAAAGTCCTATTTAAATAATCTTTAGTAAAAATCATGTATCCTCCTTGTCATACTCCTCTAAAAGTTGTTGCAAGTTTAGTGCCAACTCTTTGTAAAACTCAAAATCGGCATGGTTAGGATTCTTCTTTATAAGACCTAACACAATATCTAGCGCCTGCTGTATTTGAAATTTATTAGCCACGCTACGGCAGTTCTTCTATTTTGTTGCTGTAGTATATGCCTGACTTTCTAGCCACCTTTAACAACTCAATCGCTTCCAAGTATTGCTGCCTGCCGCGCTCAATCATGCCTTGGCTGGCTTTAAAAATGCGGGCAGCATAATCTTTCTTACTTAGAAAGCAGAAATAAAAATCATGCGGCATTCCAGTCAATTTCTCCGCCACATCTACATACAAAGCAGCCGATAATTCATATAGCCAGTAATCACAAATTTCCTTCACATCTTCTATGGTTGCATTGTTCAACGCAATTCCGGTAGTCTTTAGATCGTTTATAGAGCCAAAGCCCTGTACCGGAAATTCTTTTCTATAATCAAATCTAACCTTTACCTTAACCCCATTGATCTCAACGCAGCCAGTCTCTTCTGCTCTACCGTCACTAAAAAATGTATTTAACGGCACCTCTCGCTCTTTACCATG
>Ga0075460_10001172_pt1 | contig 10469 bp, 12 predicted proteins | sample DEB08_DNA_3_FD_77580 | JGI IMG/M metagenome (GOLD analysis project Ga0075460, IMG submission 77580) | Aqueous microbial communities from the Delaware River and Bay under freshwater to marine salinity gradient to study organic matter... | ecosystem: Environmental > Aquatic > Marine > Coastal ...
ATCGTGCGTGAAGTCATCGTCATCGGGAACGATGACGCACCTACGGAAGCCGCAGGCAAGCAGTTCATCGCCAGCATCGGACTCGCTGGTGAGTGGGTGCAAACGTCGTACAACAACAACCCTGTCGAGGGGCAAGACCGTGGCAAGTATGCAGGTATCGGTGACATTTGGAATGGGTCGCAGTTTGTTGCGCCTATTAGTGAGGTAGTGGAATGACACGTTCGTATTTGGGTTATGTGTCGTCGCAGACAACGGACAGCGTTCCGTTGATGAGTTACGGTGTTGCGACAGGTGGTTCATCTTCATCTATCACGGTGAGCGGTGTGAACTACACGCTTCTGACATTTACTTCGTCGGGTACTTTGACGGTTTCTCAGGCTGGTTTGTTTGACATTCTCGCTGTCGGTGGCGGTGGTGCTGGTGGACTGCGTACAACTATTTCTGGTGGCGGTGCGGCTGGCGGTGCTGGCGGTGGTGGTGGTGCAGTTCAGCAAACAACTATGTATCTGTCAGCCAACGCAACTGTAACAGTTGGTGCTAAGGGTGCGGCAGTTACGGTTGGAAATACTGACGGAAATCGTGGAACAGCAAGTCGTGTAGATAACTTTGCCGCTGGCGGTGGTGGTGGCGGTGGTGCAGGTGCAGAAACCGCAAACATCGCCGCTGGCTCTGGCGGTGGAAGCATTGTGGATACGGGTGGAAATCCGCCCACACTTATTCCGTACAACGCCAATAATGGCGGTTTGGGCAAGGCAACTGGAACTGCCGAAGGTGCGGCAGGTGGCGGCGGTGGCTCAACAGGTGTCGGCGGAGACTATGTGGGCGCATCTGGAAATCGTCAAGGTGGTGCTGGTGGAACAGGAACAGATGTATCAACCTTTATTGGCGGTTCGGCTCTGTATCACGGCGCAGGTGGTGGTGGGTCGTCTATCTCATCAACAGGCGGTACGGCAGGCAACAGCACAGGCGGCAACGGCGGTTCATCGGCGGGTGCTGGTTCTAGCGCAACCGCAACTAACTATGGGTGCGGCGGTGGCGGTGGTAATGTGACGACAAGCGGCGCAGGCGCAGATGGTGTCGTGTATGTGAGGTTCCGTGTATGAAGAACTATTGCGCTCTGCTTGCGAATGGTGTGGTCACGCAGATTATCGTCGCAGACTACGAATGGGCGACAGCCAACCATCGAGGCGAATGGCACGATTTGGGTGGCGAACCGCTAACTGTCGGCATCGGTTTCACTTATGATGCGGTGAACGACGTATTCGTAGCACCCGTAACAGAAAGCGAGACACCAGATGGCGACCTCTAAGAAAACTGTGAAGAAGCAAACCGTCAAGGTTGGTATTACTCACCGCCAGTGGCAGATGTTGTTGTCGTATCTGCGTTCTGCGTTGGCTGCGGTTATTGCTGTCGCTGCTACGTTGGATTATGAGCCGATGGACCTTGCGAAGGCGTTTGTTGCTGCTTTGATTCCTCCTGTGTTGCGTTGGGTTAACCCGAACGACCCAGCGTTCGGTAGGGGTTCAGACTAAAAGAGGTTTCATATGGAGTTGGGAGAACTTCTCAACGAGAAGGAGTGGCGTAAGTGTCGTGGACCCGAGAATGCGTCCACAGATGAACTGTTGGCTGCGTTTGAATATTTTTGTTCGGAGTATTGGTTTATTCGCCACCCGGAACGTGGTCGTATCAAGTTTGTGTTGCGTGATGCACAGGTTGAGACTGCACGTAATTGGATGGAGCATCGTTATACGATTGTGTTGAAGGCCCGTCAGATTGGGTTTTCTACTTTGGCTGCTGCGTTTGTGTTTTGGGAAACGTTTTTTTGGTCTGACAGGTTTGTGGTGATGCTTTCACGTACGGAACGTGAAGCATCTAAGTTGTTGCAGAAAACGAAGTATGGGTACAAGATGTTGCCTGCGTGGATGCGTGTGCGTGGACCTGAGGTGTTGGTGGATAACCAGTTGAAGATGGTGTTTGCTAATGAGTCTTCTGTTGAGTCGTTGCCGAGCGGTAATGACCCTGCTCGTGGTGAAGCGGTGTATCGAGTGGTAATTGATGAGATGGCGTTTTTGCCGAATCCGGATGAGGCGTGGGCTTCTATTGAGCCGATTGCTGACGTTGGTGGTCGTGTTATTTGTTTGTCTACGGCTAACGGTGAGGGTAACATTTTTCATGATTTGTGGGTCGGGTCGCAGACCAGCACCAATAGGTTCGTTGGCATCTTTTTTCCGTGGTCGGCTGGTGAACGTGACGATGAATGGTATGAGGCTAAGAAACGTGATTTGCCTGATTGGCAGTTGGCTCAGGAGTATCCGTCTGACCCTGATGAGGCGTTTATTCGGTCGGGGCGTCCTGTGTTTGATTTGGAGTCGTTGAGGGATTTGGAGATTGTGGAACCGTATCGTGGGTATTTGTACAAGTTGCCGGGGCGTGGGGTGTACGAGTTCCGTGAGGATGGTGGCGAGTTCGCTGTGTGGGATTTTCCTGAGTTTGGTGAGGTGTATGTGGTGGGGGCTGACGTTGCTGAGGGTTTGGGGCATGGTGACTATTCTTCGGCTCACGTGTTGAATGCTTCTACGGGGGCTGTGGTTGCGCATTGGCATGGGCATATTGATGCGGACTTGTTTGGTGAGGAAACGTTGTATGCGATTGGGTATTGGTACAACAGGGCTTTGATTGGTGTTGAGTCAAATAACCACGGTTTGACGACGTTGAAGGGTTTGCAGCGTGTCGGGTACAAGAATTTGTTTAGGCAACGCAGGTTGGGTCAACGTAATCCGACTGTGTCGGAGACGTTGGGGTGGCGCACTACCTCTGTTTCTAAACCTTTGGCTGTAGACGAGTTGAATGCTGGTTTGCGTGATTCGGTGTTGGGTTTGTGGTGTAAATCCACTGTTGCGGAGTTGCGTACGTTTGTGCGTGAGGAGAACGGCAAGATGCATGGTTCTCCGCATGATGACCGTGTTATGTCGTTGGCTATTGCCAATCAGATGTTGAAGTATGTGTGGCTACCTGAGTATCGGGGTACGGACACACCGAAGTCTCATACGTTGGGTTGGTGGGAAAAGCATATTATTCGTGAAAAGAAGCCTGAAAGGGAGTTGATTGGGTCCCATAATGTAAGAAGTAGTGGTTGGGACTAAGGGTGATGCAAGATTTCGTGTGCGAACAATGCCAGAAGGCGTTTCAGGCTGAGGAACTCCCCCGTCGTGGGGAGGTCTGTTTTGCGTGCCATGTGCGCACTATTCGTTTGGGTTTCACTTACGGTAAAGAGGATTTTCATGGTCCTACGATTCGGGAACGTCAAGCCAAGACTGTTTCCGATGCCAAGATAAATGGCTATAACGCCGAACCGGTGGGGAGCCGTTGGGTGTGACATGGAAACTATTCTGGTTCCGATTGCGGTTGCAGTTATTTCGGGACCGATAGTTGTTCTTCTGCAAAGGTTACGCAAGGAGAACGCTCAGCAGCATGCCGAGGGCAGAATTTTGCTTCGGAATGTTGCAAACAAAGTGGATAAGGTTACGTCAAAGTTGGATGAGCATATTGGTTGGCATAAGGGCAAGGAGCAGTAGTGGCACGGATTTCTAATTACGAATTGTTGAGGCGGTATCGCAACAAGTTGGAGCATTCTCGTCGTTGGCGCAAAGAAGAGAAGTATGACGATTTGTGGCAGCGGATGATTGATTTGTATCGTGGTAAGCATCATCGTGCAGATGTTAAAGAGGACCAGTTGCTTGTCAATATGGCGTTCTCTACCATCAACATTGTTGCGCCGTCTGTTGCGGTGAATCATCCGAAGATTACGGTGAATGCTCGCCGTCCAGAGGACGGTGACAAGGCTGTTGTTACTGAGGCAATTGTGAACTATTGGTGGCGTCATTATGACTGTCAGAAAGAGTTCCGCCGTTCGGTGAAGGATGCTTTGATTTGTGGTCACGGTTGGGTGAAAACTGGTTACCGTTACGTTGAAGAAGAGAAGGTTGCGGAAGGCAATTTTGATTCTTATGACGAATTGACGGAGGTTCGTGAGGAGAATGTTGCCGAGTCAAATCTGATTGTCAAAGAGGACCGCCCGTTCGTGGAACGGGTGTCACCGTTTGATGTGTTTGTTGACCCGGATGCGACAAGTATGGAGGATGCTCGTTGGATTGCGCAACGTATTCGCCGTCCGTTGGAGGATGTGAAGAAAGATAAGCGTTACAATTCTACGGCTCGTAGTGAGGCTTCTCCAAGCCATTACAGCAAGTGGGGTCAGGATTCGTTCCGTCCTCGCCGTTCACAGGACCCTGCCGATTCGTATGTTGAGGTGTGGGAGTGGTATGACATTGACCGTAATACGGTGTCGGTGTTTTGTGACGGGTCTGACAAGTTCCTTGTCGCCCCGAAGGAGATTCCGTTTGCTTTCGGTCAGCCGTTTGTGATGATTCGTAACTATGACGTTCCTGAGACGTTTTATCCGATGGGCGAGTTGGAGGCTATTGAGCCGTTGCAGCACGAGTTGAATCAGACTCGTACACAGATGATGAATCATCGTAAACGGTTCAGCCGTAAATGGTTGTACAAGGAAACTGCGTTTGATACTGATGGCCGTCAGGCATTGGAGTCCGATGAGGACAATGTGATGGTTCCTGTTATTACGGATGACAATTTGGGGAATGTGATTTCTCCGATGCCTGCTGTAATTAATCCGCCAGAGTTTTACAATCAGTCGGATTTGATTTCGTCTGACATGAACCGTGTGTCTGGTGTGTCTGAGTATCAGCAGGGTGCGATGCCGGAAATTCGTCGTACGGCTACTGAGGCTGCAATTGTGCAGGATGCGTCTAACGCTCGTGCTAGCGACAAGTTAGCGATTATTGAGCGTTCTATCGGTGAGTGTGCTCGCCGTTTGGTGATGCTGGCACAGCAGTTTATGACTGGTGAGCAGGCGATTCGTATTGTGGGGTCTGAGGCTCAGCCGTTGTGGTTGACGTTTGACCGTGACTATATTCAGGGCGAGTTTGACTACGAGGTTGAGGGTGGGTCTACGGCTCCGATGAATGAGTCGTTCCGCCGTCAAAGGGCGTTGCAGATTGTGGATGCTATGGCTCCGTTTGCTGGGGCTGGCATTTTGGATATGGGCAAAATGGCGATGTACGTGTTGCAGTACGGGTTTGGTATCAAGCAGGCTCAGGGGTTCATTATGCAGCAGCCTCCGATGGCTGGTATGCCACCTGAGGGCGGTATGCCGCCCCAGATGGCTCCTGAGGGTATTACGCCCGGTATGGGGGCTGCTGAGGCTCCTCCGACGGGTGGTATGGCAATGCCAAGCAATATTCCGCCTGAAATTTTGGCTCAATTGCTGTCGCAGGGTGCTCCTTTGCCGAATACCCAGTTGCCAAATGAACAAATTATGTAGTGTCCGGTACTAGGGGTAGAGCAACCGCAGAAGGAGGACTCTATGAGCAATATTGAGAACACCGTTGAAAGCGTAACTGAAACACCCGTTGACGGGCAAGTGGATGCTATCGCAGAAATTGGTGAAGCCCCAGAGGTTGAACCTAGAGAGTATTTCGCTTGGGACGAACACGCTGACAAGCCCGTCAGGCTGACTGTTGATGGCGAAGAAATTGAGGTTCCGCTTTCTGAGGCGTTGAGCGGTTACCAACGTCAAGCGGACTATACCCGCAAGACGCAGGAACTTGCTGAACAACGAAGACAGGTGCAATTTGCGGCTGCTTTGCAAGAGGCTTTGCAGAACGACCCGAGTAGCACTGTGGAATTGCTTTCTCAGCATTATGGTTTGAATCAGAAACCAACATCTGAAGAAGATGAGTTTTTGGACCCAATGGAAAAGCAGTACCGCCAACTTGAGAATCGTATTCAAGCATTTGAACAGGATAAAGCAATGCGTGAGTTAGAGAATCAGATTGAGTCTTTGTCAAGGAGATACGGGGAACTTTTTGATGCCAACGAAGTCGTAGCGAAAGCGTTGGCAACGGGAAGCACGAATCTTGAAGCAACCTATAAGCAAATTGCGTTTGACCGTTTGTTTGAACAGTCTCGCTCAAAGGATGCAGTTACCAAAATGAAATCTGATGAGACGAAAAAGATTGTTGAAGCGAAACGTGATGCAGCAGTTGTGTCTAAGGGTGCTTCTGCGAAGAGTGCCGATGTTTCTTCTAAGCCCATTCGTAGCGTTAGCGAAGCCTTTGAGGCTGCCAAACGGCAGTTAGAGGGTTAGCACAATTTCAACTAAGGAGTAATTCATCATGGCAGGCAATGTCAATTTTGATGCGCTGCTTTCAACCACGCTTGCGAACTATCGTTCACAACTGACGGATAACGTGTTCACTGCACGTCCGTTGACCTACTTCCTCATGGATAAGGGTCGCATCCGCATGTTGAACGGTGGTACCAAGATTGTTGAGCCGCTCATCTACGGTCAGAACAGCACGGTTGCGTCGTACAGCGGGTACGACACGATTTCGCTGACAGCGCAAGAAGGCATCTCGGCTGCTGAGTACGAGTGGAAGCAGTACGCTGCGTCCATCGCAATCAGCGGTATCGAGGAAGCCAAGAACAACGGCGAGCAGGAAATTATCAACCTGCTGGAAGCCAAAATCATGCAGGCTGAAGAGTCAATGCGTGAAGGCTTCAACCAGATGTTCTTCGCTGACGGAACTGGTAACTCGGGCAAGAACTGGAACGGTCTTGGAAACCTCGTTGAGGCTTCTGGAACTGTTGGCGGTATTGACCGTGCAACTGCTGGTAACGAGTTCTGGCGTTCGTACGAGGAGAACACCGCAGGTGCTCTTACCCTCGCACAAATGGCCACGGCTTACAACAGCGTGTCGGTTGGTAATGACCACCCAGACATGGTGTTGACCACCCAAACCCTGTTTGAGAAGTATGAGGCTCTTTTGCAGCCGCAACTTCGTTACACCGACACCAAGACGGCGGATGCTGGTTTCCAGAATCTTCTGTTCAAGGCTGCCCCGGTTGTGTACGATGTGCACTGCACTGCTGGCATCGTGTACTTCCTGAACAGCAAGTATCTCTCGCTTGTGGGTCACAGCGGCAAGTGGTTTGCTCAGACGGAGTTTGTCCGTCCTGAGAACCTTGATGCTCGCTATGCGCTCATCATGTGCTACGGCAACCTTACTTGCCGTAATGCTGCTAAGCAGGGGAAACTCACGGCGAAGACCGCCTGAGTCAGGTACGTTTTGGGTGGCGGGGCGAACCCCCGTCACCCAAGACAACAACAAGGAGAAAATAATGCCAAAGAAGTACAGGATTCTTGACAACGGTCAAGGCTCAAATAAGGACACGAAGCAGTATTACGCAAAGCGTAATCAGCGCAAGGCTTCCAAAGCCCATAAAGCAACGAAAGTTGATTTTGGTCCTTTGCAAAAAACCACGGCGAAAGCAGTTGGGCGTTACAATGTTGCTGAATATCGCAAGTTCGCCAATACCGCAGACAACGCTGAGCGGGACCCGTACAAGGGTGCTTATTCTCGGTCTGAGCGTAAAGCGGCCCGTGCTAGGTACAAGAAACTTGACCAGCGACGTGCTAAACCATCTGACAGAATTGATAGGGCTGAAAGAGCACGAAAAGTTGCTGCTAACCCAATGAAGTATCGCAAAAAGAAATAGTTGAAGGAAAGAAGCGTTAATTGTTGGGTTCCCCACCTCATGCCACCTCCCTTCACGTGGGGTGGGGGCCTACGTTTAAAGGAGAGTAGTTATGGCAAGCAAATACCCACCACGCAAAAAGTCAAAAGACCTTGATTCTGTTGACATGTACAAAAAGGGAAAAGTTATTGGGCGGCTACGAGGTGGCGAGGTAAGGGCAAACAATTCTGAAGCCAAATCCCGCAAAGCCAAAAGTAGGTATGCGAGAAAGGTTCAAGAAGAATCAACTTTTTCCCGAGGTTCGGCTCAAAGGTCAAAAACAATTTCTGAAGCAAAACCAAGAGGAGTAAAAAATCCTCGTGGTGCTGCTGGCAACAGATTAAGAAATCCTGAAACTTTGCGGCGTTCTGGGGAACTCGCTGGCGAACTATTTGATTCTGGTTGGAAAAAGTACCCACGAACGGTGAACCTTTATGCGCATCACGGAAACGACCAGTACATTAGTCGAAGAATCCGCAGTGCCAACAAAAATAATCGCAAAGGGCAAAATCCACTTCGCAAAAGATAGCCGAGTGGGTAGCAAGCGGGCCTAAGGGTGATGAAAGGTTCTAAACCGGCATACGCCCTCTATGGCGAACCCGTATCGGGTCAACGCCCAGCCCACCAAGGTGTCAACGACGCCCGTCTACAGGCGGGTGGCGGCGAGTACACGGGACGTAACCGTTGTATTGCCGATAATGACACGTGTGCTGGTCCGAAAGCCAAGGGGACGCAGTATTGCATCGGTCATCTGCGAAAGGCTGCTAAAGGCGGTGATGTTGAATGAATCTTGCTGATGTTCGCACGATGGTTCGTGACATTTCCGACCTTGACACCGTAGACCTGCCCAACAGTTTGTTGGACACGTTTGTTAAGGAAGCGTTTCAACGCATCGTCGCTTTGGAGCGACGTTGGCCGTTTTATCAGGAAACGTACACATTGAACACGGTGGCTAATCAGCGTCCGTACACGATTTCTTCTATTGGGGATATTCGGGAGATTATTTCCATTGTTGATACGACTGCTTCTGGTAACAGGTTTACTGAGATTGCTTACGATGATGCTGAGGATATTTGGTTGGGTAACACTGATGTTGCTAGCCGACCGTACTTTTGGGCGGTTTGGGATGGTCAGATTCATCTGTATCCGAAACCTGATGTTGTGTATCCGTTGACGATTCGTGCGTATCGGAATCCGACGTACACATGGTTGTCTAATACTGCGACTGAGATTGATTTGGATAATTGGTTCCATGTGTTGTTGGCGTATTATGCGTTGGCTCGTGTGTATCAGCGGCAAGAGGATGGGGAGATGGCTGCGATGTATCAGCGGTCGTTTGAGGAGGGTGTGGCGATGGCTCGCCGTGATTTGATGAAGGCTCGTTCGCATCGTCCGTTGTTGTTGTCTGGTGGTCGTAAGTATCCGACTATGCGTCGCTGGTTGCAGACGTTGGGAGCGAATCTTGGGTCATGAGCAAGTTGTTGACGCAGCGTTACGACGATTTTACTGGCGGTTTGAATCTTCGTGCTGACCAGTTTCAGTTGGCTCGTAACGAGTCTCCTGACATGTTGAATGTGGAAATTGACCCTCGTGGTGGCGTGTTTAGTCGTGGTGGCATGCACAGGTTGAATACGACTGCTGTGTCTGGGACGTGGAATCCGCAACGGTTGTATCCGTTTTATGGTGATTCTTCTCGCCTGATGCTGACTAACGATGTGAACGTTTTTTGGTCGTCTGGCGAAAACTTTACGAAGTTGGAGTATTCGTCTGGTAATCCGATTGTTGCTTCGTCTTCGCATGGTGCCTGTATGTATGCGTGGGGTGACACGCTGCACATTGCTACCGGTGCTTCTGCTGGGAAGGTGGCGTACAGGTGGACGACTGGTTCTACGTATGCGACTGCGTTGAATGCCAACGGTCCTGTGTGGCAGCCGTACAACAACCCTATTGGCACTTATATGCCTGCTTCTGAGCATGTTATTACGCACACAAACAAGGTGTTTGTGGCGCATACGTACGAAAATGGTGTTGCGCATCCGAATCGTTTGCGTTGGTCGCATGAAGGTTTGCCTAACGATTTTGCGGCAGACGATTTCTTGGATTTCAACGGTGGCGGTTTGGGTATTCGTGCTTTGGCAATTGTGGCTGGTCAACTTGTCATTTTTAAGCCGAACGGTATTTATCTGCTTATCGGTAATTCCACTGACAACTTCCAAGTTGTTGAGTTGTCAACGAATTTGGGAACCAACAATCATCACAGTACCGCTCAATCTGAGACTGGGGTGTATTTTTATTCAAATCCTGAGGGCGTGTTCTTTTATGATGGCACGAAGATTTTGGATGTGTTTGAGCCGTTGCGTCCGCTTGTGGACGAACGGAAGTTGTCTACTGCTTCGGTGGACCCGTATTCGGTTTCGTACATGGGTCGCCGTGCGTGGGTTGCTTTGCCGTACGATGTGAACAATATTGCGACTAAGCCGACACGCAATTATGTGTTTGACCCGACGTTGGGTGTTTCTGGTGCGTACACACAGTTCGCTACGCATGATGGTTACGGTTTGCAGGGTGGAACCGATTGGACTGATGATGCTGGTGCGAATTATCGTGTTGCGTTGCATCCAACGCAACCGTACGTGTTGAAGGTGGATTTGTTTGAAGAACAGCAGGACAATATCAATGGAACTCCTGCAAGTTTTTCTTCGTATTATCGGACTGGTTGGGTTGACGGTAATGCGTATGCGCAGAAGAAAGTGTTTAGACGTCCCGACATTGTGTTCAAGCAGGTTGACACGCAGCGCATTGTGAACGTGAAG
>Ga0075460_10001173_pt1 | contig 10469 bp, 6 predicted proteins | sample DEB08_DNA_3_FD_77580 | JGI IMG/M metagenome (GOLD analysis project Ga0075460, IMG submission 77580) | Aqueous microbial communities from the Delaware River and Bay under freshwater to marine salinity gradient to study organic matter... | ecosystem: Environmental > Aquatic > Marine > Coastal ...
AGCGGGGCCACCTAACCAATATGTCGCGTTCGCTTGTGGGTCCAGGTCGACAACTAAAATCTTGTACCCTCGCTCGCTCAGCGCAGCGCCAAGGTTGACAACAGTAGATGTCTTCGAGCACCCACCTTTTTGGTTTGCTAGAGCTATTGTTCGCACGCGCAAAGCTAGTCTTGTTTACACATCATATTTTTATTATTCCGTAGTTAATGTGAAAGTGTGCCAATCAATAATTGGCACACTGATCTTTGAAAGATATTGCAGGTGCGGATGACCGCCTTATTACGAGAGAGTTCTCCACTGTTGCCAACTTATAGATGGCAATCGGCTGGCGATCTCGACGTATAACGTACTTACTTGCCCAGCAAGTTCGTTCGAAATTATGCGATCTCATAATTCATCTGTAAAAGGAAAAACCGATGGCTAACACAATCGAAGTAACAGAAGTAACAGAAGTAACAGAAGTAACAGACGAGCAATTAGAAGGCTCAGTTCTTTCAGCTGGCGCATGCCATTGCTATAACTACACAATGAGTGTGACCCACTAAGTTTAAATGTTAGTTCATTAGATTTAGAAATACCCCGCTTCCGAATCAAAACTTTGGTAGCGGGTCCCCCTGAAGATGCAAAAGTTAACCACCTCAGCACTAGCTAGATTCCTAAAAAACGAGAGCTTAAAAGAGCTCAACTCATTATTCGTTTACTCAGCTCTAGTCGGATTGATGAGTACGCTACTGGTGGCCCTCATAAATAAAAGTGCCGCGAGCGTAGCAGCGAATGAGTCTGTTACCGGTTACTTTTTTGCGTATCTCGCAGCGTTGATTTTATTTTATTGGATTGCCAGAAAAGCAAATCGTAAGAACGTAGCGAACACTCAACGGCTCATACACCGTTTTGTGTTACGAATGATGAAAAGAATATTGACAACTGACATGCTGAGTTTCGAAAAAATAGGTGCCAGCGTGTTGCTTAACTCTGTAGCACGAGACGCCCAAACAGTCGCAACATGCATTCCTCTATTAGTTTCAGCGACTTCGAGTTTATTCGTGTCAGGATTCTTAATTCTATACACTGCGATCATGTCTTTAACGGCATTTTCTGTGTTGTTCGTGTCGACGTTAATAGTACTGATTGTCACCACTAGAACACTTAAGCGCTCACACAAGACAATGACCCAGGCGTACACAATTGAACTGAAAATGAGAGCGCTTTTGGAGTCAATGCTTCACGGGTATCAAGAAGTAAAAGTTAGTAGGAGGCGATCAGCAGATCTCACGAGAGATCTTGTTGAAACTTCTCGAGAGACAGTCCTTGCAAGGACATCTGCTCTCATAACAATAGTACAGCAGTTCACTTTTCTCCAAACATCATTCTATGTACTTATTGGCCTTATGATATTTGTTGTGCCCATCCTCTCTGCTGACTTTTCAGAGGACGTCATAATTGTTGCGACAACCACTCTTTTCTTAGCTGGCGCTCTTGCGTCAACAATAAATTGCTTTCCAGCAATCATGATGGCAAACGCCTCAGCGGGCCAGCTACTCGATATAAATGAAACCTTAGGTCAGTCGAGAGACGATAGCGCTGCCTCGGAAGCCGAGGGAATGCGTGCAACTAAAATAGAGCTAAAAGATGTCTATTTCTCTTACGGCTCCGATAAAGTTACTGACCAAAAAAGTTTCGCTATCGGCCCTATTTCCTATACGTTTGGTAAGGGTGAAATATACTTTGTTAGAGGTGCTAATGGCTCCGGCAAGACAACATTCATAAAATTGCTTCTGGGACTATACATACCCGATGCGGGAACAATATTGGTAAATGACGTTCCTGTTACAACAAAGAACAGAGGCTCACATAGAGAATCATTTTCTGTTGTCTTTAGTAATTTTTATTTATTTAAAAAACTATACGGGATAGATGCCCCACAAGAAACAATCGATGAACTCATTAAATATCTCGAATTAGACACAAAAGTTAGCGTAGACCAGAAACTCTTCAGCGACCTAAACTTATCAACAGGACAAAAAAAACGCGTTGCTTTAATCGTCGCCTTGTTAGAAGGCAACGATTTTATTGTATTAGATGAGTGGGCGGCGGATCAGGATCCTGTTTTTAGAAAAAAATTCTACACGGTAATTCTCCCCAGACTGAAAGCAGAAGGCAAGACAATCATTGCCTTGACGCATGATGACGCGTACTTCGGTATCGCTGATCACATTATCAGTCTTGATCAGGGAAAAGTTGTTAAGGGCGCCTCATGAAAAAACTCCTAAAGTTTTTAAACCCCTTTTACGCTATACGAGTGATCGTTTACGCCATACGTAGAGCATTAAGGAAATGGCTAATTCCTACCTTCGTGGTCGCACTCGGCTTGCTTTCTGTCGTTATAGTGGGCTGGACTGAAGTAAAAGTCATAATTCCAGCTGGTAATGCGGGGGTTATCTACCGAACTTTTGGTGAGGGCACAGATTTGAGTATGGTGCTTCCTGAAGGGTTTAACCCGAAATTGCCATGGAACGTGGTCGTGGAATATGACACGAGATTGCAAAAACACGAGTTCGTACTTGAGGTCATCACAGCAGATTTATTAAAGAGCGACGTCACTGTTTCGTTCCAATACGAGGTCAATAAAGACACGTTACCAATCCTTCACAAATATGTCGGTCCGGATTATTTTGAAAAAGTCGTTTTGCCTGAAGTAATAAGTATTGCTCGAGGAAAAATCTCCGCATTAAACAGGAACGAAGCTTTTTCTACCCAGGTTCTACTGCTCCAAGAAGAAATTTCCTTTGATGCTGACAAGCATATTATTAGACGAATATCTCCTCCGGGCGTTGCGGGGATAAGACTTATCCGCATATCAGACGTACAGCTTATTGACATACAGTTCCCGCAGCCGGTTCAAAAGGCTATTCAAGACAAAATTGTAGAAAGCGAGAAACTGGAATCCTACGAGTTCATTCTTAAACGAGAGGAAAAAGAGACTCAGCGTAAAGCAATAGAAGCGCGTGGAATTAAAGGATTCCAAGATATTATTCAAGCGGGGCTCAGTGATAATTACCTAAGATGGAAAGGCATAGACGCGACCAAGGAATTGGCGAAATCACAAAATACAAAAGTCGTAATCTTTGGACAGGGAACAACCAGTTTACCTTTAATTCTTGGAGATATGGATAAGCGAGAGCTCAAGGAATCAGATTCCAAAGGGGATATAAAAACAAATGCGGAAATTAAAGGCATACGTAAATGAGCCAAAATGGAAACAACCCTTTAATGAGTACAGGATGGGTTAGAGACTCAATTAAGCTCAAAAACTTCAATCGCGCCCTCCACAATTTCGGAACTATATTCGTACTTTTACTTGTTTGTGGGGCAACAAGCCAGACAAATAGTGCTGAGCTCGACGAAAAAAATATGGCTGAGTCGACTGTCGCTGTCGAAAAACATAGTCCGAACGAAACAAATCCTCTTAGGGATAAGAGAAACACTAAAGCTGAAGAGATAACAAGAGGATACAAGGTGTGCCTATACACGGTAGTAACACCGAGTATATTTTACGTATTTCGTGACATATACACCACCTCCGGCGTATCGATTTGCAGAAAAGAAGAATATCAAAAGGTTTCTAGCACAACCATTAAAGCATCTCTGCAAGCTTCGGTGCAGCCATATCGTACTTTCAAGTCAGGGGTGCATCAATACGTAACTGAGCCCGAATATTCAGTCTCAAGTGAGTACTACTCCATAGGAGTACATGACATCTGGAAGCATCTTTCACTGAGGGTACCTTGGTGGCAAATAATTTCTAATCCAAGCATGATGAAGAGCGACTCGTACCCACTGTATTTACCTATAAAAACTCATGGAGTCAGAAGCTATTCCTGGAAAAATTCAGACCAAATAGAACTCATCATTACTGATGATAATCGGATGTTTGCACTAGTAAGCATAGTAGACACGGAGCCTCCTACAACACAGAGTCAATTGGAAGAGTTACTAGTTTTGCCAAATAAATGGCGCTATTTGTCAGCCCAGATTAAAAAACCTCTTTTCTTTACCACATATTCTCCAGAACACGAATCCTTCACCTTATTCGATGACTTGGGGAATATGTGGGTCGAACTGACTCGGAAATCTATAAACCACTCGATTGAAACAACTATCTCTTCATCCCATCCTTGAACCCTAACTAGCCCTTGATAGGAATTTTTTATGCTCCCCCATCGAATACACTTGACCGTTACTATGGTGATTTTATTAAGCGGATGCCAAACGGTGATGCCGCCCACTTTTCAAGAACAAGCGTCTGATTATTCTAGAACCATGGAGCAGTATCATATTGACTCTATTTTTACGAATGTTATCCGCGCTCACAATAGTAGTCCTCTTTCTTTCCACACTATCGATAGTGTAGTTGGTAACGCAAGCACTGATTCTGGCTTGTCGCTCAACAATTCCTTTAAAGTTCAAGATAAGGCACTTGATCTTTGGGGAATAACGCGACTGGGTTCAGCAACATTTTCCCCAAGTCAATCTTACAGCACGGGGTTTAGCTTTACGCAAACCGGACTCCAAAACGCAACATTCATTAAGCAATTGATCAAACCGTTTCCACTCGAAGAAGTCAGGTACCTTTTTTCGCAGGACGTAGGCCCAGAAATACTCTCACATCTTCTCTTACAATCATTAATCGTAACAGGGGAAAACGAAGAATCTGTTATTTTCCATAATGATCCAAGGTCGCCTGAATATGCTGAATTTGTGAACTTGTTACAGGACCTGCTAGCCAGAGATCTCAGTATTCATCAATCAACAGCAAAAAGTGATCCAAACGCATCGAAAACACCATCAAGTAACGTTCTTACGCGATTCTGCCTAAGAAAAGCTAGCCTACCTAATTCTCCATATAAGTTTTCCGCAGCTGCCTATTGTGATGCAAGTGGTATTCCCGAATTTGGCAAATCATCATTAACTATACTTACGAGATCCCCCAAACAAATGTTTGAATATGTGGGCAACGTAGTAACCGCACAATTACGTTCCAAACCAACATACGTCACGTTAGATGCCTCTGCGGACGAGTACAGTGATGATAGGGGTGACAAGGGCAATCATCTATTAGTTGTCAAAAAAAATCCCGAATTATTAACCAAGAGAAACGCATTTGCTTATTGCGAAGATCCTAAAAGTGATCAATACATCATACCCAATGACAATTTCGGTCATTCGAAGAAGGTCATCTCGCTCCTGTCAGAACTGTTCACTTTTAGTGTTGTGCCTGACGCGATAGCACCGTCCCCAGCGATAGTTATTCAGTGATGACGCTGGAAAGATAATAAGCAAATTGTTGTGAATTCGTTACCCAACGATTATCTTCTACGTTGTTCGTCGATAGATGAGATTTTGTCGAATAACTTTGAGTCGATTCGTAGTGGAAAATTTAGCGCCGGCACAGCTGCGAGTAAATTAGCTCAATGGTGTGAAGTCTCGGCTAGCGGCGATTGGGAGATTTTCGAAAAACGCCTCAAAAGAGATGGTTTCACTTTGTCAGAGGTCTTGAAGAAATTCGCTGGTATTAAGAAATCAACAAATCGAGTCAGTCCGCAATGGTTGGTGGACAGCCAATGGGTATATGCGGAGCTGACAAAAAAACAAACGAATAAAACCGCACCCACTTCGCGAACCACATTTCCTTTTGATGATAGTTACGAGAACCTCATTGTTCGCGCCATTTCAGAGGTAGAAAATATTACTGGGCCGAATTGGAGACGGTTTTGGACCACGAAAGCGGAAGCAGATCTATTTGACGCTCTTAGCCAACGTATCTCTGATCTCTTATCACCAGTCCTGTATATCCAATTTAGAATTAGAACGAAAGAACAATCGGAAGAGTTGCAGCCAGGAGACGATCAATCATCTGATATCTATAAAAGCTATGTCGATGATTTAAATTCAAGTCTATATCAAGATCTATTTATCCAAAAACCCGTATTGCTACGATTAATCGCAACAGTGGTCAGGCAATGGATTAACGTTACCTCCGACTTGATAATTAGATTAAACAGCGATTTTAAAAATGAACTTTATAAACTGCTCGCAGTTGACGAATCAGTCAAGGTTGATTCCATTTCAAACGATATCGCCGATCCTCATAATTTTGGAAATGCCGTTCGCGTAATAACGTTCAGCAATAATCAGCGAGTGGTTTACAAGCCAAAAAGCATGGATATAGATATTGCTTGGGCCAATCTAATCAACTATCTAAATACGTTAAATCCACCAACAAAGCTTAAAACCGCCAATGTTATTGCGAAAGACGGTTACGGTTGGGCGGAATTTATAAATCATTCGGCATGTGAAAAACCTGATGATTTCGATCTATTTTATTATCGCTCAGGTTCTTGGTTGCTGATGTTTTATCTCTTATCTGGGAGCGATATGCACTATGGGAACATTATCGCAAACGGCAGTCATCCGGTACCAATAGATCTTGAGATGACATCACAGCCGTCTAATCCAGAGCAAAACTCTCCGATTGAAGCAAATAAGGCAACCAATGCGATTACCAATGAATTATCCAACTCTATATCTGCTATTGGACTACTTCCCTTTTATACGAAATCAGCGAATGGAGATGTTTTTGACGCGAGTGGGTTGAGTCCGTTCTCAGGGCATGACCTAGATCAAAAGTGGATAAATATCAACTCGGATCGAATGAAATTGATACAACAAAAAACAAAAAAAAACTCATTTCCGAACGTCCCTTTCATCAAATCAAGTTATGCGCAATTTCATAATCACAAAGTGGAATTTGCAAAAGGTTTCGAAACCTACGCTGAATTCATTCAGGCAAGTCGTAATACACCCGAATTTGAAGCCTTAATTTCGGGATTTTCGAACTTAGAGGTTCGTAAAGTGATTAGGCCAACTCGATTTTATTACATGCTCCTTACGCGCCTTAAAGATCATCGAAAAATGAGCGATGGCATATCATGGAGCGCTCAAGCCGATTTCATTTCTCGCTTTACTGAGTGGGATGAAAAAGACCCTTTATGGCCATTACAACAGTCAGAGCGAACAGCTTTACTCAACTTAAACATACCTTTTTTTGTTACAAATACAGACAAGAAACATATCTCTGATAACGCCGGTCCAATTACGAAAACAGAGAGTATCCCAGGTTATGCGCGGATAAAAAAAAGAGTTTCTGATTTTAATGACGAACATATAATTCATCAAAAAGAAATACTAAAAGCGTCCATGATGTTTTATGGCGAAAAGGAACGCCGTGACTCTACGCAAAACTATACGAAGGAAAAGGACGCCGTATCAGGCGTTGATCTACCCAAGGGGATTAAAGAGAGAAGCATTTTTTTAGTTAAAGAAATTTTCAAAATAATTTCTTCCAATGCTTACTCTGGGGGAAGCAGTATAAACTGGCGAAGCCTAGGGTGGCTTGATGATTCGACCGCAAGCCTTGAGCCTTTAAGACCGGATCTTTTCAGTGGGACGGTAGGCATATCGTTATTTCTCGCAAATTATGCGAAGACAATTGGAGATGAAAAAGCGCATAACTTGAGCGTCCGATCGCTCGCTAGCATAAGGCATCAAATCAAAGGAGCCAATTCGGCCCGCTGGGCTAGGAGTCTTGGCGTTGGCGGGACAAAGGGCCTCGGATCTATTACCTACAGCCTTGGGAAAATTGGCATTGCTCTTGACGACCGGGAAATAATCAATGACGCGGTCGCCTCTGTCGATCTTTATGACAATGATCTAATTAAGTCGTGTTCAAACTGGGACACCACAAACGGCTTATCTGGAGGAATCTTAAGCCTATTATCTTTGTATACACATACTACAGACGAATCAGTCATTGAAAAAGCTATTGAATGTGGTGATCAACTTATATTTTCAGATGCATTTCAAACATATTTACAAGACGTAGATTCAAATCAGGCGAATCTGCCAATAATAGATCTCAACTTGTCGAACGGAATCTCAGGGATACTGTTAGCGCTACACCGACTATCACGCATGACACTATTGCCGCGCTTTGTCGACGCAAAAACGAAGGTTGAGGATATCCTAGCGAAAAAGCTTAAAGGCATTGCCTCTCACACAGGTGAGCTTAGTATCAATCAGGCTTATAAAACACCCTACTCGCCAACTAATGCAACGCATTTATCAGAAATAGGTTTAGTCTCTCTATCGCTATCATCGCACACAGAATTCAGTACAGAGCAAGAGTCTTTCATCAGAAAATTACACTCACTCATTCGAACGTGCTCAGCAAATACATACCAACGAAACCAATGGGAATCGATTGCCCATTCTGAATTTACTAATTCTTATGTTGGGTTGAAAATGAATGACACAATTTCCGACGTGAATACACTTGCATTTTTAGAATTAATAAAGTGCTGGGTACAAAACGTCAACGAGAATTCGGACGCCTACATGTCTCGATTTAACCTCGGTTTTTACAGGGGGATCGCGGGTCTAGGCTACAGCTTATTGCGTAGCATCAATCCGAAACTAGCAAACATTTTGCTATTTGACTAAGCACCACTCAAAAACGTAGCGATATGAATAATCATGATCTATTTTTAAAAACGGCTACGTTAAATGAACTAATAAGCATTACAACAAAGATAGGTAAAACGCCGAAACAACGAAGCATGATAGTCGGTGAAAAACGGGTACAAGCGTGGTCAAAAGCAGTAGCAAATGGAGATAATGGTTTGTTTTTGACTTATTTAAGTCAAAAAAAACTCACTCGAGACCAAGCTGTAGTACACCTAAGCGATACGTTTCCAGAAGAATCGTTTGTATATCCCGAATGGCTAGAACATATTGAGTGGATCAAGTCCTCCTTCATGACCTCAATAGACGACCTAGAGCCAAATGAAAAGCAAGAGCAAACACCCTTCCGCCACCTTTTGCTCAATTGCGTTTCAACCTCCTATGACAAACTAGTAGGACGACTCTCGACCGATTATGCGTCAAGAATCTCACCCAATGCAGCAAATCAACTTCGAACGCAGTTGCTACAACAATTATCAGTAATATGTGAACAGACTTTCTACAACACTTTTCAAGTGTTTATAAAAGACAATTGTCCAGAAGGGCATAAAACAAATGGTCGGGGCCAATACAACTCATTTTGTAAGCACTTGTTAGAACGTGGAGGGCTCAATGATATCTTTGAAGAAAAACCAGTCCTCTTAAAACTCATCGCGCAAACGACGCTAGCGTGGCTAGACTCTTCACACAACTTAGTAACTCGTTTCTTTGATGACTTGAGCGAGCTAAATACGTTATTTTGGAACAAACAAAAAACAACTCCTGATATCGGGCTTATAAGACTAGAGAAAGTCATTAGGCATCTGTCGGATGATTACCTGCTGTATACAAACGAACGCGCGGTAATTAGATATACCAGCAGAGATATATCTATCGATGAGACATTGTTTCAGCTTGTAAAAGCATTAAACAACGTCAATGCAACTCATAAACTGACCATTCCGCAATGTTTAATTAAAGATAACTACGGGTGGATTGAATTCCAACAGCGCGCCCCAATCAGTCGCTCCTACCCTGCCTCTTATCTAAAAAATGCAGGCGCATTTCTCGCCTTTTTAAAGGTACTAAGATTTCGGCCTACCAAACAATCTGACTTTATATGTTTTGGGAATAGCATTACTCTAACTTCACCATCTGATATTTTTACTTTTGAATCTGAAAAAAATAAAGAATCACCAATTAATTATGCCCTGCTGAAGACCCGCGAAAACCCAGCCAATTTTATCCTCGCCGCACAAGCTCTTTACGAACACTGTTTGCTCGGAAAACAAAATGCCACCTGCGATACAGCGTTTAATCACTCGCTCCGTTGGGAGAATATAAATACGGATGCGATGTCCGTTGCACCATCGACGAAAACCAAAAGAAACACAAAGATTCCAGCGAATAAGTTAGAAAATTTAAGCGAAGCTACATCTTGCTTGATCGAAGGCTATAGTGCCTATGCAGAATTCCTTTCACGAGAAACATGCAAACCCATCTTGCTCGAGTACCATAACGCCCTCCAACAGTGTGGCGCAACAATATGCCCTAAACCCTTTGGTTTTTATTTGCTTCTTTTACGAAAAATGTGTCATCCACGTTCTTTGGAAAATGGTTTCGAATGGAGTCTTATACCTGAGATTATTTCACGTAGCAATTTACGTACCGGAGCTAGCGACCTCAACTTTCTCTTTGATGCAGAGGAGAAAACATTTCTTTTAGATCTTAGAGTCCCACGGATAAATCTGCTCGATAGAAAGTTAATAAATCTTAAGCAAACAACTATTCGAAAATACGTTTCAGAAGAGAACAACAGTCTTTTTCCTAATGAACCAGAATGGATACAAAAGGATATCAATTTAATAAATTCGGCAATAAATCCATTCTGGGTCTTTAATAAGGCCAAT
>Ga0075460_10001174_pt1 | contig 10460 bp, 22 predicted proteins | sample DEB08_DNA_3_FD_77580 | JGI IMG/M metagenome (GOLD analysis project Ga0075460, IMG submission 77580) | Aqueous microbial communities from the Delaware River and Bay under freshwater to marine salinity gradient to study organic matter... | ecosystem: Environmental > Aquatic > Marine > Coastal ...
CCAGCGGCTTCCTTGATACTGCACCCATTTGCTACGAGCGCATCCACAAGTGCTGTCTGTTTAGTAGTTAATGGTCTACTCACTGATGTCATCACCTTGCCTCTGAACCCCCCCTGTGTCCCCCCCTTATGCCGCACTTTGATACCAGTGTCAACGCACATTACTACCAACCAAAGCCCCTGCACACTTCTGCGCAGAACTGGCATCTTTCTTCGCGGTGTAGCTTCTTCATACCTCACGGGTGTTCCCATGTCTGGCTCACCCCCTGCACCCTCGGACATGCCACCCCCACTCGTGCAATCGCCGTTGGTTAATTTAATCTTGTACGGCTACAAGAGCCTGCCCGCACCACTCGCCTTCGGCGACCGTGTTGGCTCTTGTTTGCCCTCGCTGGGGGTGGCTATGTTTCGGGTAAGCAGGGGGATTCCCTGCGACACTTGAAACCCTTGGAGGTAATTATGAAGAAGTCTACAGCGAAGAAATTAGCCGAAGTTCTACTAGAAGTGTATGCAGAGGCTCACACAGAAAACACAAAAAACTATCCACTAAGAGGAATGCTATCACAGATGATCAATAGAACATCTTGGCTTCCAGAGGCAAAACTGAATGATGCCGCACAGCATACAGCAACCGTGCAAGCACTCATCTCAGAAAGCATTGCACAGGAATCCGACATCAGTGGCAAAGTCACGATGCAACCAACGGCAACATCAGTCATTGGTGCGGCTCACTACGATGAGTACAAGGTGCAACAACATATGCGGTATGCAGAGCGTGATGAGTTTGAAGCTGGTCTGCACAGCGCATGGCATCAGGTGATGCAAGAAGCATTCACAGAACTGACAGGTGAGAAGTTTGTGCCGAACAAACAGCGCAAACCAAGCCGCCCAAATGTTGGCGAATGGTTAGCGCAACGCACAGCGTCATAACGCTATAACATCATAGTGTCAGGGGATACATTCCCCTGGCATTTTACAGGTAAAATAAAATAGCCAATCTCTGGCGTAAATGTGTGCGCCCAGATTGGCTATTCTTGTGGCTAAAATAGCTACTTTGTCCACCTCAACAGATTTAAATTTGCTGTGGGCAACAATGCAAAGCTGATGAAATCAATTCAAATGGAGATGATTATGCTTACCAAATATGAATGTTTAGGATGCGCTTTATGCTCAATCTTTTTTGTTATGTTAACTGTCGTTGCCATGTCTTGGCATATGATATTCGTTGCCATAGCATTTACTTTTTGCGCCATGCTATGCGCATTCTTGCCATTAATTTTAGAAACATGGGAAGATGATGCTTGATATTACTGCATATGTGCAGTACACTATTCACATAAACCACATCATAAGGAGGTAAAAATGACTGTGTTTTATAAGATAGATCCATTTAATGCTAATGTAACTGAACATCAATCCAATTTAGAAGTTGATGAAATCAATTCGCTAATTGGATCAAGGATGTTCACATCAGTACGTTTATATGCCAATCGTGATGGTGCATTCATTGATGATGAAGGATTGTATGTTGACAATCAAATGTTCTGGATACATCGCAACTATCCAACACCACTAGCTGGCGTTGGCATCATCATAGGATGCGATGACAGAGGAGAAACAACATCACCAATAGAAAAACTGCAAACAGTTTGGGATGATATTGTTTTTATCGGCAGAAGATCAGACATTGGCAAAGATCTTATGTTAGCTAACAAGAAAATCCAAAAACAAATTGAAGAATCTGATGACTTCAGATCTCTTTATTTTCTACAAGAGGAGGTAGCATAAAATGGTTGAATTTTACGATGTATTTAGATTAGCCGCAGAGTTGAAACATCATCATTATAATATGATCAAAACAACAAAGCATGTTCAGGTATGCAAATTAAAAAGTGTTCCTAAAGATAAAGAGCTTTCTTTAGGAGTGACGATAAAACAAAAGCATATTCATGAGGGAATAGCATTAGTTCTACATAATATTAAAGGAGAACAAGTGCTTGAAGTAAGAGGCTTTGATGAAAACAAAAAAGAGTTTTCATATAAGTTCCATTATGAAGTAGGGCAACCATTATGTTTTAGAGCAATTGATGGTGGAGGTAATGCTGTAAAGTTAATACCAACACCAGAAGAACAAAGTAAAAACATAAACATAATTCAGAAGTGAGGTATTATTATGAAATGCGTTCAATGCAACAACACTGGCAGTATCTATGTGCCAGATGGCTTGGGATGTGTGGTCAAAGAACCATGCGAATGTAGTGATTATTATGTTGATGAGATCAGCCGAGCATTCTTTAACTGGCTAACTGCTTGCCCTCAATCAATAAGAATATCACATATTGACACAGATAATACAGATGATGATTACGTCTCGTATTCATATGTGTTCACACTACCCAAAAATCCTGATGCCATTCCCGAAAGGTACAGGAAATACATATCAGCAATAGGCCAAATAACAGGAGGTATCAATGGATAATCGCACACCAAAATTCACACACAAAGATTATCAATGGTTTGTTGACAACATCTCAGATTTGTTTTCATCACCCACTGACATCAATCAATTTGCCAAGCGTCTGCGTACAACAAATCCTAAATTCAAAGAAGATTACTTCATTGAAAAGATGGTTAAGAAATGGGAGCAATCTTATGAGATTGATGCCATGGCAGAAGAAGCAACGATGAAACAAGACTATGATGACATGTGCATTTATGGCTCAGTAAAAAACTGATATATGTAAGGAGATTAAAATGCGGATTGCTTTCATAGTAACAAGAGATCAATCAGAAATTAATAAGCCACCACTTGTGCAAATCTTTATGCAATACAGAGATGTTGTGGATTACTTAAATAATCTTGGATTTGAAGAGATCAAAGAACTTGATCTGATGAATGATGTTATAACAACAGGAGTTAAAACATTTCACAGGTCGCTTCAAAAATCTTTCAAGCGTCCAGATATTGAAACAATAACAGTAACATTGCAAGCGGCAACAGTGCGCGGCAATGTGAATTAACCAACAGGAGAGACCAATGAAAAAGATTGAACTACAAGACGATGAGATTGCTATCATCTGGTCTGTTGAAGATGTGATGCAAGAGTGTTACTGGCTCACAAGAGAACAAGCACTAGATGTGTTGCGCCATATAGACCAAAACCATGACTCAACCATTGGGATTAATTGGGAAGTCATCTACTACAATGCGGAGCGGATGTATCCCGAAGGAATGGAGGAAGCAAATGCAAGTTAAATCTGGCGTGCCAATTCCACCAGCACTCAAGCAAAGAGGTAAGTGGAATTGGTTAAACACATTGAAGTGTGGGCAAAGCATACACTTTGATGATGAGAGACAGTTTGAAAATGTTAGACGCACATTGCGAACAAAAGGATTCAATACTGTTTCGAGAAAAACCAAAGAAGCTTGGATCATCTGGATAACAGAAGAACCAAAACTTAAAAAGATTGCTTGATAATTTTGCATATATGCATTACGCATAATGCATGATTAGTTATATAAACCAGCTACAAAAACAAGCAGATGATATGGATGTTCGCTTAATTGATGCATTCAAAAAGGCGAACATCCCAACATCTACATTTTATAGGGCAATGCAAGGATGCGATTTACGACTGGCAACAGCGCGAAAGGTGTCAGATGCCATCAAGTTTTACGCATTACAAAAATCCCAAGATGATAACCAATAGTTGGAAAGATATAATCCAACAGATGGTTGCAATAAGAAATGCGCAAGGCATTTCACAAGAGCAATTAGCATTTAAGATTGGTTGCCATCCTTCATTAGTTCATAAATGGGAACAGCATAAACGTGTGCCATCTGGTTTCATGTTCTCATGCTGGGCAGATGCTCTTGGCGCGCAGATCAAAATCCAATAATAACAAGGGGATGCCAGCCGCTTGTGAGTATTGTCATACAATGACGCACTATTATGTTATCTTAATGACTGGTGCTATTTACTGTATAAAATGTATGGAGACACATGGATGGGAACATCTCAGCGCAACAAGGGCAGTTACCATGAAAGGTGGTGGGTCAAATGGTTCACGGAAAAGGGCTGCCAAGCGAAAAGAACGCCCCTCTCAGGACAGTTGGGAGGAGACTTTAGTGGGGACATCCACATCCAAACCAAAGACGGAGTGGTAACTGGCGAAAGCAAATATCAAGCTGACGGCAGAGGGTTTAGTTTCTTAACTAAAACTCATATCGAACAGCCAGCAGATATATATTTGCTAAAGCAAAAGCGAGGACCAGCATTCATATGCATAGAGATATCAAACCCATTAGCTAAAAAAATAGCGGGTTGGCTAGGTGGAGGTAAAACCTAACCAACCCAAGTTAGGGAGGAGCAATGAATAAAATGCTTCTTGCTAACAAAAATATGATCTCTTCTATTGATATTGTCAACACCATAACTTATACTGCATATATGCAGTAGGAGGTATATATGTTTCATCATATAGCATGGGCAATGAAAGCTGATACGCCAGATGCTTTGTGTCGCTGGTTGTTAGTTGTATTAGCCGATCATACTAATGAACAAGGCACATGCTTTCCATCTCAAAATACATTAGCCGCAAGAACTGGTATGCACAAAGCAACAGTATGCAGAAAGCTTTTGCTCTTAGAAGAAGCTGGTTTAATACAACGCACAAATGGAACAAAAGGGAAAAGCACTGTGTATAAGTTGGTAGTCGCAGAGCGCGACAACCTAGTCGCAGAGTGCGACACTAAACTACCAGTAAACTATATAACTAAAAGGGAGAGGGTTTCTGATGAATGGAAACCATCTAATGAATTGATGAATGCAATTAATGAAATCTTGTCTAGCAAACAATCGGAGGTAAACCATGACATTGAGGCAGATAAGTTCCGCAATTACCACATTGCCAAAGGAAGCAGATTTGCAGACATTGACAGAGCATACCGAAACTGGTGCAATCGCTCTGTCGAATACGCAAAACAGCAAAGCATTAGCCAGGCTAATAGAGGCAAAGGAAACGCCAGCAGATATCACAAACAAAGTGATAAAATGCGTGGAATCATTAGTCACTTTGCAGATAAAGTATGACAAAGATTTCAACATACAAAAATTCACAATCAACTCTGACAGCAAAGACAATCTGATCAAAGCATACAAGGCAGTGCTTCAAAGCTGTGTGCCGTTGCCGACCTCAGATATCGAGCAACGGCTCACAGCGATGTTGCCATTGATAACATTGCCAGCAAACATGGATATGGACATGGCTATCTTGAAGATAGAAACAATCGCTAAGAAGTTGTCAGAGTTTCCAGCAGACATGGTTATCAAAGCAATAGAAAAGGTTGAGCAGACATGTAAGTTTATGCCAACTTATGCAGAGTTCTATGCGCATATATATTTCTATCATTATGAACGCAAAAAACTTTTGGACAGTTTGCAAATATCAATAGACAAATTAAACTAAACAATGCTATGTTGCATATATGCAGTAGGAGGTACGCATGAATAGAAAAGGATTTATTGGAGGCAGTGATCTCTATAATATTATGAAGGGAGATTGGCATGACTTATGGCTTGTCAAAACAGGGCGCAAAGAGCCTGATGATTTGTCTGACATTTTCCGTGTTAATCTCGGTGTCGCCACTGAAGACTTCCATATTGACTGGTTTAGCCGTCATGCTGGTTTTCCTGTTGAGGAAAAGCAAAAAGAATTTAGCTTAACAATAGATCATGTGCCATACAAAGGGCAAGCTGATGCTATCATGCGCACCGATGATGCTTATACGCCTAACACTGTATTAGAATGCAAGCATACTTCTAGCAACAAAAGCATGAAAGATATGCTAGAGAATTACATGCCGCAACTTCACATGTACATGCGGCTATCAAATACAAACGAGTGTTTTTTTTCTGTGATCTTTGGCAATGAATGGGCATGGTGTCGCGTCAACTTTGATGAAGAGTATTGGTTGAAGGTGCATCATACTGTTATGGATTTCTGGGAATCAGTAGAAACAGAAATAGAGCCGCCAGTTGATGGCGTTGGTGTTGATAAAATAGATTGGTCTAGCATTGCCATTGATGGCTTGGTTGCCAGAGACGCAAGCAAAGACAACTATTTTATAGATCTTGCGCATAATTATGTACAGACAATTGATGCCGCAAAAGATCACGAAACCGTAAAGAAACAATTACGATCTTTAATTCAAGAAGATGAGAGGGAAGTGTACTGTGATTTCTTATCTATCAAACGAGACAAGCGCGGCGCATGTCGCATTGTAATAAAAAAAGAGGCAGAATAAACTGCCCCTTTTCTTATCATCAACAACACATGTTAGGAGAACATGATGCCCAATGATACTAAACCAAATACAAAAGTCCAGCCCAAAACTTTAACCGAAGCGTTAATTGCATTCCACAATACAGGCGCATCAGCTAAAAAGTCTGGCAAAAATCCACACTTCAAATCAAACTATGCCACGCTAGAAGAGGTTATTGATACCGCTAGATTGGCAACAGAGTATGGTATAACATTTACCCAACTCATTGACTTTGAAGAAAACATAATCTTTGTAAGAACAAAGATCATGCACATCTCTGGCGAAGAGTTAGAAAGTAGAACGCCAGTGATGACACCAGATATGTCTAACCCACAAAAGATGGGATCAGGCATTACCTATGCCAAACGCTATGGCTTGCAGTCTGCGTTTGGTTTGCCGTCAGAAGATGATGATGGCAATCTAGCCGCCTCTAAGACAGGCGAAGTCCGTAACCCAGTGCAGTCACAAGGAGCATTCTAATGACTGAGTACGATAACACAAACAAGGGGGCGGCGTTTGCCCCCAAAGAAGAACAGACGCTAATCCTTACAGGCTCTGTGCAAGATGATAAAGAAAACAAAAGCAGAATTGCTATCATCAAAGACACAGATCATCAGGGCAAAGATGTCCTGTCTGTATACGAAAGGGTTGGTGTGCTATATGCAAACGAATCCGATACAGGCGGCGCACCAGATTACTCTGGTCCTTATAAACAAAACCTAAGGATGGCTGGCTGGAGAAACACCAGCGAGAATGCTGGCAACTATTTATCTCTAAAGATATCAGAGAAACAAGGTGGTCAACAGCAAGCCGCACCAGCACCACAAGCTGAAAACACTTTGTCTGACAATGTTCCATTTTAATTAGGGGGAGGGGGATAATTAATAGTTATCCCCCTTTATTATCATGGCAATCAAAACACCACGCATAAGATCAAATTCGCCAAAGCATTTGTGCGCGCTATATAAAGTTATGATGACCGCAGAGTTCTATAAAGAATTAACTGTATCTGCAATTAGCCCTGATGAAGCAAAGAAATTGGCTGAAGAAAGAGTAAGGGCAAGGCAAGGGGGATTTTTAGCAAGGGGTTATAGTATTGGCGATATTGAAATAATAGGAGTAGAAGAATGATAACAAGAGAATTTATTTTGCAAGAAGCAAACAAAGCTGTTGCAAATAGAGGCACTGATTATGGAAAGCCAAGCGAAAACTTTGACCGCATAGCTGAACTATGGGGAAGTTATATTGGTATAAGCTTTCAAGCTGAAGATGTTGGCATCATGATGATGATGGTTAAGATTAGCCGCATCATGGAAACGCCAAGCCATGTAGATTCATGGGTAGACATTGCTGGCTATGCCGCCATTACTGCCGAAGCGATTGCCGAAATTGAAGATACTTTGCACCATCATGAGGATCAGCAAAGCACTGATTCCACGACACAGGATTAGGATTATGAGGATCAATGACTTGCAAAATTGCTTGCCCAAAGTTTTGTTGTTCAAAGCCTTTGACGAAAGCATAAGTGTCATGGAATTTATATCCTCTCGCTCTGGCAAGCCACGCTGTGGTTTCCTCTTCCACCAACTCGATCTGAGACAAGGCCCAATTATGTCTATGTCCACTTATATACAGGTGGGCATTAGACTTGAACCTAGCCATTTTGTTTTGCGCATGCAACGCATTCCATTGGCTGTGACCAGGCATATCATGAGCGGCGTGTATGCGGCACTCTCTTCCATTAGGAAAGACCAGCGCAACTCTAGCTTCCCAATCTTCTCTAATAGTGTGGGGCTGGGCCATCCATTTAAGTGGATCACCAGCACCAGACCACATGTCATGGTTGCCGCCAATGAGAATCATAGGGTTCATTTCTTGGATCAACCACTCAACTAACTTCCATGCTGTTTTGTGAGATGTGTCTTGTTCGCCATATAAGCGTCCTAGACGGCCTATCCAATTATTCTGGTGATCACCTAGCGAACACCCATAGATGTTGCTGTTCTCGCGCAGTATAGACAGATGAGAGCGTAGGTTATCCCAATCGCAATGGTTGTCATCTATGTGGGGGTCGCCAAACCAGAGCAATCCAATAGGATCATCTGATTTCATTTTAATCTTTATCCATTTTTTGGATTCTTTATTCTTTTTTCTTTGTTTAAATCTACCATGTAATTGATCTACTATATCTTCTACTGGTATATCATCAGGCACAACATCTGGTGTTTCATATTGGCTTGGCTTTTCTAGCAATTTTTTCCGCATTAAATATCTTTGGTATCTGTCATTGAATGTACTTTTTGGAATGCCAGAATTCTTTATTGCTTCACCCCTCGATCCATATTCCCGAACTAAAAGATATGCCTCTTCTTCCAATTTATAATTATCCATGACACTCCAACATAAGTTGTTTCAAATGATGACCGCGAGATTTGACTTGCTGAAACCAGAGAGAATCTTCCATCTCTTCTGCCGCACCAATAAAATCTCTGTCCTCTAACGCCGCGATCATTTTTTTAAACCTAGAAAACCTAGGCCAGCCAAGATTAAACACCATAGAGGCAACAACTAGTTGCGCATTATGAGGTAGATCACGCCACCAATCCATGCGATCATCCAACTCGCCAACAGCAATCTCGATATCATCTCGCAAGATTTGCTGGGCGGCCTCCAATGATATAGGTGTATGAAGATTATGCCCATAGCCTATTGTCGGAACCCCAACTGTATCTGTGTACATCTCAAGCCGAAGACCTTCATGCTCGGCAACCATCTCGGTTAATTCATCTATCATTTCTTAGCCTTAAAGCTGTCAACAACACCACCGCCAAAGTAAAAACCAAGAATAATTAACATCGCATAATTGATGCTGAATTGTTCCATAACCTTTGTAACAGAATCTGGATCACCATATCCAGATATGGTCATGCCTAATACGATCAGGTAACTGCCAAGAAATGTACCACCAAACATAAGAGCTAGGTATCTCTGGGCAATCTTGAATGGTGCGTAAGAATTCATGAGGGCTATTTTTGCGTCGCTCTTAGCCTTGATCTCTTCTTCTGTTGAAGTGTGCATATCATCAATAAGTTGTATTCCTTTTTTGATGACATCGCCACCACCAAGAATATTGTTAATAACGCCTAACATATTACCCTCTCAATAAGTAAGCCGCCGTCCCTGCTATTGCGACCATCAATACTACGGCAACTATAATCACAAATGCTTCAATAATAAACTGTTTTTTTCTGTAAGCTTTTAGATCTGCTTCACGCCTTTCTTTTCTGCATTCAGCTTGAAAGGCTTGCCAGTCAGACCAAAGCTTTGGCCTACCCATATATATCATAATCTCTTTAAGTTCTTTCTCTTGTTGCTTGATAGCTTCAAGAGCCATAAATCTTTCGAGATCAGAGCCACCAGCAGATGCTTTGTGCTTGCCCTTTAGTTTCTTTTCTATGTCTTCCTTTGCACCAACAAACTTGGCAACAGCAGAGCCAGCCCTAGCGATGTCACCAGAGTTTTGAACCGCTTGCTTTATTATGGCAAAAGCTGCATTAGCAGCACTCAATTCAGCTAACATCAAAATATCTCCACAAGACTAGGGTCGTATGCTTTAGGAATACAGTATGTCGTAACCCTGTCTCTTGGGTCAATAAAATCTATATGGCTATAGTTACCGTGTCGTTCAGCCAAACGAGATGCAAAATAAAGACAATCGTCCACATTATAAAATCTGAGATTTGTATCAACAGGTCTTCGGTCATCACCTGTCCCCAAATACATCACCAGCGAAAATGCCACTACAAACTTTGACATCACACATTACTGCCTCGATTGAAACACTGATACGACCAATAGCCCACATCGTATTCTTGGTATAGGTGGGTCATATTTGCTTTAGCCTCTTCATAGCTGGGGCAGTAATCTAAGTCGTAAGGCTTTATAACAAATGTCATCTGCTGTGTAAGGATAACAAAGATGACAAGAAACTGGCTCACTTTTCCATAAGCCTGTGAAGCAAGTCTTCTAGCCTAGCAAACCTATCCTCAATGCGTGACAGCATCTGAGCCATCTCATCCTTGTGAATGAAGGTTTCTCTGGTGGAATTGATGCGTTCCTCAAGCCGACCAATCCT
>Ga0075460_10001177_pt1 | contig 10436 bp, 10 predicted proteins | sample DEB08_DNA_3_FD_77580 | JGI IMG/M metagenome (GOLD analysis project Ga0075460, IMG submission 77580) | Aqueous microbial communities from the Delaware River and Bay under freshwater to marine salinity gradient to study organic matter... | ecosystem: Environmental > Aquatic > Marine > Coastal ...
TTCATTCTTCTTGGTTTTTATTCATTATGTACCACCTCTGTGCGGTATATCCGATTGAGGCAATAAGCAAAATGATTTTTAATGTGTCTTCTACGTCTGTCATTGTAATCATCAATGACACGGCATTAAACCCGTAAACTTTCACGTCTGTTAAATCCATTACCAGTTATAATTACAAGCCCAGTAACGAGCCGTGAGTTTATCCTTTGCGGTTGAGCAGTTGTGTCGAGACTTAAAGTTGGCACGGCGTTTGGAGTCTTTATGCTGTAGAAAGTCAGAGTACCCGCGAGCACCAAATTCTACGATGCGAATCTTCTCTCCCTGCTTGGCAAGGACGCGATATTTCTTCTTAGACCCTTTGGGTGCGCGCTTGGGTTTATTGTATCCCGGGAATATTTCACCTCTATATTTTAACTTACCACTCGGTAATCTTTCTACTTTTGCCATAGAACCTCCAATTATGAAACTATTCTCAGACTCAGACTTTGCGTCTCTAACATTCCCTATTCACAATGTCGATAAGAACCTTATCAACAAGGTTCCTCGACTTGAATTGATTCCTTCATTTAAGAATTACAAGGGCGATTTCAAGGACAGAATAATAAAATACATCTGCTACTTGTACGACCCGAACTCTCCATTAAAGGAGTTTTTCCCGGATATGCTTCGACGTAAAGAACAAGCCGCTATCCTTTCCGGTTTTGACCTTGAGGATAACAGGACCAAAGATATTATTGAGGGTGTGATGTCCCTCAAAAACAAGGGGGTACTTTCAATGATTGATGAATACTTACGTTTCGTTAACAGCCGTACGTGGTCGATGATAGTGTCAAATGAGGAAACCTTCTATGAGTATCAAAGTAAACTGCTGCGCAGCGTAGAGGCTGAACGAGATAAAGATTTGTTGCAGGCATTACAGATTAAGGGTAAGATTATGGAGGACCTCGACAACATCAATGAGCGACTTGAGAAATATTATCTTAAATTATATGCCGGTGATGAAGACTTGGTTAAGACCATTACCACGCGAAGAACGATAACACCGGAGAACTTAGGCGATGTATACTAAAAGAAAGGGTTTTAGGAAGGTAAATGTTCAGGGCCTTGATTGTTGGGTGCCTCCTGTAGGTCACGTATACAATCACTTCACCAAGGAGATAGAGAAGGTTGAGATTATACAACGTTCCCCTCGCGCTAAGGACCAATGGTGGGAACCCACAGAACTTCCAGTTGACTGGAACAGAAAGCGTAAGCAGGAAGTCAGCAGGCAGGAAGACGACCCGGATTTCTTTAATCCTGAGTTGGAGCAGATACGTAGAGTAGAGTGGCATCGTAGAATTAATGGGTGTTGGTTTATGAACAATGGTGAGCCAACCTACATTACCGGGATGCACTACTACTACCTCACTCATTATATGATTGATATTGGTAGACCGAGTTACAGGGATACCGACCGCCGGGAGTTCTACTTCTTGCAGTATTGTATTGAGGACCCCAACTGCTATGGGATGCTTAACGTTACCCGCCGCCGTGCCGGTAAGACATATAAGGCAGGGTGCTTCCTACTTGAAGGACTTAGTCGTATGAAGTATTCCAACGGCGGTATACAGAGTAAAACAAATCAAGATGCTAAGAAAGTATTTAGAGAGACTATCGTGGCGCCCTTCCGTAAACTGCCTGATTTCTTTCGCCCGATATTTGATATGGCTAAGGGTGTAAACCCATCGAGCGAACTTCGCTTCTTTAAAACAGTGAAGAAGGGTGCTCAGGCAATGGATGAGTTCAATAGCGAAGAACTTGAATCAACTATTGACTTTAAATCCTCTGATGTCTTTGCATATGATGGATACAAACTAAAAAGGTTTGTACAGGACGAGGTCTTCAAAACCGTTGAGGTAGATGTTATGGAGCGTTGGGATGCCCATAAGTTCTGTCTTGAGGTTGATGGTAAGATTATAGGCAAGGCCCTGTTGACTTCCACGGTCGAAGAGATTGAGGGTCAGATGGACAAGTATAGAATGTTGTGGGAATATTCAGACCACTCTAAAAAGAATGCGAATGGAAGAACAAAGAGCGGTTTATACCGATACTTCACTGCGGCACAAGAGTCGTTGGAGTTCGACAAATACGGGATATGTAATGTGGACAAAGCCACAACATACTTACTCAATGAGCGAGAAGGTCTTCGTCAAGACCAAAAGGGACTAAGCAGTTTTATTCGTAAGTTCCCGATGACTCCTGATGAGGCTTTCAGGATAGATGCGGACCGATGTTTATATGACGCTATTAAACTCAACGACCAACTTGATAAGATATCGTGGCAGGAGAACCTAACTACAACAGGAAACTTTGAATGGAAGAATGGCGAGCGGGATTCTGAGGTAGTATTTGTGCCTCGTGCAAATGGTAAGTTTGAGGTGTCCTATCTTTTTGATGACCCTGAAAAGTCTAACAGGGTATCCAAGAAGTCTTCATCATATGTGCCGCTAAACAACTTAAAGTTTGTAGCAGGGTGTGACCCATTTGACCATAACATTACAACGGACTACAGACGTTCGGATGGTGCGGCATATGTGTTTATGAAACACGATATTACAAGCCCTGATTTTACCAATACCTTTGTCTGTCAGTACATCCATCGTCCACCGACGGCCAAGATATTCTATGAGGATATGCTGAAGATGTGTGTATATTATGGATGTCAGATGCTGTTTGAGGACAACAAGATTGGTATTATGCATTACTTTGAGGACCGAGGGTATTCTCAGTTTTTGATGTGGCTGCCGGGAAGCAATAAACCCGGGATGTCAGGAAGCCAAAAAACGCATCAACAGATTGCAGAAGTTACAGAAGATTACATTGTCAATCACATTGATGGTGTGGTTTTTAAGGAGTTGGTTTTGGATTGGCTTAATTTTGACATTAATAACACTACTAAGTTTGATGCCGCTATGGCAGCAGGATATACGCTCATAGCAGATAAGGGACTCGTAAGAGATGCTTACGCTAAGGCTGAGAAACTTGTTGAGGTTAGTTCGTTGTTTAGGAAACGTAAGATAGGATGAGCATATTTAAAGATAGCACGGGTGGTCGTAACTACCCATCACACCTTGTGTCAAACGAGGAGAAGAACCGTTCTTGGATTCTTCAATATTGTAAGGCCGCTTGGCAAGAATATCAGGGCGTCAATGCTTCGAGTTTCTATCACGCTCGATGGAAGCATCACCGCACCAAAGAGTATGCAATGGGTAATCAGCCTATTAATAAATACAAACCGGTACTTGGTGTAACAGAAGATACCAATGAGAGTTGGTTAAATATCGATTGGTCTGTACTTCCTATCATTCCTAAATTCAGACGTATCGCTATTAGCAAGTTGGTAAAGCGTGATTACAACATTGCAGCCACTGCTATTGACTCTCTTGCTCAGGAGGATAAAGAAAGATACTTCGAGGCTACAAAGAAGCGTATCATCCTTCACGATGGACTATCTAAGGTTGACCCTGAATTACCTCAGCGTGTAGGCGTAGACCGCTTACCGGGTGACCCAATGGACTTGGATGAACTCGAGATGCAGCGTCGCTACACCTATAAGCATCAGATGAGTATTGAGATGGAGCAGGCTATCGACCTCGTTCTGTACCAAAACAATTATGAAGAAGTACGCCGTAGGTTGATTGAAGATTTATTCGATGACGGCATCGCTGTTATAAAGGAGGACATTGACGACAATGGAAAGATAAACATCCGTCGTGTAAACCCTTCTCAGGTTATCATTAATGTATGTTCAGAGAATGACTTCAAGGATAAGACTCACGTGGGTGAGGTTCTTGAACTTACCATTGCTGAACTAAAGGAGATGGCTCAGGGTCAGTTCTCCGATAAAGAATACGAGACCATCGCTAACTCTGTAAAGGGCAAGTATGGAAACTCTAATATGTCTATGCCAATGAATACTCCATACGCTCGTAACTACGACGATATGAAGATTCGTGTTTTGGATATCGAGTTTTATAGTGTAAATAAAATGATGCACGAGACTCGCGTGGACAAGCGAGGCAACAAAGTCTTTAAAAAAGTACCAACAGATTATCGCCAACGTCAGAAGAACAAGTATGAGAAGACGGAATACAAAGTGGTTTATACCGCTAAGTGGATTCTCGATACTGACTTTATCTTTGACTACGGTCTAAAAACAAATATGAAGCGTCAGAAGAATGCAATGATGGACACTGAGATGTCTTATCACTTGTACTCTCCTGACTTCCATAATATGCGTTCATTGGGCATTATGGAGCAGTTGATTCCAATTGCTGATAATATTCAGATTGCATATTACCGATTGCAACAGGCAATTGCTGAGGCTCGCCCTAAGGGGATTATGATTGAGATGGGAGCATTGGAGGACATTCCTTTAGGTGCAAGCGGAAATCAAATGACTCCTATGGAGGTTATTGACTTGTTCAATAAGAAAGGGGTCTTGGTATATCGCAAAGTAGATATACAGGGACGTCCAACTAATTACCGACCAATCGAAGAGTTGCAGAATGGACTTGGTCAAGATGTTTTGAATTACTATCAGATTATTCAGAATAACATTCAGATGATTCGTGACATCACAGGTCTGAATGAATTTACCGATGGTAGTACTCCTGATGGACGTGCGCTTACTACAACGGCCAAGTTAGCCGTGGAGAGCACTAACAATTCCTTAGCGTCTGTCTCTGAGGCAGAGAAACTCCTTCTTAATAAATTATGTGGAGCCATTATACTTCGCATTCAGGACGTGTTAGAAAACGGAGGTAACATCGAAGGGTATCGTAAATCCTTGGGTTCCAACACAATAGAGTTCTTTAAGGCAAACCCAAATATGAACATCCACGAGTATGGCATTCGTATTGAGGATAAACCGGACGATGAATCTCGCGCGAGGTTACTTGCCTTTATGCAGGCTAACTTGCAGCAGGGACTTATTGAGATGGAGGATGCCATCTTGATTGAAACCACAGATAATTTAAAAGTAGCGCAGCAGGTTCTTGCTTATAAGATACGTAAGCGTAAAGAAGAACTTGAGGCTAAGGCTATGCGTCAGCAGCAGCAGAATGGTCAGATTCAAATGCAGAGTGCTCAGGCGTCAGAACAAGCCAAGCAGCAAACAATGCAACTGCAGGCTAAGGCTGAGATGGAACTTGAGCAACTCAAGGCGCAACTACAGATGCAGATACAACAACAGAAGTACGAATTGGAGACCCAAATGAAGAAGGCTCTTCAGGCTGAGAAGGAAGAAACCGAAGGCTTGAAAATGGGTATGGAGTTAGCAGAAAAGGATATGATGCAACAAATGCCCCCTGAAAATATGGAAACTGCCCAAAACGTACAATAAATTAGCGAACGCAAACAACAACCACAATTATGTCAGAAGAAATGAATCTATCAGATTTCAGTGTAGGTGGTACGCCACTTACTGAGGAATCTGCGGATACGGCTCAAGAGACCGTTGATACGGCTCAAGAACCGGTACAAGATGAGTCGCAACCCGATGTGGAATCGGCTCAAGAGGAAACCTTTGATGACAATGCCGATATAGAATCAGCAGAGTCATTTGACGGAGAGGTCGAGTCCAATGAGAATGTTAAGGAGTTAGAGACTCCAATGTTTTCTGAGGAGGAGATGACTTCATTTAATGGAGCGGTGTCACAATACACTGCAGGGAATTATGAAGACATCAATACGCTTATTGAAGCACACGACACTCTGTATGACCAAGTCGAAGAACTCAAGGCTCGACTCGAGGGCGGCGAAACTGCTGCTTCAGGAAGCCAAGAGATGGACGACTTTATCAAAGGATTAGTAGAATATTACAATGAGACAGGTGATGTCTCTGCGTATATAGAGGCGAAAAACGTCGACTTCTCTTCAATGAGTGACTTGGATGTTGTGAGACACAATATGCGCCGTCAATACTCAGATATGAGTGAGAAGAACTTCGAGCGTTTATTTCGCCGTGAGGTTGTAGATAAGTATCAATTGGATGCTTCTCGCTATGACGACGAAGAGGTAGAACTTGGTGAAGAACTTCTGAAGACAGAAGCAAGTAAACTAAGGGAAGACCTAATCGAAAATCAGAAGCGATTCAAAGCACCCGAGCGTGAGGCACAACCGCAAGTAGACAGCACTGCACAAGCCCAAGAGGTGTTAGCCCAATGGGAGAGTACCGTGAAGTCTGCTGCTGAAACTCAAAGTATACTCAATGATGGGAGAGTTATCATTGAATATGGAGGAGAGCCTTTTGCGTACGAAATCGATAATCCTCAAAGCGTTGTTGATATGACCGTCGACAACAACAAGTTTTTCCAACTCTTTCAAAACGAGGGAGGTCAGGTGGACTACTCTAAGTGGTATAAGGTGATGAACTATGCTTTGGACCCAAATACTTTTGAGCGTTCACTAATCTTGCACGGCAAGAACCTTGGTGGCAAAGAGGTGGTAAGTGAAATAAAGAATCCATCACGACCAACAAAGTCTATGGTGTCTTCAGGTGGAGACAGCAAAGAGGATTTCCTCAAGGCGGCGTTGCGAGCGATGGGAAAATAGTTTAACGCTAAAAATTTAAAACAATGGCATTAGCATCTACCGCCTTTGGTGGCGCAAACGCAGTCCATAAGTCATACATTTCTTCTGTAAACTTCTTGGACCAACGCGAAATTTTGAACAAGTTACTTAACGTAACTAACGAGGAGTACTCATTCCTCGATGTAATGGAATTGATGGGACGCTCTATCGAGACTGCTGTTCCTCAGTACCACACTTTTGTAAACCAAGAATTGTATGGTGGCGCAGTAACTGCTGCTGCTTCAACTGCATTCACAGGTAACCAAACTGAAGGTGTCCTAACGTTGGCTGCTGCAACTGATGCAGAGCACGTACGTGCAGGAGACTTGGTTATGTTGGATAGCGGTGTTATCGCTTACGTTAAGTCTATCAATTCAGGATATGACGAGTTGACTATCACTAAGGTGAGCGACAACTTGTACGCTTCTGCTGCAACTGAACTTAATGCCATCAAGTTGGTAGCATTCTCTAACGCTGCAGGTGAAGGTTCTAACTCTCCTAAGGCTCGCAAGATTGCTCCGGTTAAGCAAGTTAACCAAGTGCAAATCTTCAAAGAGAAGTACGTAATCACTGACATTCAGAACGCATCTAAGATTGAGTTCGAATTTAAAGGTCAGCCTTACTACTTCTTGAAAGGTCAGCACGAAGCATTGATGCGCTTCCGTGGCGATATCGCATTCGCACTTATGTTCGGTGACGCTTCAACTTCTTTGTTTACTGACGCTACTCCTTCTTTGGTTGATGCAGAGGGCAACCCTGTACAGACTACTAAAGGTTTGCGTGCAAACATCGTTGATGGTGGTATCACTCAGTCTACTGATACTTCAGGCACTGTCGATAATGACGATATGGAAGAGTTGACTCGTACGTTGAACCAAAAGCGTGCACCACGTGAATATATGATTTTCACAGGTACAAGCGGTGAGGTTGCGTTCGACAACTACTTGAACTCGTTGGGTAACACTGACTTGTCTGCTAACGCACGTTTCTCTATCGACGGACGTGACATCGACTTGGGCGTAGATAAGTTCCGTCTATACGGACGTTCTTACGTGAAGAAGTACTTGCCAATGATTGACCACCAACAAGTGGTTAACTTCACAGGTTCTGCAGGTCTTCAGCACGAGGCTTACTTCGTACCGAACGATACAATCAAAGCAGCAGGCTCAGGAGAGTCTTTGGACCGTATGCGTGTACGCTATATGGCGGGCAACGGAACAGACCTCAAGTACCGCGAAATTATGTTGGGTGGTCTTGCACCAACTCCAACTGACGAGCGTTCAGTTCTTGAGTGCCACTACGAGTCTGTACAAGGCTTGGAGGTACTCGGTGTTGAGCACTTCGCAAAACTTGACATTCAATCATAATTGATTTGAATACAGGAGGATGGGGCGATGCCCCGTCCTCTTTTTATACCACACAACCAACAAAACAAACAAATGAAAAAGCATCAAGATTGGAATGATATTTCCAAAGAATCAATGCCTCCAAAACTCAAGCGAGGCGAGAAAGCCGTATATCGCATCTTAGGAATTAAGGGTGACCCGGCAAGACCTGAAACATTTAAAATCCCATCAGCAGTAAACGTACCCGGCAAGGACCGCGTGTATGACTCGTCTAAGGATGAGTACGTTGACATCGCTAACATCAAGAGTGTTGGTGTGGGAGGTAAGATGAAATGCCATAGCGTTTGGTTCCAAAAGGAATACAACGGCGTATTGGTATTGGATGGCTCACGCCGTGATGACGCAGAGATTTACGAGTACCTTGAACTATGTAACTACAATGCTTCAAACAAGAATCGTTCACAGGATGTGAAAGCAATTTTTGAGCGTGTTAATCCTACGGCACAGGCTGAAGAAAAACGTAAGACTCGTAGCACACGCCGTCAGGCATTGAACGTTGCAGCGGATATGAATGCTGCTGATGTTCGTGACTTTGCGGCAACAATGGGTTGGGACGACAAGCAAGACTTGGTAGTCCTTAGAGACCTTATTGAAGACTACGCTGATAATAACCCCACTGAGTTTATCAAGAAGAGTAAGAACAAGCAGAACTCATTGTCTGCCCTAATTAACCGCGCTAAGAAGGCCGGTGTTCTTAAATTTGATAATCGCTCTAATGGATGGAAATGGGCCGATAGCAACGAGGTAATATGTACCGTTGCTCGTGGTACTGATAAGGTAGAGGGGCTTGTAGTTCACATCACCGAGTCAACCAACGGACCTGAGGTTATAAAGACTTTGCAGAGTGCATTAAAGTAAACACTTGACTGACCAAGTGTTTTTTGGTGGTTCTGTTGGTAGGTTGGGGTTGACGCAAGTTGGCCCCAACTTTTTTAGTTAGGCCCTACCACAAGGGTATATTTGTAAATCATAGAATAAGTATAATGGCATCAGTAAATTTAGATACCACGTCAAGACTTGATATCACCTGTAGACGTAATGATACGTTTAAATTGGATATGGATTGGCTTGATAGCAATGGTAATGCAATCGACCTTACAGCCTATGAGTTCAAGGCTCAGGTGCGCAAGACATCAACCTCAACAACGGTTGTGCTTGTGTTTGAGGACGCAGACTTTAACAAAGACAATGCAGGAAATCTTGTAATGGAGAAGGCTGCAGCAAATATGGACATCAAGGGAGGTTCTTACACCTATGACCTTCAGGCAACTAAAACTGCAACAAGTGAGGTTCATACGTGGTTAGGTGGCGACTTTATTGTTGTTGACGATGTTACTACGGCATAATAGTGGCGGTAAGCATAAACATATCTGAGAACAATCAGGTTGCTATTCAGCAGTCTGCATCCCCTTCTGTCTCTCTAACAAATTTACAGGCTAATAGTGTAAGCGTTAGAAAGTCGTATGTTAATGCGGTAAGTATCAGCAACATAACACCTATATCGGTTGTAATTAACAATCGTGGCGTCAGCGGTGGCGGTGGCTCTTGGGGTGATATTACCGGTACTATAACCAATCAAGTTGATTTAATAAACTATTTAAACGCACCGAAGGCTGAGTTTGATATGGAGTCGGAGGACGGCTCTTTGTTTACTATCGTAGTAAGCAATGATGCTCAACTGCTTGTCATCCCTGAAGGCTCTACTGATGCTGCTATTACATCTCCACCTGTGATTACAGGAACCGAGAAGGTGTGGTACACATTGGGTGCGATTGCAGGGGGTGTTACAGGTAGCCCTGCCCCTGTTAGAACGTGGCAGTGGCAGAGAAGCACTACAGGGCTTAATTGGGACGATATAGCGGGCGCAACTAACGCTACCTATACTCTTACCTCTGAAGATGCGAATAAGTACGTTAGAGTGCAGCAGACAGAGACTAACGTATTGGAGAGTGCTACGGCTGCGAGCAATCCAACAGGATTAATACAAGAGAGCATCTTCTCTGAAACAACATATGCAAACATTCAGCCTGTAACTTGGGGTGAACTAACAGTACAAACTTGGAATTAAAATGGGTACATCATTAAGCGGGTTAACACCTGCAACTACATTTGACGGATTATTAAAGGTTGGGGACAATGACCCGTTGACCGCAGACTTAAAGGCTATCTCTACGGGTGATGGTACGGATACGATGTTGGAGTTGTCTACAACGGCATTGCAAATCGGAGGTGCTACGGGTATGTATTGGGATAATGCCAACAAGCGTTTGGGTATTGGGACGGATTCGCCCGCAACGTCTTTGCAAGTTAATGGAGCAATAAGAATTTCCGGCGCTGGCACTCAAATTCTTGAGTTTAGTAATGCGTCTGTTGCCCAATTTAGAAGCGTTTTTGGTAGCACTGGTTTTCGCGTTGGAA
>Ga0075460_10001178_pt1 | contig 10433 bp, 12 predicted proteins | sample DEB08_DNA_3_FD_77580 | JGI IMG/M metagenome (GOLD analysis project Ga0075460, IMG submission 77580) | Aqueous microbial communities from the Delaware River and Bay under freshwater to marine salinity gradient to study organic matter... | ecosystem: Environmental > Aquatic > Marine > Coastal ...
ATTTTTTCCGCTAGGCGACCTTACGGGAATTGCTTTAGTATCAATTTTAAAAGTTTCTTTACAAAAGATTATAGGTTCAATTGGTTGATCAATATCTACTACTGCGGCTACAGCAAATTTTTTACCATCTTCTTGGTAGCAAAGATTGCCGCCCTGTCTTTGAATATTTCTTAAATGAGAAATAATATCTACAGACTCATTTTCCCAATAATTTGTTTTCTTACCATTGGTATTTTTAATTTCTGATAAAATTAATCTCTTTCCTGTTTGAGTTTTGAAAAGAGCTGCTATATTAGGAATATATTCTTCTGAAGCCCATTGTAGTTTAGAAGCATCATTGGGCTTTTGGAGTTCAAGCATAGTCTACCTCAATTGCGCTCCTCTTACATTTTCGTGAATTACTTTCATCACTAAATCCAAAGGATAGAAAACTGATCGACCTAGCTTTGCATAAGGAAGTAAGTTTCGACCTTTTTTTGATCGCTGCTTACGAAGTGCAGCATCAGTACAGTGAAGTACTTTTGCTAATTGTTTAGAGGTTAACAAACTGCAACCGCTATCAACTAACTTTTCTAACTGTTCCTCATTAACAAGATTGTTTCTAATATTGACCATAATGTATTTCCTATTCATTATTTTTTACTAAATTGAATATAGGTAGTTTGTGAGTGAGAGTGATTTCTTTATTTAAAAAAGAAATGAGCTAGAGCGATTAAACTCTAGCTCAATGTTGGAGTGTGCCAACACTGTTTAATAACATAAAAAATTTTGGATTAAGATTTCTTTTATTAAAAAAGATATTAACTGTAATCGAAGTTCTTATCTCTTTTTCTATTAACGCCTAATGCTTTCCGCATAGCTGTAATATCGTCTCTAAATCTTTTTAAGGATATTCCAGCTGCTGATTGTTGCGATACGTCTTTGCCTCTTGGTTTTTCATACCCCGTAGCTCTACAAAGGTTATTTAAAAGCTCTGAATCATTATAAATATGTTCAATTGCTTTAGTAGCATTACCCATATCTTTGATTAAAGCATCTACACCATTTAAAAATTCATCTACTGCCCAGATACAGTGCTGATCATCTTTTAATATTCTAAAGTGAAACCATTTATTCCTATTTTTGAATGTACTTAAAACTTTAAATGCATCTGTTGCAGATACATTAATTCTCTTTAGCCATTTAATTAGATCATCATAAGAGTTAACAGAGAAATTTTTTTCTTCCTTTCTCATGCGTTCCAAGCCAGAGAACCAACTATCTGAAATATATTTTTTTAAAGTTTCGCTGTGCTTCTGCATCCAAGCATTTCTATTTTTATTAAATTCTTCAATGCCTAAATTGTTTTGCTCCACAATTTTAGTCACTAATTCTGACATCACTTTCATAGCACCATCAACTGTTGGACTATCTTGAAAAATATTTGTTGAAGTAGATGATTTTTGCTTTTTGCTTTTTTTCTTTTTTGTTGGCATCTGGTTCACACTCCTTATTAAATTTATATTCTTTTAATAGCTTTTTTCCAATGTCTATCCATTCAAGTTTTTGGTGCTTATTCATCAAGGCCACCTTTCACTGATCTTAATTTATGATCTTTTCTTTCCTCTCGAGGCGAGAATAAATTATCTACAACTAGATTTTCGTCTTGCGGTGTCACGTAATGTTTTTGGGTAACTTCTAAACTAGAATGTCTCATACGCTGCTGCGTAGCTTCTACACCTTTTACTCTTGCATACTGTGTAGCAAAGGTTTTTCTTAAATGTTTAAAAGAATACAATAACTTGTACTTATAAAGCTTTCTTTTCGTTCCAGTGCTTCTGATTAATTCTCTAACTGCTAAATCAAATTTGAAATGAAAATAATCTAACTTCTTCCTGTAGCTATTTTCAGAGATACATAGATCAATAGCTTCTGCTCTAGGAAACACCCAATCAGATTTAACACACCAAGCGAGCTTATCATATCGCATCTCATTCACTCTTTTAAGGATTGCGATACTATCTTTTGTTAAAGTCACATCTGCTGACTTTCTGTTTTTACTATCAATGATATGCAATTGGTCTTTATTAGCATCTAGGTTTAACCATCCTGTGCAGCCTCTTTTTTTTGCAGCCTCTAAATTATTCAATGGTGCTTTCCAATATAGACCTCTAATATCTGATTGCCTTTCCCCACACTCAACCAACAGAATATAATAAGCAAAAAATAACGGATCCCTGAACAAATTATTTTCAATATAACTTCTAATCTCTAAATATTTTTCAGCTGTTAAGTATCTCTTGTCTGGCTGTGATGAAAATTTATTAACTCGCTGACACGGGTTAATATTATTTTTACATAAGCTACCTTTTGGCTTTCTTAAGTCATATTCAAAAGCAACTGACAGGGCTGTCAAAGCGTGGTTTGCTGCTCCTTGCACATTTCTTAAACGCTGCATCCAAACATTCACATCTGCATTAGTGACTTTGTTTAAAGGTATGTCTCTTAATAGCCCTGTGTGAAAAGTATTATTAACTCTTATTGGTTCAGACAAAATTTTCTTATAAGGCACACCAGCTCTAGTTTTACCCTCTCCCAGCACATAAGTTCTTAATGCATTCCAATAACCTACTAATGTTTTAGGTTTATATTGAAGCCTGTTTTGCTGCTTCAATCTCATAGCATCGGGGTTCTTAATTACTTCTTTAATAAATGCATGTACTAAACCACCTACTGTTAAAGAGTTAATATCGGCAAGATGAGCTGTTTTAAAATCATCATATTGATCTCTGACCATAGCTTTAACATCTGCTAATGGAACATCATAACCACATAAAACTTTTCTAATCGCTTTGCTGCCTATTTTTCCATTTGATTTAATTGTTGGAATAGATGCCTGTAAAAAATATGATTTTTTTCTACCAACATAAATGCCTAATCCTTGAGTGAGGATATCGTAGTATCTTGTCGGCTTTGATGGGTTGAGTTTATCTAATATCTTTTTAGAAAACTTTATTGAATGGGTTTTGTCTTTTATTCTTTTCATTTTGGTACACTCCATAATTAATTGTTTAACTTATGAAGCAGCCTCAATGATTTCTTTTTCCAAAAAAGAAAGCTCTGAAATTCTTGGCTACAGTTTGGCTACAGAGTAGTCACAAAAGAGCATTTTCAAGCTACAAACCAACCCTTGCGAGCATTGCCAACAGGCAATGCGAGCAACCCCCTTTTGAGTTAGAAACATTTGTAGGCTTGAATAATAATTAAATTTATCCTATGTAATCCCACAATGCCCTCATAGCTCAATTGGTAGAGCAATTGATTTGTAAAAAAATCAAAAGCAACTTCACAATAAAAATCTAGCATAAAACAATAAGAAAAGAATCAAAAAAATACTTTGGCAATACTTGTACTACACAGGATCAATTGAAGTGTAATTATGCAAGGAAACACCGTCAGCTCGAGCTGGCTGTTGCCAGCTCTCGCTGGGCGCAATTGTTGTTGCTATCACTCAATTTATTTTTTTAACTTTGCATCATTTCAGAGTCTACTTTCTCAATTAGATGATCAGAAATTGCGTTTAAATTTTTTAGAGTCCTAATACGCCGACCTCTCTAACTCGTTAATCTGGAGTCGTTTATGAAGTATTAAGAGGTATCAATAGAGGTACCATAAAGGTAGCAAAACTACCTTGAAAACTAAACCCCCACCAAGCAAAACTGATCAAGGAGTAGCTTCTACTCTTACCTTTATAACTCTGATTTAAACACTTAATGAGGCTCCAAACCTTTCGCAAATTGGAAAGCTTTTTATAAGTCATCCCTAAAATTTTAAGTTTTAAAAATATTCAAATCCCCAAAAATTTTACAAAAAATTTTTTTGAAATGGTCTTTTCTTTTTTAAAAAAAGAAATCACTACGAAGAACAATCAAGCTATAATTTTTGAGACATCTAATAATAAACGCCTTTTTGCTGGGTCTGGCGCCCAACGCTGCCCAGCATCAAGGAAACAAAAATATGATTGAAAAAAGATTAAGCTACGAAACTAAAAAAGAAACACTTCCAAAACCTAAACGGATGGAAGTAGCGAGTAAGGAAGATTACTTTGAATTGCTGCGACCTGTGTTTCCAAAAGAAGCTATTCAAGATTTAAGTGAAGATGAATTAGAGGCTTTGTTAGATCACGTAATTGATACTTATTATAAACCAAAGTTTGCAGATGGTGGTTCTGCTGATGATGGCGATAAGCCAAAACCAATTGATCCAATAGCACTTACAAATCTTCTCGCTGCTATGTCAGATGAAGAAAAAAAGAATTTAGAGTGGATGTTAGAAAAATTAAAGGTTCCAAAAAAATGAAGGGACTAGGTTATTTAATCGGGGAGCTGGGTTCAGGAAGCCCTGACCCTGATGCAGAAATAAAAAAAGAAATAGCAGCCTATACACGTAACCCTAAAAAATTTATGGCTCAAAAAACTATAGGCGAAGAGTTATTAAGTATTCCAACAACAGAAATAAAAATTAATTTTAAACCAAAAGAATCATTAACTGACATACTTACAAAGCCGATGTTAATAGACGTACCACTTTCTGAATTCGGTAAAAAACCTGTAGCTGAAATAAAAAGAAATTTAAAAAAAGGCGTCTATAGTAGGAACAAACCTTTGACACAAGATGAACAGAATAAAAAAGTTTTAGCGCATGTAAATAATACTATTCAACTAAATGCGACTGAACCCGCTGGCTCTGGTAACTTTGATGAACCGCAAAATTGGCATCTCACTTACCCTCAATATGAAGAAGCTAAAATGAAATTAGAAGCAGATAAAAAGAAAGTCTAAATTACTTAATAAATATTAAGGTGTTTGTTTGCTTAAGCCTTGCAATGTATTACAATAAGGTACTAAATTTTGGTTCCATTGATTTTGAAAAGTACCTCTGCCCATCCAATAAGTACACACTATTATTTTAGCAAGTCTGTTATCACTTAATTTTGTTTCTACATCTTTTCTAGAAACAGGGTGCCATTCAACTGAATTGTTTGGCCCATTAACTTTAAAATAAATTTTCTCGCTAACTAAAATCCCTGAATTAGAAAATAGTAAAACTAGGTTTAAAAGAAATAAAGTTCCTAGTACGTAAAAAATCTTTTTCTTATGCTGGTTAAATAATTTTTTCATTCACACCTGTACTCATCATAAACAGGAATTGCACTAGACTTTACAAATACTGCTTTTTTCTGAAACCTTGAGCAGTGAGCTTGTGCTTCATTGTTTCTTTGGGAAATACTTGAATATCCTGTGTGATAAAGCTTTATTCCCGACTCATTTGCGGATCCATAATCTGTTGTTGAAGTACAACCTTGTAAAATAATAAACAAAAAAAGAAAATATAAATGCTTCATTATTAGATATTAAATTTTTTTAATTAGGTTTTCTATAAAATCTGCAAAAGTATATCTGCTACTCCATATCCATATTAAATAAAATATTGAAATAAGAACATAAGTAAGAAGCACATATGGTGCGTATTGGAATCCACTCAATTGCCAGAAAAATAAATAGACAAGGGATTGTTTAATTGAAAACCACCATCCATTTAACCAAGAATATTCAAAGATAGAAATTGCAAACCATCCTTTAATGAAAAGAAGATAATAAGGAATCAAACCAATTATCAGTGCAATTATTCTGTATGTTTTATTCACGATAATATTTATATAAAAATATTTATTTATTCGCCAGCTTAACAAGGATTTTTTTAGCCATTTCTTTTAACTCCTCATCACTCAAATCCTGTTTTATAGTATTAAATTTAATTGTTGAGAGTCTGATGTTGTTTGTGACGTAACCTTTTTTTGAATTAATACGATCAATACTTAAATAATTATTAAACTTATGCATATTATCTCTTGTATAGCCTTTTGAGGTACCTGAATGGATTTTTAAAATCAGAGGAACGTCCGTATAAAAGCATTTTCCTTTTTGTTTATTGTAGATTTGAATTAAATCCTCAACAGTTAAATTAAAATCTAGCCCTCTTTGTCTAGCAGATTTCTGCGTTAGCCTTCTTTTAAATCTAAAATAAATTTTTAAATCATTAGTGTTATCAAATTTATCAGACAACTTTTTTACGTATTCTTTGCTATAATTTTTTGAGTACTCTCTCGCTTTATGAATTTGATCAAAAGTTCTATTTTTTCTTCTTGTTTTAGCCATTAATAATATTTTTTTTCTGTAATCCTCATTTGAATGATAATGCTTCATTTTTAAAGCATAAGATTGTTTCTTTTGTTCTGGAGTTTTTTTTGCCCACTTCGCTTTGTTGTATGCGCTTCTTCTTTTTAAATATGCTTCTCGTTTTAAATGGTCTTCCATCTTTTACTTTTCCTTAAACAATATAAGATAATATTAAAATATTTATTTATTTGCCAGCTTCATCATCTTCTACAAATCCTAGCTTTTTATATTTCTCAATGTCTTGCTCTAATACTTGAACAGTTAGTATTGCTCCGTTTTTTTCCTCACAAACCTCTGTATGTTTCGATATTTTATTTAAAAATATTTGCCACTGACGGAGTTTGTTTTTCAAGGTGTACACATCATCTACTTTATGAATTAGTTCCATTGGATTGATTTCTGCATTCATCCAAACAACGTTTTTATCTATAGGCTTCATTGTACATTTAAATCTGCCCTGTTCTTTCCATTTAGCCTTTCCAACTTTTCTTTTTTTTATCATTTGTTTCTTTGCTCCTTTTTAAGTTTATAGATTGCTTCATCTATTTTGTTTTTAAACACAGGCTCCCTCACATCCTCTGCTGGTGTGACTTCGATTGTGTCGTCTCTTACAATTGGGTCGTAGTAATTGTAATTTCTTTTGGGTACAGGGCTACTAAATTTCAAATCCTCTAGCGGTGTGTACCTAAATCTTTTTGGTGTAGTTTGTTCTGAAACTTTTTTAATTACTTCTGTTTTTTGCTTTTCACTTTCCTCATAAACTTTCTCTGTGATTTTCTTAACTAGCTCCGCATGTTCAGGGTTAGTCATTCTGTATTTTCTACTGACCTCTGCTCTTGCATCATTAATCACTCTTAATTTAGAGAAATGATAATTTCCTTTTCTTGAATTGTAGGATGATTTATTTTTCTGTTGCTTCTTCGCAGCTGCATCGGTTAAAGGAATGCCAGAGTCTGAAAATCCCTTCATTCCTTTTCTTCCGATATGCTGATCAAATTTACTAGGTTCTTTTCGGATATTCTTTTGCCTATCCTTTACTACCTTATAAACTTCATGCAATTGATCTTTCCAATCTTCACTCATTCGCTGTTGTTTCCTTTTTTAATAAACCGCCAGCCGAACATATTTCGATTTACAAAATTATTTCTATCCATAATCTCGTAATCAAGGTTCGAATTAGCTGCCACATAATCAAGAACCCTTTTCATAAAATGACTATTTATGAGCTGTGTTTGTTGCATAACAAACTCGTTCTCTTCTGCTTCTCTTGTGTGAAGAATTATTCTTTTATCTTCCATTTAATGTTTCTCCTTATCTATTACATCCACTAGCTCAACTTCTTTGCCACTGGGTAATTCTTTTTTAATTTTAGAAATGACATACTTAACATTCCCTGACTCTAAAACTTCCGAAGTCATTTCATAATCTTTAGCGTTAAAATGAAATTTGTTTTTAGAGTTCTCTGGTAATTTTTGAGTCCAAGCTTTCAACTCTTCTTCGGGGATCATCTTCTGGAATTGGATATAGAGATTGTATTTTCTTATAACGTCATTCCTCTCTTTTAAAAAATCTTCATTCTGCTTACCTAGCTCTACATTTGTTTTATAAAGCTTTTGATTTACTTCCTGTGCTTCTAAAACATTGTTCTGCATCATCTGTACATTTTTAGTCATCATCTTGACCATTTCTTCCATCTGGTCTGCATCAGCTTTCTCTCGATCATAAGCTTTTTGCCATTTCAAATTTTGTTCTATTGAGTAATTAAGTCTGGCGATTAATTCTCTAATCACTACTATCGCTGGTTTATCCAAAGGTAATGGAGAGGATATTCTCTCTTGTGTCATTGGTTCCTGTTGTGTGGCTTCTGGGTTCATTGCTTCTGGCTTCTGGGCATTGGTTCGTGGTTTATTTTTCTTTGTCATTGTTTCCTCATTGTTGTTTTAATTAAATTGCTGAATGCATCACGGGCAGAGCCAGCAAGATGCCAGCAGCTTGCAGCACGAAGCACGTATCTAGCAGCAGGGGGCTGGGGACTTTGTTGATTTTGGTCTACTAATAATATGGAACAGACGCAGCTTTTGATGGCAGCTGAAAACTTTTTCAATAGTTTCAACCAATGAAACATATATTTAGAAACTACTGAAACTATGAAACAACTACTAAATGGCTGTGTTTTATTGTGTACTTTCAAAAAAGATTTTTGCCATAATTGAAACAACTCAAAAAACTTTAATTTATTAATTGTTTCACACGAAAGAGGTATGTTTGAAACTATGAAACAACTCATACAGCACCTCTCTTTAAATCTTTGCCTCTCTGAATAAAAAATTTAGCTGCCCCTTTTCTACTGTTATCTATTTTCAACCAATAATTAAAACCATCGTCATAGCTAATACCTTGAGTGTCGCCGCCTACTTCCCCATGCAATCCGTTTACAATTTGACGTCTTACTCTTGTTTTTAAAGTTTTCTCTTCGATAGAGTCATCAGCGTAATCTGTTTCTTCTAATAAGCACGCCTCAACAGCAGCATTTAAAGTGCATTCATCATTAACCATTAAATCAATAATCAATGGCAACTTATCTCTTACGTAAGTCTCATTCTTTTCAGCTTTTAATTTATTTTTAGCTTTAGTTAGTTTATTCAAACCAGCTACAGTAAAAACACCTAGCTGCTCTTGAGTAGGATTTCCTTTAGTGTCAATCACGTCTAAAGAAACCGAATTTTTCTTCAACCAAGTTATGTCATCCTCAACTATACTATAATTAGACTTTGCTTCTATTAATCCAGCGTAATGAGTAAATTTAGAATTATCATCAACAAGATCTTTAAATTTCTTTTCAAATATTTTTTTGGTCATTGGTTGAAATGCAATGACAAATCTTGCTGCAGCTACGAGTGAAGAAGCACCTCTAGCAGCATTAAGTGCTATTTGATGATCTACTTCTAACTCTTTCCCATCCTTGCTTATATTAAGCATACTGAATTTATTAGTATGGTGGCCAGCTATAACTGCTCCGTTATTTTTAACTGCTAATGGAATGATGAAATCTTTTACAAACTGCTCCATCTTGGCATTGTTGTTCTCATCATAAGCCCCTGTTTGAAAACTGATAAGAGGGTCAATGATAATGAATTTTATTTCATCTTTTTTAAGAGAGAGTTCTAATTGCTTATATGCTTTTGTGGCTTTAGCTTCTGTTAAAGTAAAATTAACTAATTTAATTTGATCCTCTAATCCTTTGAAAAAAATTTTACTTTTTCTATGGTGTAGATTTAATAGATCGCAAATTGCTGTGAGTCTTAATCGAATTTCATTTTGAGTTTCTTCTGATGCAAGGATTAAAACATTTCCTGTAGCTTTAATTATCTTTCCTAAAATTTCCCCACCATGTGCTAATGAAGCTGCGAGCATTGCTAAAAATATAGTTTTACCAACTCCAGCTTGACCTACTACTAATGTCAGAGCTTTACTTAATAACCATCCCTCAATAATCCATTCTCTAGCGACTAAAGGCTCATCGCCTGTATATTCATTTAATTCTAAAGGGGTTATTGTTTCTTTTACTTTTGCCTCTGCAACATCTTCAAATTTAAACTCCTGATCGCCAATTAAATCTGCAATACTCTTTTCAATAGTTTCTGGGTTGTAGTGATAAATTTTGCACTTCTCTTTTACTTTTTCAATTTGCTTTTCATCATCAAATAAAGTCCCAAAGTTATCTGCAATCTCTTCAACATATTCTGGTTTATATTCCCCAGCATCATTAAGAATTGATGCACTCAATAATAAAGCATCATACCTATTTTCCCCTGTCTTTAAATTTGTAGTTAAAGCTATGTATGGAAAAGAATTAAATTTTAATCTGTGTAAAAATTGTTTAGGCGAATATACATTGCCTCTAGGATCAAACGGTACTTGTATTTGATTACAGAATGGAAAGTTAATTCCAACCTGACTGCCATTGTCTCTTGGATTACATTTTCCAAAGTCTACTTTGTAATTTAATTTTTTAAATTTATGTCCTGTTTCTCTAGCCCATTTAGCAGCTTCTGCTACAGGTACAGGCTGCGAATAAAAATTCCACACGTGCCAATTTTTTCCGCTAGGCGACCTTACGGGAATTGCTTTAGTATCAATTTTAAAAGTTTCTTTACAAAAGATTATAGGTTCAATTGGTTGATCAATATCTACTACTGCGGCTACAGCAAATTT
>Ga0075460_10001179_pt1 | contig 10433 bp, 9 predicted proteins | sample DEB08_DNA_3_FD_77580 | JGI IMG/M metagenome (GOLD analysis project Ga0075460, IMG submission 77580) | Aqueous microbial communities from the Delaware River and Bay under freshwater to marine salinity gradient to study organic matter... | ecosystem: Environmental > Aquatic > Marine > Coastal ...
GATATGCAGTGTGACGCGGCGGTCACCAACCAGTCCAAGCCGTTCTACAACATCTTTGTGGGGCCGTAATGGCGCGGTATCCGGGTTTTGTCTTTGGGTCGGACCCTGTGCAGTCGCCGCTGGCTGACCCCCAGCGCACCGTGAACTGGTATCCGGAGCCAATTCAGGCTCCCGGCGCAGCCAACAGCGCCGTGCTTTATCCCACACCCGGGTGGCGCACCTATGTCAACACGGACTACGTGGGCTGTCGGGCGCTGTACGCCATCGACGCCTCCTGCTATGCCGTGGTGGGAGCTGGTCTGTTTCGCATCAACGGCGACAACAGCGCCACGCAACTCAACAGCAGTGCGTTGTTGGCCGTGGACGACAACCCCGCCCAGATGGTGTGGGACGGTCATACCGACCACAAATTAGCCGTGTGCAGCGGCGGCAAGCTGTATTTGTACGATACGGCCCCCACCACCGCGCCGTGGACGACCACCCCGTTGTCCAACCCGGTGCTGTTTACGTCCGGGGACGTCACCATCAGCATTGCCTCGCCTGCGGTCATCACGCAGACCGACCACGGGTTTGTGGCCGGCGATGTGGTGATGTTCAACACGACCGGCGCACTGCCCACGGGTCTGAACGTTGGCACCATCTATTACGTCATTGCGGCAGGGTTGACGGCCAACGCGTTTGAAGTATCGACCACGGCGGGCGGGTCTGCGGTCAATACGTCCGGCACCCAATCGGGCACCCACACGGTGTTGCACGGGGAAGTGCCCGCGTTTCAGGTCAACATGATTGAAGCGCGGGTGTTGGCGTTCGACAACGACAGCAAGACGCTGTATTGGTCGGACACGGACGACGCGACAACGTGGCAACCCCTGAACTACACGCAGCGCAGCATTGCCCCGGACCCGTGGCTGGCCATGACCGTGGACGGCAAAAACCTCATCTGGCTGATTGGCGAACAGACGGGCGAGGTCTGGTATTACAGCGGGGCGCTCGATGCGCCGTTCCAGCCGGTGCCGGGCGCGGTGTTCCGCTACGGGATTGCCGCCCCGTGGTCGTTGACGTCAATGGGCGACCAGGTGGTGTGGCTGTCGCAGAACGTCAGCGGTGGCGGCATCGTGGTGATGACCAACGGGTACCTGCCGGAACGCATTTCCACGTATGCCGTGGAAGCCGCGATTGCGCGGTATGCGGCCACCGTCGGCATTGACGACGCGGAAGGCTACACGTATCAGCAGCAGGGCCATGTGTTCTACGTCCTGACGTTCCCCGGAGCCAATGCGACGTGGGTCTTCGATATGACCACGGGTCTGTGGCACGAGCGCGGGTCGTGGAACAGCAACACGCTCCAATATGAAGCGTGGCCTCCGCGCTGGCACGCGTTTGTCTACGGCATCCATTTGGTGGGCGACCGTAACAACGGGTTGATTTGTGAGCTGTCGACAGACGTGGCCACAGAATGCGACGGCAACCATATTCGGCGCTTGCGTATTCCGCCGCCGTTAGCGTGCGCTGACCGCATGGAACGCATGGTGGTCAGCCGTCTGGAAGTGTTGCTGGAACCCGGCATGGCCAGCTCGGGTGAGACCGCCACGGTGTTGATGCGAACCAGCACCAACGTCAAAACGTGGGGACCGCAGCGGTCAGCCAGTGGCGGGTTGACGGGCGAATATGACAAGCGCGTGGTGTGGTATGCCTGCGGGTCCAGTTTGAACCTGTGGGTGCCGGAAATTACGGTCAGCGATGCGGTGCCGTGGCGACTGCTGAATGCGGACGTGAAGGGCACGAACATCCAGGGCGTGACGGATGGCGCTACCTAATCTCCCGCCGCAGCCGCTGCTGACTGACGTGCTGGAAGCCCCGCGTGGACTCACGGTGGCGCGGAAGATTCACCGTGTGTGGTCGCAATGGCTGACTGCCGTGATTGACCGGGTGCAAAGTGCCCCCATCATGCTGACCACGTCGTACCAGAAGAACGTGACGGCGGCACTATCGGGACAAGTCTTGTTGCCGGCAGCGAGCAATACGCAGACAGGTCTCTACCGTATTAGCTACCACACGGACCTGAATACGGCGGGCGGCAAGGCCAAGTTGACCGTGTCGTATACGTGCGACGGCAGCGTCAGAACGTTGACGGGCGTCGAAGTGTCGTCGTTGGCAGACCCCACGTCCGGGGTGATGGTGATTGACCCGGATGTCAGCACGGCGGTGACATACGGCACAACCTGTGTGATTCCCGGCGGCGGGATTAGCTACAATTTGTCAGTGACGTTGGAGCGCCTGCTATGACACACCGCGTGCTGCCGCGTGAGGAATGGGCGCGACTGGACGGCACGTTGCTGTGGCCGGCGGCGCGGACATTTGACCCCGAGGCACGCGTCATGGTGGTCGAGCGCGACGGCGAGATTCTGGCGTGTGCGGCCTATTATCCGCAGTGGCACTTGGACGGCGTGTGGATCAGGTCTACGGCTCCCAAAGCCTCGGTGGGGCGTCGGTTACTGCGATTGGTGCGAGACGGCGCACGGGAACTGGGCCTGTCGCATGTCTGGGCCATGGTGGCGTCAGACCGCAGCCGCAAACTGGTGCGGGCCTTGGGGCCGGTGTTTCAGTTTGAATGCGACCACTACGAAATTGACGTGCGAGGGAAGTGATGCCAAACCCACCGCCGCCCATGACACTGACCTCTCGCCCGTTGCCTTCATCTGGAGCAAGTATGGACCCTGTCACTGTTGGACTAATGGCCGCGTCAACCGCCGGAAATCTGTACTCCGGCAAGCAGCAGGCCAAATCGTCGCAAGCGTCTTCCGACCAGCAAGCGCAAGCTAATCGTGCGCAACTGGCGTACATGGCGCAGAAGGACTACGAAGCGCAACTGGCCGCAGAAGCCGCGCAGCGGTCCAATTACGACATGTGGCGCTCGGGCCAGGAGCTGGATTACAACCGCTGGAGAGCCAATCAACAGACCAGCAACGATTTGCTGCAAGCGCGTGAGCAGCGCCTCGGCGCATTGGGCCAACTGATTGGCGCACCGGCGCGGGCGGCGATTAGAACCGAGATTCCCGGATACACCATTCCCGATTACGTGCCGGGGCCGATGCCCACGCGTCCCGCTGGCGGCTCGACGCTGCGCGATTACCTGAACAAGTAGGACGGTATGGCTGCACAACCCGAACAGAATTCCCCGTCAAATCTGGGCACCCTGAGCGAAACCGAACGCCAGCAATATGCGGCGCGGATGCGCCTGCGCTATCAGCAGTATCTGGGGCGTGAGGCGACGGATGCCGAACTGGAACCGAATCTGACGTCCCGCGATGCGGCTGAACGGCATCTGGAGAATATCGGGAACAGCCTTGAATACCTGACGCTCAAGGAAACGCACCCCGATTGGTTTAACCCCAACGGGACGTTGAAGACGGGCTACACAAACCAGGGGCCGTCTGCCGCAAGTGGAGCCGGCGCGGCGTCAGGTGGCGGGTCGTCGTCCAACTACGGCACGTCGGTCAATCTTGACCCCGCCTACATTGAACAGCAGGTCCGGGCGGCGTTTGCGGAAAAGGGCGTCCAGAACCCGAGCCAGAACGATGTGGCGTATTGGGTTCGCAAGGCCACCACGCCGGATGTCTACAGCGACGGCAAAGTGCGCGTCGGGTGGAACAACTACTGGAAGACCAAACTCATCACGGGTGCGGCCTCCGCAGACCCCAACCTTGCCGGCAATGAAGGCGTCATCAGTAACCCGTCGCAGTGGGGCATCCAACTGGGCGGGGGCGGGTCGATTGACCTCAACGCCCCGCTGAACCAGCAATACACGGGCGAGATGCCCACGGTGCCGACCTCGGCCCCGCTGCCAGAAATCCCCAACGCGCCGGCCTTCCAAGGCCCGACGTGGGAATCGGTGTATCAAGACCCCGGCTATCAGTTTGCGCTGAAGCAGGGCATCGAGGCGACCCAGAACGCGCAAGCGGCCAAGGGGATGCTGCACAGCGGCGCAACGCTGAAGGCGCTGAGTGGGCTGGGCCAGCAAACGGCCACGCAGTTCTACAACGATGCGTTTACCCGTGGGCTGAACACCTACAACACCAACTACCAGACGCAGTATCAGAACCCGTATCTGGCGCGGGTGAACCAGTGGCAACTGAGCAATGATGCGGCGCAACGGCAGTATCAGAACCAGTGGGCGCAGTACCAACAGGGCTACAATCAGTATCGCAACTGGCAGAACGACGTGTGGAATCGCCAATTCGGGTATGCCACCGCTTAGGATGACGCATGGCTTTTGAATACACGCCGTATCGCAGCCCGTTTGTCGGGGCCATTGCTGACCTGATTGGGCAACGGGGCGACATCGCCGCGCAGCAGGCGCTGAGCGAGGCCAAGATGCGGTCGCAAGCCGCGTCGTCGGTCGCGCAGTCGCTTGGTAACCTAGCGCAGTATCAGGCGGATGCGTCCAAGCGCCGGCTAGAACAAGCCACGCTGGCGGAAAAGCAACAGCAACTGGCAGATGCCCAGGCGGCACGAGCGGGCAAGCAATCGCTGGCCACGCTACTGTCGCCGGATTACGTGGAGGGGTTCCAGCCGCAAGGCCCGACGCCGGTCGATGCAAGTGGCGAAGCGGGCATCCTGCCGAAATCGCCGTCGCTGGTCAAGAACATTGGCGGCGTCAAACAGTTTGACGTGGATGCGATTCAGGCCGCGATGGGGCAACTCGGGCATGGAGCGTGGTTCCTTGAAAACCGGAACGCCATCGATAGCTTGAACAAGTCCATGCTGGACCGGCATGTGCTTGGCAAACAATTGGGTCGTGAAGCGGCTGATCTGTATTTGAAAGCGGCACGCAAATCGGACAGCATTGCCCAAGCAACCGAAAAAGATACGATGGGCGCTAGCTTTAAAGTGCAAGCGGCGCACACGTTGGTTGATGCGTTGGACGACCTTATCCCTAGCGAACAACGGGAGGCGATTCAAAAAGCTCTTGTTGTGGGCGATACGCGTATGGCCGATGAGCTTGCTCAAAAATACGCCACGCCTGACAAGATTGAGATGGTGAAGACTGGTCCCGGAGACGTAGTCACGCCGGTCAATCAATTTGCCGAGCAGGTTGGCCCAGCCATTAAAGGCGCTCCCGTTCAGCCGCCGCAGCCGCCGTTTCAAATGGTGCAAGCTATTGCTCTTGGCACTCCGCCAGAACAACGCACGCCGGAACAAGTCATGTTGGCCGCAGCATGGCAAAAAGAACATCCCGGCACAAAGTTGACGCCAGAGCAATTGTATTTTGATGCAGTGGCAAGACAGTTTGGGAAAGCAAACGCAAGCGAGTTGACTGCCGATGAACTGGGTCAGGCGCAGCGGCAGTATCGCGATAACACAACGCGTGCGCCTCGCGAACCGCAGCCGCCATCTGACGTGTCAACGTACAACCAGATTTCGTCGCGCATCGAAGCGATTGCCAAGCCGATAGAAGAACGGCGGGCTAATCTGCAGAAGATTGTTGATACGTTGAACACCAAAAACGCGGTTGCGGACTCATTGGTTGCGCCGGAATTGTTGACGGCTATGGCTGGCGGCGCAGGCTCTGGCATTCGCATCAACGAAGCGGAAATCAAGCGTGTGCTTGGTGCGCGTTCAACGCTTGACGATGTGCGGGCCATGCTGATGAAAGTGCAATCCGGCGAAACGGTGACGGAGAATGTACGTAATCAAATAAACCAACTTGTCGGCCTTGTTAAAGGGAAGATTGACCGCAAGGTTGAGGTCATCAACAAGTACCGGCAAGCGTTGGCGAAATCCGACAGCATTGAAAGCCATCGGCAATTGTTTGCGGACATGAACGAGCAACTTGGCGGCATTGATACGGAAGGCACATTTGTGCCTGAACAATTGCCATCTTTGGGCCTGACGCTTGGACAATCTGCTGCTCCGCGACAAGTTCCTTCCAACCCAGTGAGGGGTGGGCGCTAAATGGCTAAACGCCCGGTGTCCGCGCAAGAACTTGCGGCAGTTGCCAGCCGTTTCAATGGCACGCCTGTAGTTGACAAACCGCGAGAGTTTGATTTTCCAGACACTGCGTCGTTTGACGCGTGGAACAAAGCCGTTGACCGCCTTGAGGCCGGTGAAACGCTGGCCTCGGTGCTGGGCGATAAGCCTTCGCGCAGCACCACAGGTGCAGCCCCGCTTGATGCGGCGGTGGGATTTGTGGGGGGATTGGCGCATCAAATCCTTGACCCCGCTATCCAGGCGTCACGGGCGTTGCTGCCATCGGGCATGGGCGTGGAAGCGGCAGCGGAGCGTCTTGGCGGTGATCGGCAAGCGCTAACCGAAAGCGATTTGTACAAGAAAGCCACCTACGTTCCTGAAACGACAGCGGGCACGTTGGGGGCGTATGCGCCTGTGATAGCGGGCACGGCCACCGGCATTGCAACAGAAGGGGCTGTGCCAACGGCGTTGACGCTGGGTGGGGCACTTCTTGGTCAGAAATCGGCAGAGGTTGGCGCTGAATACATCGCAAGTCAGCCTACGTTCGCGTTGACCCCTGAACAGATTGAAGCGTGGCGCGGGTTGGCTGGCACGGCAGGCATGGTAGCGGGTGGTGCTGGCGCTCATCGGGTTGCGCCAAAAGTCACGGTGCCGGAAGCCATTCAGGCCGTCAAGAATGCGCCGTCTGCTGTATCTGAAAGGGCAAAGCAACGCGTTGCGGCTTCTGTCGTCCTAGCCAAGCGTGGGTACAACGCGGGTGGCTATGCCGGTCTTGTCAGCGGGGCTGTGTCTGGCGCATTGAAGCCAGAACTTGTAAACCTGTCCGAGAAAACGCTTCTTGATATTGCGCGAGGCAAAACGACCACGGTACCCGAAACGACGCCTTCAACGCCAAAGCCTGCGCCAACAGGACGCGTTGCTAAGCCTGCGCCAACGCTTGGGTCGCGGCGGCAGCAAGACATCAGTGAAGCAATCCGTTGGGCCGTTGACGCCAAAACCAAGGAACAGATAAGCGTCAAAGAAGCGACCGACCTTGAAAAACTTCTAGGGTCTGGCCTGACGGCTGCCGAAGTGAATGGGATCGACATTGATCCTGTCGTGTTTGAGCAATACGACCGGGTTCGCAAAGTGAAGGCGTCTGTCAACTTGCCGTCACTGAGAGAAGAGGCCGAAATATTGGCGTCTCAGTATGGCGACGCTAGAAGCGTGGCAATTGCAAGGTCTCCAGAGAAAAGCTACGCTCAGGCCAGAAAAATCATTGAAGGCTATGCAGACGCAGGCGAACAACCACCCGTCGAATTGGTTGACGCGCACGATCTGTTGCGCGAACGGTTATTGCGGCAAAAGGGCAGTATTTCTATTGAAGCGCACGATGCGGCTATTCAGGCGTTAACGGAGGCGGCAACAAAGGGTCCGATTGCTTATGACCAGGCGCGTGCAGCTATTGCCAAAGATACGCTTCTGGCAATAGAACGCGGCCCCGACAGAGGCATCTTGGCTGAGACCAAGCGTCTGTCTCGTCGCTTGAACGGGTCGCCAGACAACCCTGTCAGTAACGCCACGCTGGATGCGTTGCGCGAATCGACGCGCCCACCGGCTGCGCGAGACGCCAACCTGAAAATTGTGGACGCCGCGCTTGATCATGCGTTTGGCATGGCCGATGTGGCGATGACGCTCAAAGAGGCGTCTGACGCCGAGCCGTTGTATCGACAAGCCATTGATGCGCTGCAATCGGAACAGGTCACTGTGCCTGATGTGTTGACAAAAGGGCTGGCTCGGGCTGAAGAGCGGCTGGGGTCTACGGCAAAAAGGCAACCGGCCACGGTCGAAGACCCGTTGTTGGCGCAACGCAACGACATCATTGATAAGGCCGTTACCACTGCGCGTCGTTTTGATGCAATTGGCAGCGACGAGCGTCTTACGCAACGCGAGGCTAAATCGGCACATACGCAATTGCTAAAGGCTATTGACACGTATGTGGCGATGGACATGCCTGTGCCAGATGTAGTATCTCGCCAGTTCCAACGGCTTGATAACATGCTGCGACCGGCTGAAGGTGCTGAGCTGGTGCCAGAGAATGTTGTGCTGGCATCTCGTCAGAAGACCGAATCGCGACTGTTAAAGATGGCTGCCGACCTGGACAACGTAAAGGTTGATACTAGCGAGGCCAAGAAATACATTAAGCCGTTGCGACAATTGAAAGGCTTGCTTGAACTGCAAGAAAAGCCTGTGCCTTCGTCTGTGGCTGAACGCATCGCCGCGCTTGAACAACAGATCGCAAGCGAAAGTCGTGCATCTGTAAAAAAAGCAAAAGCGCCAGAAAAGCCAGAGACGCCAGCGCAAACACGTGTACGTGAACGAAGAGGCTACAGCACTAGACTTCCGCGTCAACATAACGCTACGACGCTCAGCGCGGCGGCTCGGCTGTTGCAATTGGCGCATGACATCACTGCCATTCGTGACGCCAATCCTAAAGCGCTAAAATCGGTGGTGAAGGACGCCACGCTTGATTCGCAGCTTGCAGAATTTGAGCGTCTTGCTCGGTTGTTTGCGGGGCGAGACAAAGTGGAGCCGTTTGCGACCACGCGAAATATAGAAGACATTCCAAACGTTGGTACCGTCAACGGGTGGATTAGCAATGCGACAAATTTTTCGCCTTTCGTAAGAAAATCGTTGGGTCTCAAGGACTAACACATGGCAAGCGGCACCCTCGCTCCGTCTCCGTATCTGACCGTCCTTGACGGCAACGGCAACCCGCTTCCCGGCGCGAAAATCTACACCTACGCGGCGGGGACCACCACCAATATCGCCACTTACAGCGATGCGGCGCTGACGGTCGCCAACACCAATCCCATCGTGGCGGATGCGGCGGGTCGCTACACGGCGTATCTGTCGCCCGGCATTGGCTACCGCTTTGACATCAAGACCAGCGGCGATGTGTCGGTGGACTCGGTGGACAACATCCTGGGCGTCCCGTCCAGTGCGTCCACGATTGACGTGGTGGGCACGGCGGGCGTGGCGATTAGTGCGGGCCAAGTGGTGTATTTGTCTACGGGCACCGGCGGTGCACCCACGGCGGGCAAATGGTATCTGGCGGACGCCGACAATACCTACAGCAGCACCATCCCCATTATCGGCGTGGCCGTCGATGCCATTGCGCTCGATAACACCGGCACCATCCGGTTGGCGGGGGCGGTGTCGAATCCCTCGGTGGCGGGGGGCGGCACGCTGACCATCGGCAACACCTACTACATCAGCACGACGGCGGGGTCGATTACGACCACCGCGCCGGCGAATGCCAAGGTGGTGGGGTTGGCGCAGTCCTCCACTGTGCTGGTGGTGAGCTACCAATCCACCAGTTCCGTGGGCGACCTGTCGGTGAGCGGCACGCTGGGCGTCACGGGCGCGGCCACGCTGAGCAGCACGTTGGCGGTGACGGGGGCCACGACGCTGAGCACAGCCACGATGAGTACCGTCGCTCCCAGTACGCCTACGGCGGCGACTCTTTACAAAGACTCGTTAGTGTCGGGGTGGGTGGACATTACCGTGTCGGCTGGCACGCCTTCAATTACCGATGATTTCAACGTGTCCAGCTTGACGGACAATGGCACGGGCGACACCACCGTAACTTGGGCCACGGCCATTGGCTCGGCCACGTATGCCGCCGTCGCGTCACCACGGGCCAACAACAACCGTCTCCACGCGTCGTGCTATTCGTTTGCCTCGGGCAGCGTGCGCGTGTATACCTACAACGATTCGTTGGATACCGCCGCTGATGGCAACGTCAGCATGGTCGCAGTGGGAGCGTAATCTGATGCGAGTCCGTGTGTATCCGTCAGCCGCTGGCGTGCGTGTGCTGATTCCCAATCCGCGCTTGCAACAAGCCGGTGAATCTGATGACGTATTTCTGGCTCGTGTGGCGAACCATGCCGCGCAAGCAGACCCCACGCTAGACGCCGTCGCTGGCGTCGATCTCGCGCACACCGAGTTGCCGCCCGACCGCGATTTCCGGTCGGCGTGGACGCTGGACGGCGCGGCCTGCACAATTGATTGGCCTAAAGCCCGCGAGGTACATCGCGCACATCTGCGTCGAGCGCGTGCGCCCAAGTTGGCGGAACTTGACGCCTCCTACTTGCGGGAATTGGAGCGTGGCTTGCAAGGCAAACCGAATGACGTTGTTGCCAAAAAGCAGGTGTTGCGAGATTTGCCACAAAATATCCAGATTGATGCCGCCTCGTCTGCGGCAGAATTACGCGCCCTGTGGCCAACAGCCCTCTTGGGCGAGACCCCCTATACTGGACAGTAACCGACTCGGCAACTCGTATGGATGAGCACCTGCAACAGTTGTTGACCGAGCGGCATGAAGTGCTGATGACCGCAGTACACGGCATCAACGAACGACTTGATGCGATCAACGGGCGCATCCGGCAAAGCGAGAACCATATCGCGGTGCTGCATGATCG
>Ga0075460_10001233_pt1 | contig 10256 bp, 15 predicted proteins | sample DEB08_DNA_3_FD_77580 | JGI IMG/M metagenome (GOLD analysis project Ga0075460, IMG submission 77580) | Aqueous microbial communities from the Delaware River and Bay under freshwater to marine salinity gradient to study organic matter... | ecosystem: Environmental > Aquatic > Marine > Coastal ...
TCACTCGCTGGTTCCTTTACGAAGACAATGTTGCTGAAAGCGGCTCAAACGCGGGATCAAATCTTCGGCTGGCGAGCTACACAGACGGTGGTGGATACCTGTCGCAGATTTTTGAAATCACTCGTTCGACGGGCTTAACTACCTTTAACGGTCAAGTTGCGCTTACGACCTCAACTCCTGCATCTGCTTCGGCTACGGGAGTTGCTGGCACGATCACTTGGGACTCGTCCTACATCTACGTCTGCACCGCTACAAACACTTGGAAGCGCGTAGCAATCGCCACTTGGTAATAACTTACTAACCATGCAAACCAACATCGTCCCCGTGGCCGTCTATCCCTCGACGGCCAACGTCCTTCTGATCCGTTCGATCACGCTCGGGCCTCCGCCGTCCTACTACTACGAGCTTCAGAACGTCGTGGTGGTGCCTCCCGTCTCCGAGCAGCTCGACCCGACCACCGGCGCCGTGCTGATCGCGGCTGCTCCCGAGCAGACCATTGTCACGGTGCTAAAGAACGGCAACGTGAACATGACCGAGGAGCAATGGGACAACTGGGCGGCTGGCCCGATCACCGAGGACGAGCCGTACCAGCTCGACTGCATCGCCACCAACCTCGGCCTGACCCGTGCGTGATTTGCTGAAATCGGCCTTCACTAGCTGGCCGCATTGCCTAGCCACCTACGTCTGCCTGATTGGGGCGGCGTGGCTGCTTGCGTTCGGCTGGAAGCCGGTGCGGGTCGACTTCCCTGTTGAGGTCGCGGCGATGCCCGCAAATGCCGCTCAGAGCAAAGCAGACGAGCTTAGCGGCAAGGTCTGGCAGGTTGGATTCACCGGCAGCATGAAGCCGCTATTGCAGGGCGGGGAGTACGTTGTGACCGTTTACCGGTACGATGCGATCCGCACCGGCGAGGTGCTGGTCTACACCGCAACCTACCACGACAAGCCGATCATTCACCGTGCCGTGGAGAAGGACGCCTATGGCTGGCTTATGTCCGGCGACTCCTCTCCGCGTTCTGAAAGTTGGGCGCGGGTAACTAAGGACAATTACCTCGGCACCGCGGTTGCAGCTTACCGCAAGATTTGACGACTAGAGGTGACTCATGGACCAACAACTGACTCCGAAACAAGCACTCGAAATCCTCGCGCAAGCCGCGGCGCAATTCCGCGGAACGCGGCAAGAACATGAACTCATCGAACGAGCCTTCCGAACTCTCTCGCCGCTGGTCGAATCTCCGCAGCCGAGTGCTGGCGGCTGATCGTGACCTGCTGAAAAAGGCCGCGCTCGTGCTATTCGTCACGGGCGCGGTGATGATCGCCGTGGCGATCTGCGCCTGATGCCATGCTTCCGCTCGGCGACATCCTGAATATCGGGTCAAAGATTCTCGACAGGGTCTTGCCCGACCCTGACAAGAAGGAGGCGGCGAAGCTGGAGCTTGCGAAGCTCGCGATGTCGGGCGACGTGGCGAAGCTTCAAGCAGAGATCGAGGCTTACAAAGCCGAGCAGGAAGCGGTGTCGGCTCGCTGGACGGCTGACATGAATAGCGACTCGTGGTTGTCGAAGAACATTCGACCGCTCACGATGATCTTCATTTTGTCGGCGTATCTGCTTCTGGCAATTGGAGACGGCGCAGAGTGGTTCGATGTCGCGGACAACTTCGTCGAGTTACTCGGGCAATGGGGAATGCTAGTGATGTCCGCATATTTTGGAGGCCGGACGCTCGAAAAAATCATCGACATGAAATCGAAAGGCGGTGCTGCGGATAAAAAATGAGCCTGCAACCTCCATCCGAAACAGCAAAGGAAGTCGCCGGAAAAAGCATCGGTCGCTTCGGCCTCGCTTACATTACCGCGATTGTCCTTATCGGCGTCGGAGCTTCCGCGTTCTTGCCCGAAGCGGCGATCACGGCGGTCATGACCATGATCGGTGGCGCGCTCGTGGCGCTCATCAACATGATGCAGGTGATTACCGGCGCAAAGGACAAGGAGGAGAAGCCTGAATTCCAGATCATCGGCGAACTGATCCAGCGCCTTGAGGCGTCGAACGAGCCGATGAGCGTCACCGTGGATGGCAACAAGGTCATTGTGGAAAAGGGCAAATCGACTTTCACCTCCCACAAATGACACCGGAGAACTTCGACAAACTAACCGACTCGGTTGAACGCATTGAGCGGGCTATTGTCGGCGATAAATCAATGGGCCATCGCGGACTCGCGGATCGCGTCGAATGGATCGAACGCAAGCTGGCGAGCCATGAAAAGCAGATTTGGAAGTGGCTCGGTGCGCTAGGCGTAATCGGAATCTTGCTTCCGATTATTACAAAAGTGCTTATTAAATGATGAAGCCAACCATCACATTCGCTGCCTCTGCTGGGAAAATTGACGAGCAGTCGGGCATTATCCGTGGCGTTTCACTCATCACCGAGGGACCGGCGCTAGGCCACGGCGTGATGGTTGATGCCAAGACGCTTCAGCAGGTTAAAACCGCTGCCGAGGCTTACGACGGAGGGCTCAAGGTGAAGCTCGACCACAATTCTGGCGCTGGCGACATCGTGGGATTCATCGACAACCTTCGCATCGACGGACCGAAACTATTGGGCGATTTACACCTGCTGGAGAACTCGCCGCATCGTGCCTACATCTTGGAGATTGCGTCGAAGATTCCCGACACCTTTGGGCTTTCAATCGCCTTCTCTGGTCCGTCTGAAATCGGCGCGGACAAGAAAACCATTTTGCAGCGGTGCTCCGAAATCTACTCCGTGGATATCGTGAGCGAACCCGCTGCGAATCCCACCGGCTTTTTCTCTCGGAAGCTGAAACAACTTCAAGCTGTCGAGGGCGAGACCGAAACCGAAGAACCCGAAATCGAAATCACCATTCCTATGAATGAAGAGACCAAGAAAGCCATCGCTGGCATGATTGAGTCCGCGATGATGGGCCTTTCGGAGCGCCTTTCCAAGCTGGAGAGTGCGATGCCGAAGCCCGAAGAGAAACCTGCCGCGATGAGCGCGCAGAATGACGTGGTGCAGCTTGCAGCCAACAAGGCTGCGGAGGCTGCGCTTAAGGAATTCGCCAAGACTATCGGTGCGCCTGCCGCTCCGGTTGTTTCGGCTGAAGCTCCTGCCGCCAAGAGAGAGGAGTCGAAGAAATTCGAAGACTTGTTCAAGGCGAAGCGCGATGAGCTGAAGGGCGACTTTGCCGCCGCGATGCTCTTCTGCACCAAGAACCACTCTACCGAATACGTCGCTTACCGCCAGCGCGTCGCGCAGGGCGAAGTGATCAAACTCTAAACTTTACCCGTCATGGCTACTAATTACATCGGCGCGGGAACCTTCCTCGCCAACACCGTTATCACGAACGCCCTCGGCGTTGTGATTTCCTCCAATCGCGGAGTTGGTCTTTCGACCTCCACCGCTTGCGATGGTTTCGCGATCATCGACGCCGCCTCTGGCGATTACGTCTCCGTCGCGTTCCTCACTAACAATGGCACCCTCAAGGGTACGATGGCTGCGGTTCCCGTAACCGTTGGCGACACGTTGTACCTCGGTTCCTCTGGTCAGATTTCGACCACTGGCACCGTCACCATCGGCAAGTCTCTGACGACCACCTCGACCACGGGTGCCGTCGTGGAGTTCATTCCGAAGAACGTCTAACTAGAAAGGAACACTTACCATGTATTCAAATACCGCTGCCGTTTTCCGTGGCGACATCGCGGGTCTTCTGGAGCAGGCGAAAGACTGGGAGACGACGCTCGTCGGCACCCGCGTTTTGCCGATCCTCAACGTACCCGTTCGCGCCGGTCAGTATCCGTCCTTCAAATTGAAGGAGGGTCAGCTGCTCAAGAACGACGTGAAGAACCGCGCTCCTTACAGCGCCTTCGCTCGTGGCACCCGCGCTTACAACTACGAGAGCTTCACCGCTCTTGAGTATGGCTACGAAGAGGCTGTTGACGATACGGTGACCGCTGACATCTCGCGTTTCTTCGACGCCGAGGTGATCGCCGCCAAGCTGGCTCGTCGCAAGCTGCTGCTCGCTCACGAAATTCGCGTTGCGGCAAAGGTCTTCGACACCAGCACCTTCACCACGACCAACTCCGGCACCGCCTACACGACCGCCAATCTGGCGACGTTCGACGTGGGCCTCGATGTGCAGGACGCGCTCGACCGTATGCTCGCCAATGGCGAGTCCACGGCTAACGCTCGCGTCGTCATGTCGGCTCCGGTCTGGACCCGCATCCGCGCCAGCACGAAGTTCCAGAACCGTTTGCGCGGTATGGGCATTTCGAGCGACACGATCCTCAACGCCAGCACGACCGCTGCCGCCGAGGTCTTCGGAGTTGCCGAGGTGCTGATCGGTCGCTCGTCCTACGACAGCGCGCCCGAGGGCATCGCCTACTCGTCCTCGAACGTCTGGTCGAACAGCTACATCTGGGTCGGTAATGTTACCGAGTCTGGTGCTGGCTACTTCGGCGGCGGCGCGGGCTTCACGCTCAACTGGAGCGAGTACGGTCCCGCCGTCGGCGTGTTCACCTATCGCGACGAGACGATCAAGAGCAACATCGTGCGCGCCGCGCATTACGTTGCCGAGAAGGTCGTCAACTCGAACGCCGGTCAGCTGATCGCCACGCAGTACTCCTGATAGGTTTTCGGGATAGAATCCCAAAGCCTGACCCGCAGTCCTTAACTGGGCTGCGGGTTTCTTTTTTACGCCTCACGCAGCACCATGCGCGTTTCCCTTTGCGTTATCTGCGGCAACGAGACCCAGCACATCGTCACGATGCTGAATTCGTTTGCCGGTGTCTTCGATGAGTTGTCCTTGGTTCGCGCCGTGGGCGCATCCAAGCCCGATGACACCTGCGACCTAGCGCAGCGTTGGTGCCTTCAAAACGGCAAGGATTACGTCTTTGCCGAGCACCTAAATGGACTAAGCTGCGAACGCTGGGAGCACATCGACGACTTCGCAGCTGCCCGCAACGAGGCGTTTCAAGGTGGGACGGGCGATTGGCTGATCTGGGCCGACTGCGACGACGTGTTTCATGGCGACGCCGAGGTTTTCCGGCATAAACTCGAAACGGCTCCAGCTGATCTTTCGATGGTCCGCTGCTACTACGATGTGCGCGGCAGCGGAAAAAAGCTATTCCGCGAGCGAGCAATTCGCAGAGACCTTTTCCGCTCTAACCGCAAATGGCACCACTCCGTCCATGAAAACTTGCTTCTGCTTACTGGCGACCGTCACGAAGACTGGGACGCGCCCATCTGGGTTCACGCGCCGGTTGAGGTTAAAAAGGAGAATCGTCGCCGCAATCTTCGCATCCTTGCGAACTCGGTGCGCGAATCGGCGACGCAGTATTTCTACATCCATCAGGAACACTTTTGCTCGCAGAACCGCGAAGCTGCGCTCGACTTTGGCAAACTGGCGCTGGCGTTTCCGAATCTCCAGCCAGCTTTCCGCTATGAGACGTTACTCAACGTGGCGCGCCTCACGCAGTCTCGCCGCGATGCGAACCTCTATCTGCTGGAAGCGCACGGTATTTATCCGTGGTGCCGCGAAGCCCTTGCCGCGCTGACGCTGCTCAACTTTGAGCTTAAGGACTACGCCAAGGCGCAAGTCTGGGCCGCAAAGATGCTGGAACTGCGCGAGCCTCTAGCGGATCAGCGCCCGTGGACGCATGAGGTTCGCTGGTACGGCTGGGCGGGTTACGACATCGGTGCGCGAGCGTATCGTGCCAACGGAAACAAGGCGATGGCCGAAGTGCTTCAATGGCAGTTCCACGCGGGCGCGAAGCCGGTAATAAGCCTGCTGCACGCAACCCGAGGTAGAACATCCAAGGCAGTTGCCGCACGCGAGGCATGGCTTTCCACGGCTTCGGATCAGTCGCGCATTGAGCATATCTTTGCGGTCGATTCCGACGACGCGGCATCCTGCGAAATGGCAAAGCAGTTTGTGAGCGCAACAAGTCCGAAGCAAAGTTGCGTTTCGGCTTGGAACGCAGCGGCGCGTATTTCCCGAGGCGACCTGCTGGTTCAGTTATCAGATGATTGGCAACCCTGCCAAGGCTGGGATACGAAGCTGCTTGAAGCCTGCGGCAATGCTGACCTGCAGAAACAGCCTCTAGTGATCGCGGTCGATGACGGCACGCGCAAGGATCAACTCCTTTGCATGGCTATCCTTTCTCGCGCCCGCTACGAGCAGCAGGGCAACGAGCTATTCCACGAAGGCTACGAATCGGTTTTTTCCGACAATGAGTTTTCGTATCGCACTTATCGGGATCGGGTAGTCATCGACGCCCGCGACAAGTTGCGTTTTGAGCACGTGCATCCGTGTTTTGGCAAAGCTCCGATGGACGCGACGTATCAGCACAACAATCAGAAATCGCGCTACGATGCCGGTCTTGCGCTTTTCACTCAAAGAAACCCAGAAGCACCAGCATGGATGCGCCAGCCCTCTCAATCCTGATACCGGCAACGCCGAAACGGATTATCAGCCATCTCCAGCCGCTCGTTGCAAAGCTGGAAAGGCAGATTGCCGAAACTGAGCGTCCGCAGGATTTCGAGGTGCTGACGTTTCTAGACAACCGCCGCCGCAGCATAGGCGAAAAGCGCGACGCCTTGGTGCAGATGTCACGCGGGCGCTTTGTAGCCTTTTGCGATGACGACGATGATGTTTCCTTCGACTACGTGAAACGACTTGGAGAAGTTATCGCTCACGCTACCGATCAAACGTCCGTCATCACCTTTGATCAGATGGCGGTGATCAACGGCGTCGAGTCCGTATGCTCCTTCTCTTTGCGTCACCCGAACGAGCCATTCAAGCAGCCTAGGTTCCGGCGCAATGCTTGGCACGTTTGCGCGTGGCGCGGAGAAATGGCTCGCAGGGTTCGCTTTCCATCCAGCAATTACGGCGAGGATTGGGCGTGGGCAAAGCATCTGGTGATGGATGCGACCGGCGAGATTCACATCGACGCCATCCTGCACGTTTACCGTTACGACGAGCGCATCTCAGAGGCACCGCCGCCGTCTTAAATCTTACATTTTGCCCTCTCGTATGGCAGTCCGCGATTTTGACCCGACGCAACTTGCGACCGATTTCACCGGCATCTTGGATCAGGCCGGAATCACGTTCGCGATGGGAGGCTCGACGATCACCGGAGTCTGGGCGATTTCACGGAATATGTTCGACGCCTTTGAGGATCAGCGGCGCGAGGACTCGAAATACACCGTGTTCCTGTTGACTTCGCAGCTGGCTTCCGTGCCTACCCTAACGCAGACGCTGGTGCGATCCGGCGTGACCTACTTTGTCGAGCAACTGCGATTCGACGCCGAGGGAACGGGTTGCGAAATGGATGTCTGTAAAGTCATATGAGCAGGGCGAGTGGCAACGGCATTACGATAGATGCCAATTTTGATAAACTCAACGTGCGGCTTTTTGAGTTATCGAAACGGGTAGGTCTGGAACTTGGACCGATTATCAAGGAGGAAGCAAAGTATTTGATGCAAAGTGCGGTAAAAGTTACTCCTCCTCCAAGTCGTCAGTCCGGTGTCAGCACAATTCGTAATGATCTTAAAAAAGTTGCCGTTGCACTCGATTATCAAGGTTACGAAGCCCGAGCAACGAAGGGCGGTTTTTATGGCTCACTTGCAAAATACATTCGCCGTCGTGATGCGGGAAAACTTAGGGCGTTGATTCAAAATCCAAATTTTAAATTATTCCAAGGATTCACGGTACTTGGAACGCCAGAAGAAATTAGAGCTGCTCACCAATCCAGACGAGTGGCTGGTCGAGTAAAGGGTGAGCCGAAATCGGTAGCATTTGGATCACAAATGCGTCGTTACTCAAAAACCGTTACAGATCGCGTCGGATTCATGTTAAGCGGCTGGAACAAAGGCGCGGCAGCGGTTGATGTGAAAATTAAAAAGTTTGCCCAAAGAAGTTATGCAGGATCGAACGCTGGCGCAGAATTCAGTTTCAGTCGTAACCCTTACTTCATTGCGCGGAATGGCAACATGAGGAACGCAATGGTGATTAAAACGATCAACACGGCGGTTAAATTCCGCATCCGAGTTACCGAAAAGAAAATTGACAGAGCAATGAACAAGCTCGCGCTTAATCTTGGCTTCACGAAACTTGCCAAGGGCAGTTATTGAGATGAGCACCCGCACCGACATCCGTAACGCCATCGGCAACGCAATCACTGGAGCCTCCGTTGTTCCGACCGCTAACTTGCTGCGCGGGCGCGACCGCACGCTTCAGTCGGTTAGCTTTCCAGCCTGCGCGGTCTATGCCGTTACCGAGGACATTGAGGTGCGTTCTCTTGCTCCGAACAATCGCGTTCAATACCGCACACTAGAGGTCTCGGTTGATTACTTTACGGCGGTCACCGCAAGCACGATTCTAGACGACCTGCTCGACACCGGAAGTGCAGCGGTCGAGGCGGCGGTTTTGGCAGATGTCACCCTTGGCGGCGTTTGCCGCGATACCCATTTGACGAAGGTCAATTATGTGATTGAACCCGACGAGGAACGCCAATGGGGCGTGGCTCGCCACACGTTTCAAGCGATCTATCTAACCACTGATTAAAATGGCTACTCATCTAGGCCGCGAGGGCACTATCAAGCTCTCCAGCACCACCATCGGCGAGCTTCGCAATTACGCGCTCGCTCAATCATCCGACACCGTGGAGGACACCGTCATTGGTGATACCTTCCGCACGCGCAAGGCGACGCTCAAGACTTGGAGCGTAAATGGCGATCTCTACTGGGACTTGGAGGACGCCGGTCAAATTGCGCTGACCGTTGGCTCAAGCGTAACCGTGAACCTCTATCCCGAGGGCACCACGACCGTTGCTACCTACTACACGGGCGGCGGCATCGTCACCAAGTTCGACGTGAGCGCGGCTTTCGACGGAATGGTTGAAGGCAGCATCACCATCGAAGGCAACGGCACGCTAACCGTCGCAACCGTTTGAGGTGACACGTGGAAGCCATTGACCTCGTAAGAGACCATTTCAGCAGCCTCGGCACGAAGGCGATTGAAGTTCCCGAGTGGAAACTAACGATCCACTCGACGCCCGTAACGCTCGCGGAAAAGAACAAGCTCTACAAAAAGAGCCGCGAGAGCGACATGGAACTCCTCGTCGATGTTCTGATCATGAAGGCAACCGATGAGAAAGGCGAAAAGCTATTCAACATCGACCATCGCCTGACGCTGCTGAACAAAGCGGATTCCAATGTGATCGCCCGCGTCGCCAACGCGATCCTCTCGGATGACGCGCCGAAGGCAGATCAGATAAAAAACTGATCCACGGCGGGGAAGCTGCCGACTTCCTCGCCGTGTACGCCATCGCGGAGCTACTCGGCAAATTTGCCAGCGAGGTCTTGCAGATGCCGAAATCCGAACTCGACGGTTGGCTCGCGTATCTAGCCCACAAAAACTCAATCAAGCGATCTCATGGCTGAAGCCGTCATTGCAATCAGGGCGTTAGACTTAACGCGCCAAGCGTTTCTTTCGGTTCAGCAGTCGCTTGCAAAAATGCAGGCCGCAATCGGGAAAGCCGGTGTCGCTATTGGCGGTTTTTTGAGCCTTCAGTTGGCAAAGCGCGCTTTGATGGGATTCAATAAAGCGCTGCGTGACGTTGAACAGGATGCGGAAAAATTTGGAGCCACGCAGGAAGAATTGGATAAAGTAACGCGAGCAACCGGAGCAATCGACTCCGCAATGCAATCGCTCAAGATGGGCGTCGTCAATACGGTCAACGCCGTGCTGGATTTCAAGGACAGTTTGATGGGCGTCGAGAAAGTAGATTCTAAGGGAATAGCAGATAAAATTCGCGCTGATCGAGATGCTCCAAAAATCAAGGAATTGACCAAGGACATCGAAGAACTTCGCGCCGAACTCAACGCTGTCGGTGAATCATCGGCGCAACATTTTGCGCGACTTGGAGCAGAAATCGTCAAGGTCAACAAAGCGGCAAACGATCCGAATTTGTCCGATCGACTCAACAAACTGGAAAAAGAAAAAGAAAGCATTCGGATCGCAACGGAGCAGCGAAAAATCGCCGTAAAGGTCAATGAGGACTACACGAAAGCGGTAAAAAACTCACTCGAAGCGGCGCAGGAATTTTCAGATAAGCAGCTTACTGCAGAAGAGCAGCAGATCAATGTTGCGAGCGCAATCCAGAGAACAATCAACGAGATTGACGCGCTGCAAGCAACACTGCCAAAGGTATTTTTCCCAGAGATCGCAACACCGGAGCAGATTGCG
>Ga0075460_10001252_pt1 | contig 10180 bp, 8 predicted proteins | sample DEB08_DNA_3_FD_77580 | JGI IMG/M metagenome (GOLD analysis project Ga0075460, IMG submission 77580) | Aqueous microbial communities from the Delaware River and Bay under freshwater to marine salinity gradient to study organic matter... | ecosystem: Environmental > Aquatic > Marine > Coastal ...
AATATTTATTTTTAAAAAATATGCAGCCATCAATACAGGGAATGATGCATATCCTCCTGAGCCAATAATCAATTGTGGTTTTTCCTTTGCTAAAAAAAAAAAAGAATATATCGTAAACATAAATAAGCTTAACAATGAAAATATTTTGGAAAAACCTTTTTGATTATTAGGACTATTTACATTAAAAATTTTTACTTTATTCAAAATTTTGTGGTCAAAATATTTTTTTGCTCTTATATCTGTAACAAATGTTACGTCATATTGTTTATTATTTAAATATTCATATAGACCAATCATTGGAAAAACATGACCAGCGGTCCCTCCTGTGGTCAAAATAATCTTTTTTTTCATAAAATATCTTTTCTGCTTATTGACAAAACTAAACCTAAAGCGATACCTGATCCAATAATAGAGGACCCACCGTAACTAATAAATGGAAATGGCATGCCTGTAGAAGGCAAAATATTTATAGTTACACCAAGATTAATAAATGATTGTATAATTAATAAACTTGAAATCCCCGTTAATGATAATTTGTTAAAGGATTTTTTTGATAAATTAGATAAAGAAAAAATTCTAATTACTAAAAAAATAGTTACCAAAATAATCATTAAAACTGTTACTATCCCATACTCTTCAGCTATTACAGACATAACATAATCAGTGTGCGCTTCTGGAACTTTTTCTTTTAAAATTCCCTCACCAATACCTCTTCCAAAAAAACTTCCTGATTTGATTGCATTAAGAGCTTGTTCAGATTGAAAAGAAATTTCTACTTTGTTAATCCATAAAAAAATTCTGTCAAAAATATAAAAAAACTTATCTCTAAAAAAGAATAAAATTGAAACCATAATAAAAACAATCAGGGAGGATAAAATAGAAATAAAAATCAAACTAATGCCCGATATAAAAATCATTATCATCCATATTGTAATTACTAACAAAGTTTGGCTATAATCTGGTTGAATTAAAAGGAAAAAAGACACCAATATTATAAGCGGGAGTGTAATTAAAAATCTTGTATTGTAAGTGTATTTATCCAGTACTAAAATTGATGCAATTATTAGTATAAAAAAAGGCTTCACAAATTCTACTGGCTGAATTCTAAAATAAAAAATATTTAACCACCTTTTCGAACCTTTTACATCAATACCTAAAAAGGAAACTAAAATTAGCAAAAATGTAAAAAAAATAAAACACGTAATTGCATATATTTTTATTTTTTCATCTTTAATAAATGAAAAAAAAATTAATGCAAAAAAACTTATAATAGAAAAAAAGAAATGCTTATAAAATAAAATATATTTACTGTCATACAATTTTTCAGAAGGAATTGTTGATGTTGAAAGAAAATTAAAAATATTTCCGGATAAAAGCAACGCTAAAGAAAAAAAAAGTATAATTTTATCTATATTTCTCCACCATATAGCCAAACTACTATTATCATAACGTTTAAACATTTTTTATCTTATTTACTAAATTTTTAAAAATTGTGCCGCGATGCTCAAAATTTTTAAATTGATCAAATGATGCAGCTGCAGGGCTTAATAAAATAGTACTATATTTTAAATTCATTTTTTTTGCATCTCTAAAGGACTGTTTAATGGCATTGTTAATGTTTTTGCTAATAGACATATTAAATTTGTTTTTTAATATTCTCTTTAGAATCGTAATTTGTTTTCCAATTAAATAAACTTTTTTAATTTTTTTTTGTACTGCTTGTAAAAAATGAGGAATATCATTCTTTTTTAATAGACCGCCAACAATCCAAAAAATATTATCATAAAATTGCAATGAAAAATTTGCTGACTCAAAATTGGTTGCTTTTGAATCATTTATAAAAGTAATATTATTTATTTTTCTTACAAACTCTTGCCTATGAGGTAATGGCTCAAAGCAATTAAACTGCTTTATAATTATCTTTTCAGATACATTCAAAAATTTTAAAATTTTATAAATAATTGATAAGCTTGGCAAAAAATTGCTTTTATTTAAAAAATAATTTTTCAAACTTAAATTTTTAAGTGATTTAACCTTGCATGTAGTATTTTTAATATTTTTTTTTAAGAATAAAAAATCTTCACTTACATATCCTTTTCCTTTTGGTAACAAAGAGTCAAAAATTTTAAGTTTAATTTTTACATAATTTTGAAATGTTTTATGTCTATTTAAATGATCTGGTGTAATATTTAAAATTGCACTTACATGAGATTTTAAAAATTTTGAATATTCAATTTGATATGATGACAGTTCTAAAACATAAAAATTTTTATATAAATTTTCTTTATGACTTAAAACAGGTTTGCCAAAATTTCCTAAGAGATGAGTGTGTTTATTTTGACTTTTGAGAACATCATATAATAGTTTGCAAAAAGTAGACTTACCATTAGTTCCGGTAATTAAAATAATTTTATTTTTATTTAAATTGATAGAACTAGTAAAAATATCGATATCTGTAATGATTTTATGAAAGTTTTTTTTAAAAAATTTTTTGTAAACATGTCGATAAATATCTATTCCGGGACTCATTACAATAAAGTCATAATTTTCAGTAGTAAAGTTTTGATCTAAAGTCACTTTAAATTTTTTTTTAGCTGACTGCCTTGACGCTAAACTATCATCCCACAAAGATAATTTTTTTACTTTATTTTGTAATTTTGCAATAGTAGCAAGACCAGAAATTCCAGCTCCATATACTAAAATTTTTTTATTTCTTAAATTTTCAATAGAGACCATTATCTAAGCTTTAAAGTAGATAAGGCTAACAGCACCAAGATTACAGAAATAATCCAAAAACGTATAACAATCGTAGGTTCCTCCCAACCTTTTTTTTCAAAATGATGGTGCAATGGAGCCATTCTAAAAATTCGTTTACCAAATAATTTAAATGACGTTACTTGTATTATAACTGATACAGCCTCTAATACAAAAAGGCCCCCAGCAATCAAAAGTGCAATTTCATGTTTTGTAATTAAACTTACTGTTCCAAGAAAAGAACCTAATGCCAAGGATCCTGTATCACCCATAAAAATTTTTGCAGGTGGAGCATTAAACCATAGAAATCCCAAACTAGCTCCGACCACAGATCCTAAAACAACGCAAACTTCCCCTGTATTTTTAATATAAGTGAGCTTTAAATAATCTGAAAATATTACATTACCCACTAAGTAAGTGATTAAGATAAATGTTAGTGAAACTAAAATTATTGGAACAGTTGCAAGTCCGTCTAATCCATCAGTTAAATTAACTGCATTCGACGATCCAACTATAACAATTAATCCAAAGAGAATATAAAAAGTTCCTAAATCAAAAACTAAATTTTTGTAAAATGGTAAATGTAAAATATTTCTAATATTTTCTGCGGTAGAAATATTAATTAAATAAACAATCATTATTGCAAAAACTACCTGAAGCATAATTTTATATTTTGCTTTAATACCGGATGAATTCTTTTTTTTTATTTTTAAATAATCGTCAAAAAAACCAATTAAAGAAAAGCTAAGAATAGAAAAAATACTAATTAATACATATATATTCTTAATATCAGCCCAAATTACAGAGCTTGTAATAGCAGAAAAAATTATTAGCACACCACCAAATGTAGGTGTTCCACTTTTTTTTATTATATGACTTACAGGACCATCATTTCTGATTGGTTGATCAAAATGCTCTGAAGATTTTAAATAATTAATGAAAATTCTTCCAAAAATTAAAACTATGCTTAATGAAGTAAATATTGATAGTCCAGTTCTAAAAGTTATGTATTTAAAAACATTTAAAAAACTATAATCTGAAGATAAATAAGAAAAAAAGTAACTTAGCATTGTTTAAAAATTCTCATTTAATAGTTGATTTAATCCGACTCCATTAGAACCTTTTACCAAATAAATAGATTTTTCATTTACTATTTCTGGGAATATGTGTCTAAAATCTTGAATATTTTGATAAATATAACAATTTTCAATATTTTTTAATTTTGAAAAAATATATCTTACTTCTTTGCCAATTAAATAAACTGTCTTAATTTCTGCACTTTTTAAACATCTTGCAACTTCTTGATGATACAATTTTGATTTACTACCCAGCTCAAGCATATCCCCAATAATTGCTATTTTTTCTTTTTTGGTAATTAATAAATCAAAATTTTTAATCGCATTTATCATAGATATTGGATTTGCATTATAACTTTCATTAATTATTTCTATATTTTTTCCTTTAATACTTTTATAAAGAATATTTCCCCTACCGCTTGGTATAATAAAATTTTTTGCAATTTTAATAATTTTTTTAATATCTAATTTAAGATAATTTAGAATTGCTACAACAATCAAAAAATTTTTATTAAAACTGTCATTTAATGTTAAGGTTTTAACCTTAAAAATTTTTTGCTTTATTTGAATTGATAAATATTTATTATTATTTTTACTTATTATTTTTAACAATCTAACATCAGACTTGTTAGAGGTCCCAAAAGAAATAATTTTTAAATTTTTTTCTTTTGCAATTTTTTCTAAAGTTATAAAATACTGATCATCTCTATTTAATAAAACTACACCCTGTTTATGAATATGATTTATGATCTCTGCTTTTGCCAAACAAATCTGTCGTAAATTTTTAAAATTACCAATATGCGCTGGTCCTATATTAGTAATCACACCAATATTTGGTTTTAAAATTTTAGCCAATTTTTCAATTTCACCCTTTTTACTCATTCCTAATTCAAAGATGTTAAAAATACTATTATTTGGAACATTTGAAAGTGACAAAGGTAATCCAAAATGATTATTAAAAGATTTGGGAGATGAATAAGTCTTTTTATATTTTTGTAAAAAAAATTGTAACATTGATTTTAATGTTGTTTTCCCAAAACTTCCTGTGACACCAATAAAAATATTTTTTGACTGATTTCTTTTCCATATTGCCACGTTTTCTAAAAATTTTAATGTAGAGGGTACTTTAATTAAATATTTTTTATTTTTTCTAGTTGATTTAAAATTTTTTTTTACTACAACAAAACGACATCTTTTTTGTATTGCATCCTGAATATAAAAATGTCCATCAGTTTTTTTTCCTTTGACAGCGATAAAAACAGATCCTTTTTTTACTTCTTTGCTATTAATTACAAAATTAGTTATTCCTGCCTTTCCTTCATGTAAAAAAATTTTTTTGTATTGATTTAAATTCATTTAATTTGAATAAATGTTTGCAAATTTATAGTCTGAAAAATTAATTTTTTTATTTTTAAAAATTTGGTAATTTTCATGCCCTTTTCCAGCGATTATTAGAACTTCGTCTTTTAAATCTGAAATCGCTTTTTGAATCGCCTTCTTTCTAGATGGTATGATTAATCCTTTGCTACAATTTTTTTTTATTTCATTTCTTATGAGGGCTGGATTTTCATATCTCGGATTATCATCGGTAATATAAATTTTTTTGCATAGTTTATTGGCAATTTTTCCCATTATTCCTCTTTTTCCTTTATCACGATCTCCGCCACAGCCAAAAACTAGATTTGCTTTTTTATTAAAAAAAGACTTAGCCTCATTAATGGTTTTTTGTAATGCATCTGGGGTATGTGCATAGTCTATAATAACTATCTTTTTTTTATTTTTTACTATTTGCATTCTTCCGGGAGGATTATAAATTTTAGAACATGAACTAAAAATTTTATTAAAACTAATACCACACGAATAAAGAGCCAGTATTGCACATAATAGATTTTGTATTTGAATAGTGCCAACTAAATTAAGTATAATAACGTATATTTTACCTAGGACATTTATTTTTAATTTTGTTTTTTGGTTAATAATTTTTGTAGATATAATTTTTATCACATTTCCCTTAAATCCATATGAAAGAATATTTAAATTTTTTTTAATTGAAATTTTTTTAAGTATATCAAATTCTTTAATATCAGTACTGAAAATGACAAAGCCTTTTTTTTTAATTAATTTTTTTAGTAAAATTAACTTTGAATTAAAATAATCTTTCATGGTCTTGTGGTAATCTAAATGATCTCTGGTTAAATTAGTAAAAATACCACAATGAAATTTTATAAATTTTAACCTGGACTGCTTTAAGCCATGGCTTGATGCTTCAATTATACAATGATTAATTTTTTTTTTGTAAAATGAATTAAAAATTTTATGATTATCTAAAAAACTAGGAGTTGTTAAATGTATATTTTTTTTTTTTCTATTTTCAAAAATTCCCAAAGTACCTATTGATGCAACATTATATTTTAGTAATCTTAATATTGTATAATAATAGTAAGCGACTGAAGATTTTCCATTGGTTCCAGTTACTGCAACTTTATACTTTGGCTTTTTGTTAAATTTTTGATTAACTTTATTTTCAAAAAAAGATTTGATATTTTTAACTATATAAAAATTTTTTGTAGAAATATGATTTTTATTTTGAGATATAATTAATAAAGGTTTTTTTTTTATCGCATCACCTAAATATTTGCTATCTTGATTATCTTTACTTTCTAGGTCAAAAAAAATTTCTCCTTTTTTTAATAATCTACTGTCAGAAGAGAAATTTTTTCTATTAATTATTTTTTGTTTTTCTTCCATTTTCTTCTCTAAATTCTAGATTATTTATGGCTAAACTAGGACCAATTTTTTGTATAATTCGACCAGCTATATAAACGGCATTCCATCCTGCCTCTCTTCTTGAATGCTTCCATATTTGTGGAGCCCCTTTAGGTTCGTCTATCAAAATTGTTAAAACATATTTTGGATTTCTGTAGGGAAAAGCTGAAGCAAATACATTGACTATTTCAGTAGAATAACCTTTTTCTACTTCAGATGCTTTTTGTGCCGTACCTGTTTTGCCCATCACATCATAACCATCAATATCTGCTTTCCTTCCACTTCCTTCAGTTGGGTTTTTTTTATCTACATTAGCTCTCAATATTTCATTCATTATTCGACTTGTTTCATTGCTAATAATCCTCTTTTTTTTAACTGGAGAATCAAAAAGAATTGAAGTTTCTGGCAATTCTCCACCATTTACAATACCGGCATACGCTCTGGTCAACTGTAGCAATGTAGTGCTTACGCCATGGCCAAAGCCAGAAGTAAATGTGTTACACATACCCCATCTGTTTTTATTTGATTTTGACAACTCCATAATTTCTAGTTTTGGCATTTCAAAAATTTCTAAATTTTCTATAAACTTTTGATGATTTTCTAAACCATTTTTTTTTATAATTTCTATAGTCCCAATATTTGAAGACTTAACTAATATTTGCTCTACAGTAAGATTAGCCTTGGATTTATCCCAACGATACTCGTCAATCGGGAACTTACCACAATAGACTCTTTGTCTTAAATTTGAAAAAACTGTGTTTTTAGTAATGAGCTTATTTTCAATTGCGCTGGCAATTGTAAAGGTTTTAAAAACTGATCCTAATTCATATAAACTTTTTGTTGCTTTGTTTAAATAATTTTTAGATTCAGCTTGGTATCTTTTGTTAGCATCTACATCAGGTAGCGAAACTATAGAAAGAACTTTGCCAGTTTGTGCGTTCATTAGTATGGCTGCTGCTCCTAGAGCAGAAAAATCTTTAACACCTTTTTCTAACTCTTCGTAAATTAAATATTGAATATTTGCATTTAAAGATAATTTAATGGGATTGCTAAGATTTGATTTATTACGTAATTGTTCATCTAAAAACATTTCAATTCCTGATATACCCTTATTATCAGTGTCAACCCTACCAATTATATGGGAAAATAAATTTTGCTGCGGATAAATTCTAATTTCTCTTTTGACCAATTCTAACGATGGTTCACCTAATGCAATAACTTTATTATAATCAGTGGGTGATAAGTTTTTTTTTAATACAATTATTGCTTTTGTTTGATATTCAAATTTTATATTATTAATATTTATATCAGGAAAAAGTATTTTTATTTTAAGCAAAATACTATCAAGATTTTTAACCTTCACTTTTCTTAAAATTAAATCATAAGAACCTACATTTTTTGCTAAAATAGTATTATTAATATCTACAATATCTTTTCTTTCATAAAAAAAATTTTCGTTAGTTTTTAGCTCCAACAAATTTACTTTGTCAAATCCTAAAAATATTAGTCTTAAAAAAATTAGTAAAAAAAAAATTAAAAATAAAGATAGTATAAAATTACTTCTTAAATCTTTTTGTATTTTATTATTTTCATCACTAAGTATTTGATTAAAATATAAATTAAGTTGTTTATTTTTCATTGTGCGTTATTTTTTTTGGTACAATGGGCTTATAATCATTAGGCAAATGTTTTTTGGCCAATTCTGAAATTCTTATAGGACTGGACAAAAAACTAAATTCAACTTTTTCAATTTCCAAATTTTCTCTTAAAATGTTAAGATTTTTAGAAATCTTCTCTATTTGCTGCTCTAATTCACGGGTCTTATTTTTAAGAAAATGAATTCCAATTAAACCTATGATTAAACATAAAAAACTTACTAAATATTTATTAATCATTATATTTTTGTTCTAATTCAAATATTTTTTCCATATTTAAAATTTTTCTATTTACAAAAATTGGATCATCTCCTTTTTTAATAATGCATCTTAACTTTGCAGATCTTGCTCTAGGATTTTGACTAACTTCTAAACTAGACGGAACAAGTGCTTTATTATTTATTTTTTCAATAAAATTTATTTGAACCTTTTTAGTGATATTAGGTATATATCTCGATGGGTTTTTTTTGGTATCGCTAGAAATATTAAAAATTTTCTTTACTATCTTATCTTCTAAAGAATGAAATGTTACAGTTACGACTCCAGTATTGTCATTACAAATTTCTAAAGTTTTTTTTAAAGCATTAAAAATTTCTGTAAGTTCTTGATTGACAACCATGCGTATAGCTTGAAATGTTTTAGTACAAGGGTCTTTTTTAAAATATCTATTACCTTTTGCTTTTAAAATAATATTTCGTAAATCTTTTGTTGAAATAATTTTTTTTTTTTCTCTTTCTTGTACTATAAAATTTGCTATTTTTTTATGATCATTGTCCTCTCCAAATATTTTTATAATAGTATTCAAATCTTCAAATGGAGCCTCATTAACAAGTTCAAATGCACTAATGTTATTTTTTCCCATGCGCATATCTAATTTAGCTTCAGAATTAAATGAAAATCCTCTTTCATAATTATCTAATTGATATGATGAAATACCAAAATCAAAAATAAAAAAAGAAATATCATTTTGGTAAGGCTTTGTAACAATTTCTAGATTGCTAAATTTTTCATTTATAAACAAAAATCTATTTTTAAATTTATTTTCTAAAATTTCAGCAAATTTTTTTACAGAAGGATCTCTATCAATTGCAATAACTCTAAATTGTGGAAAAAGTTCTAAAATTTTTTTACTATATCCTCCGCACCCAAAAGTGCAGTCAATAATTGTATTTTTTTTACTATTTTTTATTGAATGAATGACCTCATTTAACATCACTGGATAATGGGGACTCATATCCAGTGACATTAAAAATCACTTATTATTTAATTTGTTTGTCTTCTTAGAAAAGCAGGTATTTCTAGATCATTCTTTTCTTCATTTGCTATTTCAGAAAAATTGTCATTAATAGTTTCTTCAGTATTTTCTGAAGATAAATTCCCCTGAATAGATGTGGAATGATTTATTTCTTCATCATTGGTAAAAAGTTGAGTTTCTTTTTCAATTTTCTCAAAACTTTCTTCTACAAACTCAACTGGGTTCTCCTGAGAAAAAAGTGAACTTTCATCTATTTTCATTTCTGATAGATGATCGTTTTCCAAAGTTTTGTTATCAATTTTTTTGTCGTGCTCTTGCTCAAATTGATAATTTGAATAAACACTTTGTTTTAATTGCTCATTTTTGATTTCTTCCTGTTGAGGATATGAACTCATATCAAAAGCTGTTGCTCCATTTGTTGCCATTCGAGATGAACTTTGCAAAGAAGAATAATTACTTCCTCCAAAAGTAGCTGGTTTTGTATAGCCATTGTTTCTATTTTGTATGTGTCTGATCATACTTACCACGGGTTTATTCATCGCCACCTCTCCGTTTAAACCTGTTGCAACTATAGAGACTCTTAATTTTCCAGCTAATGCATCATCGAATGTAGTTCCAACTAAAATTTCAGCCGATGGATCTACTTCTGCTCTTATTTTATTTGCAGCCTCGTC
>Ga0075460_10001258_pt1 | contig 10161 bp, 7 predicted proteins | sample DEB08_DNA_3_FD_77580 | JGI IMG/M metagenome (GOLD analysis project Ga0075460, IMG submission 77580) | Aqueous microbial communities from the Delaware River and Bay under freshwater to marine salinity gradient to study organic matter... | ecosystem: Environmental > Aquatic > Marine > Coastal ...
ATTCTAGCGTGTGAAAATACTCTGCTGAGTGTTCCTAAAATTTCTGGACTTGTAGTACCTTGCGAATCAGCTCTTTCTTCTTTTGCAATATCGTTAACCATCTGTCTTGTAGATGATCTTAAACTTTGTCTAGTCCCTGGTATATATTGATCTATTTCTGGAGAGGATGGTTCAGTTAAATACTCTTGTGAATAATTGTAACCTGGTTGCGCTTCGGGAATATCCGTAACTGCTACAAAAGGAACTCTTCTAAGTTTAACTCGTGTGGAAGGTGATCTTCTTTCTAAAGACTTTTCCATATTGTTAGCTAAGGTATTATTAAATATTAAACTCTTACGCTCTCTCATTCTCTTTTTAAATTCACCATTATTAATTCCGTCAAACAGTTGTTCAGGATTTGTGTATCCAGTATTGAACAATGCTCTAGATAAAGCTAGTAAGTAACCTTTTATTCTTTCAAAGATTTGCGCTATCTTTCCTTTTGGAATATATCTTTTATTTAAAAAATCACCAAATGCTGCTGTGATACCTTCTTCAATTATAATGTCTTCTGTCATTCCTGGTAAGCCAGAATAATTTTTTCTTACATTAAAATCTTTAATCCAGTATGCTTTAGAATAATTTTTTAACATTTGTATTTCTTTATCCGTCAACAGACCACTTTTAAATATAGCGTGCATAGCTTCGTGGCGAAGAGTAACCATCAAAGAATTTAATCTACTTTGATAAGATAAATTTTCTGAACCTCTTGCTAAGACTTCTATGATTTGAGGATTTTGGAAATCAACAGCTTCAGTAGTTACATCATATGTTCCCATAAATCTACCAAGTCTTGATTTAGAATTATCTAACCACCTGTTTAAAATAGATAAGTTGACATAATCTAATCCTAGTTTATCTAATTCAGCACGCAGAGCATCATAAATACGCATTAAATCTTTTTCAGCTTCTTCTGTATAGGTTATTTGTTGTTCTTGAGATTCTATAAATCCAGCAACTCCTAAATTTTCTATATTGTTTTTTAAGAAATCTGGATTGTAATCATCATCTCTTTTAAATATTCTACCTAGTTTAACTTCACCATCATTATAAACAAAACCATCAATATCTAAATCCATATTGTCCAACATTAGTGGATTGCCATCTAAATTATCTGTGACTAAATCTTGGTTTTCAATAGCAGCTTGTTGAATTATTCCTACAAAATCTGCATAACTTCTTCTACCTTTATATCCAGGAATAGCTGTGTTGTAGAATATAGGTTTGTTATCTGTATCGCGTATTTCTATTTGAACTGGTATGGGTTTATCAGCACTTAATCGGCTAGCATATATTGCGCGGTGCCTACCTTCGTGCTGTGTAACACTTAGAATAGGATTGCCTTCATCAGTATATCTTAACTTTAATATTAAGAAGGGTGGTGTTATTCCGTTTTGCGCGTTCTTACCATATTGTTCTTGCAATTGATTTTGCCGCGCTTGACTTGTGTCAGCACCAGTAGCCGCCAATTTTAAAAATACGCTGGGTTTAAGATATAAGAAAGCAGACTTACCTGAACCTAACGTGCCCCCTGGGATAGAGCCAGCGCCTGTATTCCAAAACGTATGTCCAATAGTTCCCCAGTATGTTCCATTATTAAGTGCTTTAATTTTGTTGTCTTGAATTTCGCGTCTAAGTTTAGCTTGTTCTCTAGTAGTGGAATCATCTACTGACCATACTTCCACTTGTTTTTTAATAGGTCTTTCAGGAATACCTTGGTACAGTCCGCGTATTCTATTTTTGTTAGGAAAAGTTTTTTCGGTTATCTTATTTAATTGATCTTTAGTTAAAGGTTTAAAACCAAATGAAGTGTAAAGTATATTAAAGTTTTTTAAATCTTCTTCTGCTCTATTTATTCTAGCTTGAAATCTTCCTATCTCCAGCGCACGATCTTCGTCAGATATTCCTTTTCTGTTTCTTAATCCTTCAATAGCTTTTGTATAACCTTCGATAGCCGCGGGAGTGTGTCTTTCTTTTCCTATTCTATTAGCAAGTATTTGCATATCGTAATAACGATCTCTTGCATTTGTTTGCATAATAGGACCAGAAGCTTTATCTAATATATCTCTGTAGTCAATTAGTTTTTGTCTTTCTTGTTCTGTTAAATTTGGATTTCTTAATTGATCACTTACTTTAGACAATTGCTCAGCAATCTTTTCATCAGCTTGGTTAACAATCTCTTCTTGTGGAGTCGGGGGCACGGCGGGTGCAACACCGACTTGTTCGGCAAGCGGCAATTTACGTGGGGTGTTCTCTACATTATTATTTAGTATTTCTTCTAGTGCTTCTCGCCCTGATGTTTTACCAGTCTTTTTGTTTATAGTAATATTTTCTTGGATGTTTCTTAAAGTAGCTGGAGTATATATTGCTCGAGGTCCGCCGCGCGGAACCTCTAAAGAATACTGACCTTCAACTGCTTGTAAGTACCCAAGCTCACCTAGCTTTTGAATTTCTTCTGGGCTAATGTAGTTAGTGCTATTATCTATTTCATTTTTTAAAGCTCTAGGTCCTTGCGCTTCTATAAGTTTTATTTGTGAATCTGTATAACCTCTTTCTTTTAAAACTTTAATAGCTTTTTCTCTTTGTTTATTTGTTAGAGGTTTTACATTTATTTTTTCATAATCTTCTTGTTTATCAAATACAGGAGTTTCTTCTACTTCCCCTGTCTGCGGATCAACTGTATTTTCTTTTTTATCTTGTGTGGGTTTTTCAATTAAGTTTAAAGAACTTAGTATAGAAACATCACGTTCAACAAATGTATTATTAGCTCCTGGTGTTAAATCTTTTAAAATAACTTTTCTTTCCCCACCTTTATCGTAAGTGCCTATAACTTTAAATTTAGGTTGTATAAGGTTGCCATCTTCATCTAGTATAGGTTTACCATCTATACCAATACTTTCTCCCACTCCTGTTATAGTGTATGTTTGATTTCTATAATCAGTACCAAGCTTGTCACTTACTATAGGATCAGCATCATCAGTAGTTCTATTTTCAGAATATGTTTTAGAATCTTTTGCATTGATATTTTTAATATCACTAATTTCCAGTCTGTTTGCTACACCGCCCACAATACCAAATGGTCCACCACCTGCAGCTCCAGCTGCGGCAGCTTCACCAATTGTTTTGTAAAAGTTTTTATCTGTATATAAATCTGAAAGAGAAGCTATAATATCTTGATCTGTATTCAAAGCTTTTTCAATTGCACCAGCTGATTCAACTAAAGCTTCTTGTGATCCTTCAGCTAATGCCTCACCCGCTATTGACTTACCAGTAGCTTTAGCTATAGTAGTTGCGGTAGATTCTTTTAATATTTTTTTAATGCTTTCAGCAGTAGCTTCTTTACCGAACTTTTTAAACAAAAGTTTTTGTAACATACTACCAGCACCGAATAATCTTTCTGACGCGGCATAAGGAACACCAATGGCAAGAGATAAACCAGCATTGGCTTTTTCAAAATCAGTGGCTTCTAATTGTGATATTCTAGAATCACCCACACCCATGCCGTATGCCATACCAACACCAAGCGCAGGATTAATCATACTTGCGGCGAATATAGGGATAGTAGTGACAAGACCTTGTCCCACATTGAAACCTAACCAATCAAAAAAATGCGCGGCTCTGTCTTCCTCTGTTAAAATCTTTTCAACAGACGCTTCAAAAGGAATAACTCTACCATCTTCAGTTTTAATAAACTGGTCAGCCATACCTTGTAACTGATATTTTTGTATAGCATCATTAGTAGCTTTTTCCAAATCTTCCATACCAAGAAGATCAGCTACAGTTCCGAGTGCCCCCGCTCCTATCTGTTTAAGACCAGCCCACCCACCTTTTAAACCTTTAGTAAATGCTGTATCATCTAAATCATTAGGGTCATCATATCGTTCGGCGCCAATACCAAACTTATATACATAACCATCTTGAAAAAGTTGTCTTTCTAGTTCTGGATTTTTTAATTGTTGAATAACTTCTTCGTCAGGAGTATCTTCAGGTACAGCTATCTTAGGACCATTAGGGTCATCTGATAATAAAATATATTTTAAGTTTTCTGGAGAAGACGCAGCTATTTCTTTTAACTGCTCACTAGTTGGAGTTGGTCTGTTGGAAGAATAAGAAGTACCCGCAATTTCAGTACCTTTAGATAATATATCTTTTATATTAGATTCACTTATAGGTGTATATTTTACTTCTTCTGCCATAATTTTTTAGTTACACTTTCGTGTATTCAAGAGTAAAACTCTTTACTGTGCTACTAACTTGCCGTCAATAAATTTGTAAGTTTTACCAACATCACCAGTTGATGTAGCATCTGTTCCTAGTGCGTTTTGTATAGCTTGTAGATTTAATTTTTCAATTACATCCTCTGAAGTCATTGGCTTTTCTTTATTAATAATCATATCCATTTTCTTATCTAGTATTTTGTAGTATGTTGAAATTTGTTCGCTAGATAAATTTGGATCATTGACATCAATACCTTGTGACAAAGCTTCTGATGCTGCTGAAAATTCTGCATTCTTCATTTCATCTGTTGTCATCTGACTTTGTTTGTATGCTATGTCCATCTGCTGAGTAGCGATAGTATATTCATCTAATTTTTTCTGTCTTTCTCTTTCGTACAATTTATCGGCAGCCGCTAATTCAAGAGCTTTTGTTTCTTTTCTTTCTTTACTGTATTCTTCCAGCCCGCCCACTAATCCTTCACCTCTAGCAAGAGCACCGCCTAAAGCAATTAAAGCATCCCCGTCTGACATAAGTTCTTTTAAATAATCTTTTAAACCTTTTGGTCTATCATCTTCTTTGGATTTTTCTTTATCACCTTCGATTCTTTTTTTAGCTGCTTCTTTATCTTTTTCTGTTGGGCGTGGTTTTAATCTGATGTCAGGTTCTGCCATTAACTTAGGTTTTTGTGAAGGTAATTCTGGTGAACCCTCCATACCAGTTAATGATTCTATCCCTGTATTAGTTTTTTTATTTTTATTGTAAAATTCTTCTTTAGTCACAGAATCTCCTCCACCGAAAGGTATATATGTAATAGGTGTACCAGGCAGTAACGGATTTAAAATGTCTGCCGCTACATTTTGAAATGGGGCGTAAGCACTTCGTACAAATCTTTTACCGAAATCCAAAATACCTATACCTGAATCTTCTTTATTTTCTGGATTATATGTTTTAATTGCTGGCATTATAATCTCCTATTACGCAAAGGGTTGCCACCCTAGATTTGCCGCTACACCTAAACCCTGAATACCTAAACCAGCCGCCTGTGAAAAGAAGCTTGGTTGTGGTACAGGTGTTCCTGTGTATTGAGTTGTTTGTCCATAAGGAACTCCTCTTATAATATCAGAATAGAATCCTAATTGTGTTTTAGGATAATCTCTTTCTTGCATAAAAGTTTGGTAACCTACATCGAGAGCTTGTTGCTCAAGTCCTCTCTGCAATCCACCTAGTCCCATTAATTGTTGTAGTTCAGATTGTTGTGCTGCTTGTTGTTGAGCAGCTGTAGTTGACATTCCTAACGCAGATTGTAACTGTTGTTGTCTTTCTTGTTGTGCTGCACCTAATGCTGTTTGGAAAGCTTGTTGTTGTGCTTGTGCATAGATATCGCCAATACCTTGTTGTAAATTTCTTTGACGTTCCGCTTCTAACACAGCTTGACGTGAACCACCAAAAGCGCCTACTTGAGCAGACTGAGCTGCGATACCTTGTTGTTCAATAGCAGATTGTCTTCGCGCTTCTCTTGCAGCAATGTCCGCAACATTGGTCATATAAGGGTCCATATATCTTTGGATGTCTGTCGCGCCAATCGGTGCCCCCGCTGCAGTAGCCGCAGTATAAGCTTGTCCTACTTGAGTGCCTGCAATGCCTGCTTGTTGTTGCGCTTTAGTTATGGCATCTTTTTCTATTTGTGATAAGGCAGCAAGTCTTGGACCTGTGTAAGGAATATAACCTTCTTTAGCTACATCACCTGCAGTAGCTACTAAAGATTCTGTAGCTTTTTGTAAATATTCAGGTAACTGAACTTGAGTTGTTGAAGTTTGTTGAGCTTGTTTAGTTCCAAATAAAAAATCTAATAGTGCCATTAAATTGTTTCCTTATCTTTAGCTTCTTGGAAAGTTTCTAATAATGGTCCTGTACTTCCGCTGTAAGCTCTTTTGATTATATCTTCATATGTCATAGGTTGTTTGAATCTTCTGTACCAATCAAAATATCCAAGATCCTCTTCTGTGGTATCCTCTTCTTCTGTTGGAACTTCCTCTTCTACAACAGGTTTAGGTCTATCCCCGCCTCTGTCTCTTTTCATTTGTTCAGCCATCATATCTTCTCTACGCTGATCCCAATAGTCTTGATAACCAGGAATAAGATATGGGTTATCTTTTAATTTTTGTTGTTCTTTTTCAGAAAGTTGTTGAAACTTTTTACCCATATCAGGGTCTACGTTTTCCATATACCATTTAAAATTATAATCGTTTATAGGTTTCATTATTAAATTTAAACCCTTACCAATTAAAGTATTTTCAAATAACTTTTCAAAAAATCCTTTTTCTTTTTCAGCGCCTTCCATTGCTAAGTCAGCCATAGTTTGCAGTTCTGGTTGTCTTGTAGATGCTGATAAAACTTGTTCAGGTGTTGTGTATGATTTACCTTCTTGTGCTCTAGTTGCTGCTTCTCTTGCTTTAGCTACAGCTGCAGCGCTAGCTGCATCAGTGGCATAGTAAGTTTGTCTTCCACCCGTTTCTGGTGATGTAGCCATAGTGGTTCCTGTAGTTTTTGTTGTTGTTTTATTTCTATCAACATTACTTTGCTTTAATGGATTGTCAACTCTCATTCCACCTACTCTACTAGTTCCAGGTGATGTGGGTTCTGAAAATTGCGAAGCTCTGAAATAAGAAGGAATACCAGTGACAGGTTCAGGCTCACCTGCGCCACCTAATAATTTTAAAATGCCTTCTTCTTCTGGATTAATATAAGCTAGTCGCTCACCCTGTGGTGCCATAGCGTTTACCGTTTGCGCGGCTGAACGTATTTGGTTTTGCACATTGTCTAATGCCATGTTGTAGTAATCTGGATTTGCTGGTTGAGCGCTGGGCAATTCATAAATTCCCTGTGCCCCCTTCCGATTCTGTTTTGATAAAAGCGCAGTAATTCCTGGCGAAACTTCGTTCGCACGTACTACCATATCGCCTTGTTGTACTGGACCTGCGTAAGCTTGCATCATAATATTATACCCTTTTTATGCCCCGAATACAAGGGGGCACGGGAAAATTATATAGGATTATTTGTATCACTTCTGATCTCCAAATACGGCATTACGCCAGACAGCACGCCGCCTGATGCGGCAGTCAAACTTAAAACATCACCCGCTTCTAATATAATAGTAGTAGCTAAAATATTGCTAGTATCATTTGCGGATATAAGTTTGTGAGCTATCTCATATGTGGTGCTGTTTCTTTCTATAAAACATTCCACCGCTGTGTTACCTGCACCATGGTTAGTTATCTGAATACCTTTGATAATAGTTTCTACTTCGGCTGGACAAGTATAGATTGTTGTGTTAGCTGTAGTAGCCAAAGCAAAAGGTTCTGATTTGTATAATGTTGACATTAATTATGTTCTCCTAAAAACCAAGCCATTGCTCTGGCTTCTGTTTCATCTTGAATCTTTACTGGAGGATTCTCCTCAGAGAAATCGCGCAACTTTAAAACCTGTATCAATGCATCATAAGTTCTTACATCAATCTTACCTTCCATACGTTCTTTGTAAGAAGGTTCGGGGTATGTGGGTTTGCTGTATATAGCCATTATCTTAATCCATCCTGTCTGCCATCTGCACGCCATGTACCTAATCTCCATGCCACACCTGTCGCATCTGATTCGTACTTTGCTTGGAACGATCTACCTCTAGCGCGAAAATCAAAGTCGCCATCTGTAGAATTAATAGTATAAGGTCCTTTGGTTATCTGTTCGCCTTGCGGATATATCTTTGTCTTTAATGTAAACTTCATAGAAGTCCCCGACTTGAATGTGATGTCAGGAATAATTCTATCTAAGAAATAAACATTGTCACCATTCTGATCACCATTAAAAAATCCTGTTTCAACATAAGCAGTGATTGCACTGCCCGCCGCATCATTGCCATCTTCTTGATTGTATTGAATACCAGAAGAATCTATAGATAAAGGATAGGAATAGATATTAGAATCCACCCAAGCAGTTCTGCCTAGATTACCAATAGACCAAGTCTTGTCAATATAATTGTAGATAACATATTTATCTACATCCGTGGAACCTGCTGAAGGGTAGAACCACCACAGCTCGTTGAACTTAATGTTCTGACCACAGAAAACTTTTTCGCGTTGCACAGGATTGAAGTCGTTAAATACATGTGTTAATACAGGACACTGCAAAGTTCTGACCGCACCGTCAAACATATAGAAGTTATCTACACCCATCCAGAATGCCGCACCCTCTATTGTGGTAGCCGCGTTCTTGGATATGGTACCAGAGATTTCTCCCAGCACTTGGAAAGAGAATGTGAAAGGGGGTCCAATGAATTGCATTGAATAGACATCTACGTCTGTCCATAAGAATATTTGACCACGACCTTTTTCGACCGCTTCAATGTTTGTACCTGTACCTAATCTTTGTTCACCTGCTGTATTAATAATTTGTGGTGTCCATGTTGTGAAATCTTCTTGAGAACAAAAGCGCACAGTCATACGATCATAGTCTGATGAACCTTGTGGGTTGCAACCAAAAGCTATGATGTGTCTGTCTGGTGTGGATACCATAACCTGTCCCACTTTTGTAGGAACTTGTGCCGCACTGCCGCTTAATGTGTTAGTAATATACCAAGCTAATGTTGTACCACGATAAGTTGTAGGACTGGCTAAGAATGCACTGATATCAAAATAGTAAATTGTATCTTCGCCACCACCTACAGATGCGATAACATCTTCACCCCAAGCATCCATAGACCAAACTCTCGGTGACAATACAATGCCTGATGAACTTCGCGCTGTACCCCAAGATGATTGACCCCATAAACCTGTGCCATAACCATAACCTGTAAGACCATCTGAAGGTCCATTGTTTACAAGATAGCGTAGTGTTACGGAACCGCCACCTGATACACCACCTGTTGCTGCTGTACCTGAGCCTACAATTGTGTAAGTATTCGCGCTTGTATATGTCGCAACATATTCACCTGCCGCAATAGTAATACCATCTAATGTAACCGCTGTGTCAATCACCACGCGCGAACCTGGATCGGTGTTTGCTAAGCCATGATTGATGTGCGTTACTGTAACAGTGCTAGTTCCCGCGGCGCCTGTTGTGTAGGGGTTTGTTAGTGTTGCTGAATCTGTTCTGTAAGGAGTAACATCATAAACAGTACCAGAGTATTCAATGAAGACATGGGTTGATGTACCCATAAGAATCATCTTGGCTCCGTTAAGATCGCGGTGTGGTAGGATGTTTCGGCACGCACCGCTGATTTGCGCGGAACTGAACCTCTTAGTCCAGCCGCCTATCTTCTCTGCATATCCTTGAAAGAAGCGAACCTTGTCCGCATCTGTGTAACGCATTTGCGCCTGATAGTCTGTGATGTCTGTGACAACCCCAGGAGGCGCTGTTAATTGTACGAATGGCATTTTGCCCGTGCCCCCTTCCCTACCGCTTAGGTATTGTGATTAAGTAATTCTCCATCCACATTATCTTTTCTTTGATAATGGCAATGTCTTGTTGCATTTGTTGTACGGAATTGGCTTTAGATTCTACCGCATCAAGGCGAGCAGAAAACATACCCCAAGACATAGCTATGCTAGCTGCCAGTACGATGTACGGTAATATAGTCTTGAGGTCTATTTTCATTTATTAGCTCTTCGGATTATCAGCTTTAATCTGCGCTACTTTAGTTTGCCATGCTTCTAAACCATTCTCTGTTATGTATTCAATCTGTTCACCGATTGAGCCATAAAGAGATGTTCTAGTAGCCACTACTTGAGCGTTAGCTTCAGCAGTGTTAGCAGCAGATTCAACAGCAGATAAGTCGCTATCAGATGGTTTCGTTACACCAGAGATATTCCACTCTTTAATGTATGCACCTTGACCATCATCTTGTAAAAGA
>Ga0075460_10001268_pt1 | contig 10101 bp, 19 predicted proteins | sample DEB08_DNA_3_FD_77580 | JGI IMG/M metagenome (GOLD analysis project Ga0075460, IMG submission 77580) | Aqueous microbial communities from the Delaware River and Bay under freshwater to marine salinity gradient to study organic matter... | ecosystem: Environmental > Aquatic > Marine > Coastal ...
TCTGTTGCAGTTTTAGCCAGACCGTTTCGATGGGCAGCAGCTTGTCCTGAGCCAGCGTGAAGCACTGCCCTTTGCCGAGGTTATTCGGCTCAGCGCTTCTGATGAATTCGCTTCGTCCGATGCCACCGATGACGTTTATCACGCTTGGGTCGTCATCCGCTGTTGCGAGGATTGCGATGCCAGCCTTGAAGTGGTCGTGTGATACGAACAGCAGCTTGCCCGTCTTGTGGAACGTTGACTTCACATCGATGGCCACGTCTCCGTGCCACATGTCCACGCCGTCATCGACGCCAAGTATGTGGACGCCTCCGTCTATGTTGAGCGCCTTGGCAACAGCCATCTCAGCGCACACGCCGAGGTATTCGATGTCTCGCTGCTTGTCCCTGTTCTGGTTCACGACACCAGAGGCTCTGTTGAGCTGCGAGCGTCCGTTCGCAATCTGTCTTGCCTCACTTAGCTCCTTGGCGGTTAGTCTTACGCTGAGCATGTTCTTCCTCCTCGTTGAACGCATCGATGATGATGCCTGCGATTGTCTCGGCGACGGACGCGTCCGTCGGTGTGTTGGCGAATAGCCAGCGCGTCTGGCCAACGGTCAGCATGTCGCCAATGTCAGCGATGCTTCCGAGCCGTCGATAGTTTGGAGACGAGTCTTTGTTGAGGTTGTTGAGCCTCCGCATCTCGTTCCTGTTTTTCCGTGATTGCACCATTGCAAGTCCCTTCGTGTATCAATATCAATGTCGTGCGAGGCGCTACATTCTGACAGCTTTGCCCTTCACGGGTGGGTGATTTTGGCCAGATTGACGACGTTACCTAATGCGCTACATTTGAAACTCAAGCGCCTCGCACGACCACCATTTCTGCAAGTCAGCGCCTACGTTGAGCATTCTGTGTGGCTACAAGCCTCAATTGCTGGCTTGTCGATGTGGTGGACGTGGCGCCCAGCTAATCAGGCTTGACTTAACGCATTGCACTGCCAGCGGATCGGCTACAAGCGCCTCTGCGTGCATCAGCATCTCGCTGCATTCGGCTTCCGTTTCATAGACCATGCGCATCTGTAATTCTTCGCCTTGCACTGCATAGGTCAGGATTAGAACGGTGAAAAAGGTGGTCATTGGTTGTCTCCCTTCAGCGCCCAGATGATTCCGTCAACAGCGGTCTGGACATACTTGTGATCCGCTTGCTGCTGCTCCGTCATTGCATCAAACAGTTCCTGATCCATGTCGAGCCAATGCTTCAGCTTGTGTAAGCGATACATGGCGTCGCCAATCCTCTGACTGCTCTGCCAGTGCAACTTTGCTTTCGCCTCCAATTCCTCGATTCTTTGGTGCATTTCGATTGCTAATTGCATCACTTCTTCCTCCGCGCTGGGCAGTCTCGCCCCTGGTTGCAGTTGTGGTTGCATGGTGGGCAGCTCATCACATCGCCTCCCTAAAGAACTCAAGCTGGATGCGGGCGTTACACAGCTTTGCGTCTGCCATCATTTGCCTGAGAATAGTCTCATCCATCTTTGTGTTCCTCCTCATATACGTCCTCGACGATTGCCTTTACGATGTCGCCGAATGATGCGCCGATGCTTGCAGCTTGAGCCTCGATCCACTGACGCACTTCGTAGGACATGTTTCCCATTGCGTAGGCGTCATGCACGCAGCGTGCCACGGCGTCTGACACTGGGTCATCTGGGCTGAGGCGAATGCTTAGCAACCACTTTGTCTGCGCTTCATCTAGGCCATCCGCAACATTAGCAATGGTGCCAAAGCGAAGATCACCGCACCGCTTGTTGCGCGTCTTGATGTATTCCTGCGTTAGATAGTTGCGGTTCTTGAACTCTGCGTAGCGGTTCTTGTTGTATTCCTTTTGGTTTGTCATTTCATATCCTCAACCATTTGGATTTGTTTTCCGATCCAGTGCATCACTGGAACTGCCATGCTGTTGCCCATTGCCTTGTATCGAGGCCCGTCTGGTGCATACCCTTTCCCACGCCAGTTTATATCTGTGTAATGATCTGGAAAGCCTTGAAGCCTTTCACATTCCACTGGCGTAAGCCTTCTGACAGACATGTCTTTTGCTATTGAAATTGTATGCTTCACAGACAGCGATGGCGACAATTCTTGCGTTGTGGCTGATTGTGTTGCGCTCATTTCAGATGGGAATGCGAGTATTGCAGCACTTGTTAATCCATCCCTGCCGCATGACAATCCCTTATACTCCCGCGATGACAGGCTCGATGCGTAGCCTTTTTCAACATTGCCAAAGGCTAACTGTCTGCCGTCTTTTGAAGCGCAGAAGCCAAAATTTGCGGCAACTTCTTCCCGCGTTTCTCTGCTCGGCGCAGGATGCCCTGACAGGCTTTCGCGCTCAAAAAGAACTGCTGCGGCACGTCTCCAGTCTCCAAGGTATCCGACAACGAACACACGGCGGCGTCTTTGGGCCACTCCGAAGTATTGAGCGTCCAGGATTCTCCATGAAAACCCATACCCGATTTGCCCCAGCGCCCCGAGGAAGGTTCCAAAATCCCGTCCTCGGTTGGATGACAATACGCCGGGGACGTTCTCCCAAACCAGCCATCTGGGCTGATAGCGTTCAGCAATGGCAAGATAGGTGAGCATGAGGTTGCCTCGTGGGTCATCAAGTCCTTTGCGAAGTCCTGCGACTGAGAACGACTGGCATGGGGTTCCTCCGACAAGAAGGTCAATTGGGGCATCGGGCCACTCCTTAAATTTAGTCATGTCGCCAAGGTTAGGGACATCTGGGTAATGGTGTTCAAGCACAGCAGACGGAAACTTTTCAATCTCGCTGAACCACTGAGGCTGCCAGCCAAGAGGATGCCACGCCACCGTAGCCGCCTCAACGCCAGAGCATACGCTTCCGTATTTCATCACCCCACCCACATCGCTACAAACATCCCCACGACTGCCACAACGCACCAGCCAGCGAATATAGCTTTATCTTCCCAATCCATTATTTCTTATCCCTTCCACTTTCGTAAACCGTGATGAAGCCGTCATCATCAAGCAGATCGTCCTCATCGTTGATTTCCACTTCGCCTGATCCGCCGCAGTTGTCGCACGGCACGTCCTTGGCGCTGATCATGTCGCGATGATATGTCTCGCGCTCCACGATGCCGTAGCCGTCACATTCTGGGCATGGTAGCCATACAGTAGTCATTGTTAGTCCTCCGTGTGTTGGGTGGGGCCGAAGCCCCGTTGATTATGCTACAGTCTCTGATATCTTCGATTTAATGCCACCTTTGGGGCCGAGCGTTACCGTATGGCAACGGCGGCCAATAAACACCTCAACCCAAGCCCACCCGTCAATATCGCTGCTGCGAGACTGAACGTGATCTGCAATGCGCAGTTCGGCAGAAAGAGCTTTACGGGCTGAGTGAACTTGCTTTGCTGTGAGTTGGTCTGTCCAGTTGGTCATTTGTTTATCTCCCGTGTTTCTCATTCCTTATGCCTAGACCGTATCGCCACGGAAATATTCCGTCAACAGCAAAACGCACAGATGCGCAAAAAAAAATGGCGGGGTTATTCCCCCGCCTCTTCTGCTGTTATCCACTGGTCCACGATTATACATGGAACGTCCCTGCCAGATCGCGGATCAGGCACATCCTCTTTCTTAAGCACCTTCGTCTCCAGCCACTTCTTGATGATGGCTTTGACGCGGGCTTTCTCGTTCGGCTTGTCTAGGTCCAGGTCAAGGATGCGTGCCACTTCAACGCCGACCCATTCCTTCGCCTGAGAGTTAACACGGAACGCACGTTGCTCCTTCTCAGCGAGAGCAACAGCCTTCTGCACAGAGCGTGTCTGGCGTGCCGTAATCCCGTCGAACAAGTCTGGCATCTTGAATGGTACGCAGACACCGACCCACTCACCGTTTTCAATCTGTACGCCGACCATGCGGCGATACACTGCGTCTGACGCTGGAGGTGCCAGATTGGCCTTGCCGTCATCTACGCGGAACAGGCCACGCGCTTCATCTGGCGGCACACCGATGCTGATAGCGTCATCCTCTGCCACCTTGTTAACCACACGCGCTGCACGCGCTGCGCCGATCAAAGAGCCAGCTCCGCGCACAGAATCGATGGTGGCGTCCTCGCCGTTCGTTTTACGGATGTGGTGGACGACGCCGATAGAGCATTGCGCTTGGTCGGCAACGTGTCGAACGCCAGCGGTTGCCGTGTTCATCGCTGAGTTATCGTTCTCGTTGATGTCGATGGCACCAATCCACGGGTCGATGATTACGAGGCCAATGTCCTCCTCCATGATGCGCTGCGTCATGTAATCGATAAGCGCATCATTCGGCACAACGCCGTCACGTGTCTGCGTCGCAAACTTCATCTGGAAGTCACGACCTGCGTCCATGAATAGATAACCCTCAACGTCCTCTCGGCTGATGTTGTGGAACTTCATCGCCGCAAGTACACGGCGCTGCATCTCCTCCATCGGGTCTTCGAGGTTTACGATCCACACCTTGCAGCGTTCATGCACTGGCTCATTGAGTAGTGGCCTGCCAGACGCAATGGCCAGAGCCTCGGTGATAATCATGGATGTCTTGCCGACGCCACCAGCGGAAGCCAGCACAGACACGAACTTGCGCAGGTAGTGCTTTCCGTAAATCCACTTGCGTGGCTCCAGCTTAGACGCGTCCCAAAAGTCGTAGACGGATGGCCCTGACAAGCCTTCACGGATTGCCTCTGCCTTCTTCTCCTCGATAGGCTTAGCAAGAGCCAATGCCTCGCGCAGCTTTTCTGCGCCATGTTCACGGATGTAGTCGTTGGCGTCCTTCGTTGCCGCATCAATGCTGTGGAACGAAACGACATGCACACGGATAGAGCCATCATGGTTCAGCGCGTCAGCAGTCTTCTCAATGTCCAGATCAGGGTCAGCGCAGATGGTCACATCAGCACCGCGTGGCGGAACAAATGTCTGCATCCCAGCCTTACCGAATGTGCAGATGATGTGAGCATCTGAGCCTATAGCCTGACGCACAGACAGAGCATCCTCTGGGCCTTCGCAGATGATATACGGCGCTGCATCGTTTGCAGCGTTGATGCGCATGGTGCTGCCAGCAATAACGCCACGGCTGTATTTGCTGATACCGTTATGCTCGCGCTTGTTGCCGTTTTCATCGAGAAGCACAGCCTGAATGCCAGTAACGTTGCCAGCATCATCCTGCGCTGAGAATACGATAGCTGGACCGCCATATACGTTGCTGGAGAATCGTGCGATGTCTACGCCAGCCCGTGCGGCCAAGTGCCTATTATTCAAGTAGTGTAGCGCTGGGCGTATTGCGTCGCGGTTGTCGCTGCGAATCGGCACAGCGCTTTCCCATGCTTTGATCGCCTGAGCCATTTTTTGCTCACGCTTCTCGTTATCCTGTTCCATCAAGCCAGCAGCGGACAGGCGTGCGATGAGTCGGTCCAGATCGCTTGGCATGAACGGAGCATCGTTGTCTTCGATTGTGTGCGGGTTTTCAGCGCCACGACGAAAGCCGCTTGCGACTGTGGATTTTATCTCATGTTCCTGAAGGCCGATCATCTTTGCAGCGCCGTGCAATTCAATTAGGGCGTTGTCTATGTTTGCGCCCTTGAGATGTGCGTGGCGGCCAACCGCAAACGCAGCCTTGTTGAGTGTCTCGTTACGTTGTCCTGCGCCTGCGCATTGAACGTCAGCCACGCTGCTTTGCACAACTTTTTCAAAATAAGCTGACATGTCATCTCCCAATGAAAAGAAAAATGGCGCGACCGAAGCCGCGCCACGGTAGTCTTAGAAACCGAAGTCGCCTGCGCTGTCTGCTACAGGTGCAGGTGCAGGTGCAGGTGCGGCAGCAGGTGCAGCGCCTTCAGCGGGCTTATTGATCCATTTCGCAATGGTAAAGCCTAGGTCGTATGACGTTCCTTTCCCTACAGCCACTGGGGTGGAGGAGGTGACTTGAACCACAGGAACCATGCCCTGAGCAAACTCAGGATGCTTCTCGCACTCGTTATACAGCTTGGCGATAAACTGGCCTTGGCCATACGAGTTGCCGCTGAATGTGGCACTACGGCCATCCATTACCCAGCAGTCAACCTCAAAGCCTTGCTTGTATTCATCGCTTGGCTTCGGAGTGCGCTGCGTGATGCTCGGCCATTGCTGCCAGTCACGGCGGCCAATGTCGATAAGCATCCAGCCAAAGCGGACATTGGCAATGTCGATAGCCAGACCGCGCTGCATGTCGATAGTTTCGTCACCGTTGTCGCCTTTGAAGGTCCAGCGGTTTTGCGGCATGTTTACTCGAACATAAGCCGAGTTGCTGCCACCAGATGTTTCACCGAAAGAAATTGGCATCGTTAGCTCCTTTGCGTCGTTAGCCGTTTTCAGTAAATCGGAATGCCCACATTGGGATTTGAATCGTTTGCAGATCGCCATACCCAGTGCCGTAACGTCCCGTTTCTTTTGCGCCCTTGATACGTTCAAGAGCGTCCCTCATTGCCAGTACGCCCTCATCGAGCGACCGCCAATCAAGTTCGTAAACCCCCACTGCGTAGGGAGGCTCTTTCTCTACCGCGATAAATGCAAAGCGGTCAATGTCGAAGCCTTCCTGAGCCATCACGTGGCGATAGAAGGCATCCTGAATGTGATAGCCAAAGTTGGCAACTTGCTTTGCGAAGCCAGATGGCGACGCATCAACTGTGGTCTTTAAATCGATGAGCGCATCGATGTCCTTGCGCCATCCGTCTGGTCGGCAGCGAAGATCAAGCCCAGTCGCTGGGTCTTTGCTGAATACGCTGGCCTCACATACAAGCTCACCGCCAAGCAGCTTTGCAGCGGCTGCGTTAGAGCGGACAGACTGCGACATCTCTACAGCAACCTGATAGTCAGACTCTGTGAGCAATACAGCCCCATCAGCAATTGCAGATGCGTGCATTTCCTTCCACTCATTGCCGCGACGCGTCTCAGGGCCGCAGCGGACTGCGTCTGTGAGATGAGGTTCAAGAACGAGTGAATGCACAGCAGTGCCAAGGTCGAACGCATGCACATGCTTGCGCTGCGAAAAGCGCCAATGTGCCAGCGACTTTTGCGATACTGTTTTCACCGCTGTGGAGGAGATAGCATCGCTGAGATGATATTCCTCGTTCGACATATCGTATAAGATCATGCCTTTCCCTTTCCATATAGAGCGATAAGCAAAGCCTCTGCCCTGTGTTCATCTTTCTTGCGCTTTAGCTGCGCAGCTAAATCAGGAAACCACTGGATCGCCAAGCGCATTGCTGCATCCTTGTCTTTCGGCAAGTTCATAGAACGCTTCCAGACTGGTGGTGTTACGAGCGTGTATGGCGTGCGTGTCAGAGCTACAGCCGTGACGATCTGGCCAAATGCGTATCCCAGCTTGAATGTTGAGGATACACCCTGGCGTGGCATTGCCTGTTGCTTCTCAATGTAGAGATGCTCAACTGGACCGTTTTCGCCGATTAGGCTTGCAAGCGCCATGACATCAACGCCGCCTTCGGAGAACACTGGGAGGTCAAACACCTTAGCGCTGTCTTCTCCAAGAAAGGCAACGCCTCCAGTGCGATAACCGCAATCGATACCTGCAAAAATCAATGTAATGTCTCCCCATTGCTGCTAGACGCGTGCTTCTCACACATGTTCGTCACCTTCTCCACGACTTCCTTGTCGCTCGCGCCCATCTTCATGAGCATGTATGTGATAAGTGTCATGCAGCCGCTTAGTATTGTCGCAGTGTCTTGCACATCAAGGTCGTAGCTTTCTTCGAGATGGTCGAGGTAGTCGACCATATCGTCAATGCCAATTTCGTAGAGTTCCTCACTGTCCATCATTGGCAACCGTGATAGCAATCATGCGTATCCAAGCTGCTGGAGCCAGACCAGAAGCGTCTGCACGTGCTTTAATCGCAGCATGCTCTTCCTTGGTCAGCCTTACTTTTACTTCGATCTTTCTCACACAAGCCTCCATTGCTTTGCGATTTCCCATACCGTATTCGTGTAAATTGGGGCAGTCAAGGGGTTATTTAGGGGTTGATATTATCGTTTTCGATGATTACCCTTCAAATCGTCAACAAGAGGAGACGCAAATGGCAACAACGCCGAAACGCACAGCTAAGGCTGTGGAAGAGCCGAAGGTAAACGCAGCTAAAGAAGAGGCCGCAAAGGCTCTCGATAAGCTGGCACGCGCTGGCGGTATGAATTCTCAATGGACCGCTGCATGGGAAGCCTACAAGGCCGCACAATAAAGCGATGGGCGTTCGCGCCCACGCATAACCAAAGATAGGAATAAGAAGATGATCGAACACAACGTAGAAATCGTAGTACACCACAAGCTGCCAAGCGACACATCGTTTGCCGTGCGCAAAGACAACGGAGAGGGTGTCTTTGTTTCATCGAACATTGTGAAGCGCAACAACATGGAAATCGGCGCATCGTATTATGCGACGCTCGTTCCGAACGCTAACTCTGAGCATGTGAGCCGCACACCATGGTTCGTTACCTTTGCCAAAGATGCAATCGATGATGAGAGTGACATGCCGTCGCCTGAGCTTTCATTCGATGATCTGGCCAAGCGCTGCCATACGCAAATAATCAACGATGGCTTCCAGACGACCACAGAGATTGCGTCAGCAATCGGAGCGCCTGTTGAGTCTGTAGGCTCAGCTCTGATGTCTCTGCATTCTGACGGGAAGATTGCACGCGCTGACGTTTTCAAGACTGGCTCGCAAAAGCGTGCATCGTTCCGCATCTGGGCTGAAACTTCACGGGATTTCTTGGAATGATGTTTGTAGAACTTCCTCCGCTAGTCGAGAGAGCGCTGCGAGAGCCAAACATCCAAGTCTTGCAGTATCTTGCTGACCGCACTGACTCAGGCTTTCCTGCTGGCGTTGATCTTATCCACAGAAAATTGGACATAGGAAGCACAACAGCGTCATCAGCCGTTCAGTCGCTAATTGTCTGTGGCGCTATAGAGTCGCACGAAAACCCAATGAGCGATTCATATGGCTCTGGCTCTGGAGTCTACGGATATGTGGTGACTGACTTGGGTTACGAACTTTTAGGGAGAAAACGAAAATGGTAGAAAATCTGCAAAGCTATAACGCAGAACAGATAGACCTTATCTTGCGAAAGCCATTCGCAGTGCATCCATCGCATATTGGCCATCTTGAGGCGGCTGTAGGGTCGAGCATATTGGACGCAGTGCGTAAGGAGGGTAAGGTGAAGGCCATGCCAGAAGTTCACCAGCCCAGCGTGCGAGAGCAAATGGAGAAAACCTATCAGACTCACAAGAAGCGCACGGTAATATATCTGCGGATTGAAAACGATTATCGCTCTGTATACGCAGTGTCCAAGGCGATTGGCGTCGATAGCCGTAGGTTCAGGTCGTCGGTGCTTCGCATGAAGGAGGAGGGCGTCATCACGGTTAAGCATATGCGTTACGGACGCACAGACATTAAACTAGCAAAGGACTACAGCTATGACGACACGGAATGAAGTCGAAGCGATGCAGCAGCGCCTACACTTGGCTCACCGCATCGAGAACCCGTTAGCCACATTCAAGATGTGCAATGAGGCCGCCGATATGCTCGGCGACCTCATGGATAAACTTGAAGCGTCCCAGGCTAAGCCTCAGCGGCGAAGCGTGCCGCGCTGATCTTGTGGAGTATAGCCAGCGGCGCGAGCAAGGTTCGTTGCCGCTGGAACACTACGGAGTCCAGTGATTAGGCCGCCTGTGATACCGCCACGCAGCAGGTCTTTCGAACGCTGTTCAAGTGCTGGAATGCCACGCAGAAGTTGCTGAGTTACATCAAACTCTTGCGGAGGCATCTGTCGGGCAAGAAGCGGCGCAACATCGCTATAAGCCTGCGCCTGAAGCTCACGAGCTGTTGGAGCGCCCGCATTCAAAAGACCAGATGCAATGTTTTTTGGCGCTCCAACCATGTCGGCTGGTGCGTTGATGATCTGATCCGCTGCTTCCTTTGCCGCTTGTCGAGGTGCAGTCGCAGAGTTTGCAAGAAACTGAGCGCGAACAGCAATTGGGTCAACATTCTGCTGGATGCGCTCAATGAGTGCATTTGCCGCATCTTCACCAAGGATGATGCGCATTTTGT
>Ga0075460_10001269_pt1 | contig 10096 bp, 10 predicted proteins | sample DEB08_DNA_3_FD_77580 | JGI IMG/M metagenome (GOLD analysis project Ga0075460, IMG submission 77580) | Aqueous microbial communities from the Delaware River and Bay under freshwater to marine salinity gradient to study organic matter... | ecosystem: Environmental > Aquatic > Marine > Coastal ...
AAAAAAAATATCCAATGCCAAGATGATTAACATTATAGGCGAAGATATTAATCAATATCGAGGCAAAACATTTTCAACAAATGAATATTTTTTTGATTATTTAAAAAAAAAAATAAAAATAAAAAGAAAAATGGGTCATTTCACCATACTTCATTAGTATATGGTAATATTAACTATATAAAACAAACTATATTCTTGTTAGAATTTCTTATGCATCGATTAATTATTAGTTATGCATTGTTTTTTTTTATAAGTTTCTTTTATTCCTCAGTATCCATTGCTGATTATAATTTGAAATGCTCTTCAACTAATTTTAGTTCTACTGGGGAAGTAAGTTACAATCATATCTATGCAGATATAACTGAACAAAAAGATCAGGTTAATTTTAATGGAACAATTTTTAAAACTAGCTTTGATGAAACTTTTTATTTAATTGCAAAACAATTAAACCAGAGAGTTGTTCTAGATAAGTTAGAAGGAGTTATATTTCTTGAAGAGTTAATAAATAAAAAATTTATTGTCTTGGAAATTTTTTACTGCATTGGACTGCAACAAGAAAAAATTTAAAATCCTCTTCCTTGTGATTTATTTTCAGTTTGAAATTTTTTTAAAATAGACAAAATATCACTTGAGCAGATTTTATTTTTAATATCATTAAATTTTTTTACGCTTAATAAAGAACTATCTACATCTTTTTCTATTAAATCTTGCGTATAATTAGAAAATGTTAATAATTTTATAAAAATTTTTGAATACACACTAGTAAGAATTAATCTTTTTGAGTAATAATTTATGTCTGTGGAGGTATCTCCAGCAAGGTACCACATATGGCTACTCATTTTGAAAAAATAATCTAAAATTTGAGATAATTTCCCTTCTGTGGACAGAAACAAGAAAGCTTTTTTGCAAAAGTCCTTATTAACCAAATCTTTGTCTAATTGATAGGTTAACAAATATTTTATTTTTGCAGTAATACCATTTATTTTTTTTACATAATTTTTTTTTGCTTTTAAATTTACGATGGTATTTTCAAAATAAAAAGAAATAATACAGTCGACTATCTCATTATTATCCAAATATCTAAAGTTTTTGTTTTGTTTGATTATTTCTATTTCTTTAACTCTAGAAAATAAAAAATTGTCTGAATTGTGAATAAGATAATATAAAATTTTTTTTAATTCTAGCTTATTCATTTTGTATTTTCTCCACATTCATAAAAAAATATTTCAAAAGAGCCCAAAGCACTGGATAAATAAAAAATGATCCTAAAAAATTATAAATATATAATTCATAATCAAAGGATTGATTAATCATGTAAAAAATTACCACAACCAGAGAGTAAGCTGCCAAAATAGAAAGCCCAAACGCTAACCATTCTGAAGTAAAAATAGATCTCAATTTAATATTATGCTGATATACCGCAATTTTATAAATCAACATGTAAACGGCTGCAGACATTCCAAACGGTGTACCTAGCAAACTATCATTGATTAAACCCAGCACAAATAAAACAGAAATAGAAAAATATTTAAATCGATTAAAACAAAAGAAATAAATTAATACATACTGAATATTAAAAAATTTATTTATATTACTGGTGATAGAAAATTCTGAAAAGATGGAATTAAAAAAAATAGTAAAAATAATCAAAAGAAAAGCAAACAAATTTGTATAATTTTTTTTTCCTCTAATCATTTTAATTTAAATAAACAGACACATATTGAATCTGTTTTGGTTCATAATTTAATTCTATGAAATAATTTTTTGTATCATTGTTCTTTATTTCTATTGTTCCTACTGCAATTCCTTTTTTTAATATTCCATCTATATCGGAAGTGAAAATTTTATCATTATTCTTAAACTGATAATTTTTAGGTAAAAACTCTAAACTTAATTTATTTTTTTTTAAAGGACTGCCTACTAAAATTGCTTGATACATTTCTTCTCCTATAACCACCGGTACTCTGCTATTAATATCGGTTAAAAATATTGCTCTGGAAGAAAAAAGATTAACTTCAGAAACTTGTCCAATTAAATTATTATTAATAACAATAGGATTGCCTTGTTTTATTCCATCTTCTGATCCTTTGTTAATAATAAAAGAATTAGAAAAAATGCTATTCATGTTAGAAATAATTTTTGCTTGAACAGTCTCGGATTGATAAGGAGTTTCCGTTTTAAGAAACGCATCTAAACTTTTTTGATTTTTAATCAAAAAATCATTTTGTAATTTTAATTCCTCTATTTTTTGTTGTAGGATTGAAATTTGATCATTTTGGTCTTTTAAATAAATTATTGTTTGGATGGCAGATGGAACTTCTAATATTTTTTTAACAGGATAGGTTATAACAAAGCTAGTATAAGCAATAGTATCATTGATCACTGATTTTGTTTTTTTAAAAATATTTTGATTTGTGCTGTCTAAATAAATAAAAACAAACGAAATTAAAAAAATTACAATTGTTCTTATTCTACTTTTATCAAACCAGCTATTTTCAACTTTCATTTAACCCTTAATATTCGGTTAACATGGCAGAGAATATACCTTCTTGCTCTAAAGCCTTTCCTGTTCCAAGTGCAACACAAGATAATGGATCTTCGGCAATAGAAACTGGTAAACCTGTTTCTTTTGCAATTAATTTATCTAAATTTTTTAAATAAGCTCCACCACCTGCAAGCACCATTCCCATATCTACTAGGTCAGCTGCTAATTCAGGAGGGGTATTTTCTAAAGCCTCTCTTACTGCTGCAACTATTTGACTAATCACTGGAGCTAAAGCTTCTGCAGTATCTTTTTCTGTTAGTTTTACCTCTTTTGGAACTCCTGTTCGCACATCTCTACCTTTCATAATATAAGTATTTTCAGAATTAGAAGGTATGGCTGTACCAATTTCTTTCTTAATCTTTTCAGCTGTAGACTCTCCGATTAATAAATTAAATCTTTTTCTCATAAATGAAATAATTGCCTGATCCAAAGCGTCACCTGCTAAACGTAAAGATTTAGAATAAACAATTCCTCCCAAAGATAAAACTGCAATCTCAGTAGTACCGCCTCCAATATCTACAATCATTGATCCTGTGGGTTCTGAAATAGGAAGTCCAGCACCGATAGCTGCTGCGACTGGCTCTTCAATAAGTTGAACTTTTCTTGCTCCGGCTGCATGAGCGGCTTCTTGAATAGCTCTTCTTTCCACAGGTGTTGAACCTGATGGAACACAAATAATAATTCTTGGATTTGCAAAGGCTGATCTTTTGTGAACTTTTTTAATAAAATGTTTAATCATTTCCTCTGTAACCACGAAATCTGCGATCACTCCGTCTCTCAGAGGTCTTATCGCTTGAATACTTCCCGGAGTTCTACCTAACATTTGTTTTGCATCTTCCCCAACCGCTAGCACCGTATTTTTTCCTTTTTCATTAATAATCGCAACTACCGAAGGTTCGTTTAAAACGATACCTTTTCCTTTTACATACACTAATGTATTTGCCGTGCCTAAATCGATGGCCATATCGGTAGACCACATTGACATTATTTTATTAAACATTTTTTCCTTTCTAACTAAATGGCTGCTGAAAACTCGTCGTTTGGCGCGGTTCGTTTTCTTTTGATTATTAATTTATTTAATGCATTTATGTAAGCTTTCGCAGATGCAACTAAGGTGTCAGTATCAGCTGCTTGTCCTACAGAAATTTTTCCTTTTTCTTCAATTCTTACACTAACTGTTGCTTGTGCGTCCGTTCCCTCAGTAACTGCGTGAACTTGATACAATTGCAAATTAGCATCATGTGGAAATAATTCTTTTATACCTTTAAAAATAGAATCTACAGGTCCATCTCCTGATTGCTCTATTTTTGAAACTGTTCCATAAATATCTAATTCCAAAACTGCTTTTTGACCTTTGGTTCCAGCAAAAACTTCTAAAGAAACAAGTCTAATAACATTATTATCTTTCATTAATTCATCGTCTATTAATGCTGCAATATCCTCGTCAAATACATGTTTCTTTTTATCGGCAAGATCTTTAAACTTTTTAAAAGATTCATCGATCTTATTTTCATCAAAATTTAGATAGCCTAATGCAATCAATTTTTCTTTAAAAGCATGTCTTCCTGAATGTTTTCCCATAACCAATGATGATTTGCTAACACCAACACTTTCTGGAGTCATAATTTCATAAGTATTTTTATTTTTAAGCATTCCATCTTGATGAATTCCTGACTCATGAGCAAAAGCATTTTTTCCCACAATTGCTTTATTATATTGAACTGGAAAACCAATAGTGCTTGATAATAATTTAGAACATGAACTAATCTTAGTTGTTTCAATATTGGTTGTGTATGGCATTAAATCATTTCTTGTTTTAATAGCCATTACCACTTCTTCAAGTGCAGCATTTCCTGCTCTTTCTCCAATACCATTGATTGTGCATTCTACTTGTCTTGCTCCTGCAGATACTCCAGCCAAAGCATTTGCAACTGCTAAACCTAGGTCATTATGGGTGTGTGTTGACACAATTGCTTTATCAATATTTGGAACTCGGTTAAACAAATCTTTAATTATTCTCTCGTAATCAACCGGTGTTGCATAACCTACTGTATCAGGAATATTGACTGTAGTAGCTCCGCATTTAATTGCCAATTCCACAGTCTTGCACAAAAAATCTGGATCAGTTCTGGTGGCATCTTCTGGAGACCACTCTACATCTGGCGTAAATTTTTTTGCATATTCCACGCTAAATTTAATTAAATCCAAAACTTCATCTCTCGATTTTTGTAACTTGTGCTTCATATGAAGATCACTAGTAGAAATGAAAGTGTGAATTCTATAATGTTTAGAATGTTTCAATGACTCATAACACTTATCTAAATCATTTTTTAAAGCTCTAGCTAAACCACAAGGAATAGTTTTTGTTAAAATTTTACTAATTGCTGATACCGCTTCAAAATCACCTTGGGAAGCCGCAGGAAAACCTGCCTCCATCACATCCACACCCAAATCTTGAAATGCTTTTGCAATTTGAACTTTTTCTTCTAAGCTCATAGAAGCACCTGGTGATTGCTCACCATCTCTAAGGGTTGTGTCGAATATAATAACTTGGTTTTTGTCCATTTCTTTAATTTAATAAAGCTTCTAGCAAAAATCTACTTTTAACGCATTAATTGCATTTTGCTTTTACAACTTTTGTAAAAAAAAGAAAGAAAATAAGGTATTTTCTAGTTTTTGCTCTTATCAATAATCTTATTTTTCGAAATCCAAGGCATTAAAGCTCTTAACTTTTCACCGACCTGTTCAATAGGATGATCAGCAAGATCTTTTCTCATTTGAAGAAAATTTTTCTGACCAGCTTCATTTTCTTTCATCCAGTCTTTAGTAAATTTACCAGATTGAATATCTTTTAAAACTTCTTTCATTCTCTCTTTTGTTTTGTCGTCTATAATTTTCTTGCCAGAGACATATTCTCCATATTCTGCGGTATTAGAAATAGAATAATTCATATTTGCAATTCCACCTTCATAAATTAAATCAACAATCAACTTTACTTCATGTAGACATTCAAAATACGCCATCTCAGCTGGGTACCCAGCCTCTACCAATGTTTCAAATCCTTTTTTAATTAATTCAACTAACCCTCCACACAAAACGACTTGTTCACCAAATAAATCTGTTTCGCACTCGTCTTTAAAAGTAGTTTCAATAATACCTGATTTTCCTCCACCGATTGCGGAAGCATAAGACAAAGCTAACTCTCTTGCTTTGCCTGAGCTATCTTTATGAACAGCCATTAAACATGGAACTCCTCCACCTTTTTGAAATTCTGTTCTTACTAAATGGCCAGGTCCTTTTGGAGCGACCATAAATACATCTAAGTCATCTCTTGATTTAATTAAATCGTAATGAATATTAAGACCATGAGCAAAAGCTAAGCTAGATCCTTGTTTCATTCGTTGTTCAATATGATTTTTGTAAATGCCTGATTGCAGTTCGTCCGGAGCTAAAATCATTACTACATCCGCCCACTCTGCTGCATCGGATATGCTCATAACTTTTAAACCAGCTTGCTCTGCTTTTTTGATGCTTGGAGATCCTTCTCGCAAAGCAACCGCTATTTCCTTAACTCCACTATCTTTTAAATTAAGTGCATGAGCATGGCCTTGGCTTCCGAAACCTATAATAGCAACTTTTTTAGATTTGATTAAATTTACATCTGCGTCTTTTTCATAAAACATTTTCATAAAACTTTTCCTTTGTTATCTTGTATAGTTTCAGAACCTTTTTTCATTGCTAAAGGCCCTGTTCTAGAAATACTAGCTAAACCATATGGTTTTGCTTTCTTAATAAAATCATCAATCTCTCGTCTAGTATTTACAAATTGGACAATAAAAGATTGTGCGGTTTTATCTAAAAACTCACCTTTAAAGTCAATACAAATTTGCTCTGCCTTTTTTAATAAAGAACTATCTCCTCTAAATTTAAATAAAGCCAACTCTCTAAATACAGAATGATCATCAATTTTATAATCTGCAACTTTATGAACAGGAACCAGCTTTAAAAGCTGCGCTTTAATTTGTTCAATGACTGATTTTGTTCCATTCGTAGAGATGGTAATACGAGAAATATTTTTTTCTTCATCCACTTTGGCAACCGCTAAAGATTCAATATTATAACCTCTACCTGAAAAAAGACCGGAAACTCTTGCTAATACCCCAGCTTCATTGTCAACCCAAGCAACAATAATTACTCGTTCTAACTTTTCTTCAATTGTATCAATACTATATGCTGACTTTGGCATTATACTAATACCTTTCCTTCTTCAGAGATAGTTTCTTCATCTTCTGGTCCTAAAATCATTTCATTATGAGCTTTTCCTGAAGGGATCATTGGAAAGCAATTTTCCTCTTTTTCTACTACGCAATCAAAAATTACTGGTCTATCAACACTAATCATTTCTTTAATTTTTTCATCTAGTTCTTCTGGTTTAGATGCTCTGATACCTACCGCTCCATAAGCTTCTGCAAGTTTAACAAAGTCAGGCAAAGCCTTGGAGTAACTCTCTGAATAATTTTTATCATGCAATAACTCTTGCCATTGTCTTACCATTCCCATGTATTCATTATTAATAATAAAAATTTTTATAGGAAGACGATATTGAACAGCAGTAGAAAGTTCTTGCATGTTCATTAAAATAGAAGCCTCTCCCGCTATATCAATGACTAATTTTTTAGGATGAGCAAGTTGGACACCAATAGCAGCTGGTAATCCATACCCCATGGTGCCAAGACCTCCTGAGGTCATCCATCTATTTGGTTTGTTAAATTTATAATGTTGTGCTGCCCACATTTGATGCTGACCAACTTCGGTAGTGATAAAAGCATCCTGATGTTTTGTTAATTCATACAATCTATGTACTGCATGTTGAGGTAAAATTGTTTTGGCGCCTTGTTTAAATGAAAGAGATCGTTTTTCTCTCCATTTTTCAATTTGCCTCCACCAATCACTAATTTTTTCTTTATTGGAATTTTTAAAACCAGGATATTTTTTTTTAATAATGTTAATCATCGAAGACATAATGCTATGCGCATCCCCAACCACAGCCACGTCAACCTTAACCACTTTATTAATTGACGAAGGATCAATATCGATATGAATTTTTTTAGATCCTGGAGAAAATTTACTGACCATTCCAGTAATTCGGTCATCAAATCTAGCTCCAATGTTAATCATTAAATCACAATCATGCATCGCATGGTTTGACTCGTAAGTACCATGCATACCTAACATTCCTAAAAACTGTGAGTCTTCTCCTGGATAGCAACCTAGTCCTTGCAATGTAGAAGTAATTGGAAATCCAGTTAACGATACCAGCTCTCGAAGCGCCTCTGATGCTTTTGGTCCAGCATTGATCACTCCCCCTCCAGTGTAAAAAATTGGTTTTTTAGAATTTGCAATTAGATCGACTGCTTTTTCTATTTGTTGAATATCACCTTCAAAATTTGGCTGATAACTATCTATTTTAATTGTCTCGTGAGATTTATAAATTCCTTTTTTAAATTGAATGTCTTTAGGAATATCAATTAATACTGGGCCAGGTCTGCCTGTTGTTGCAATACGAAATGCTTTGTGAATAGTTTCTGCAAGCTCGTTCACATCCTTCACTAGCCAATTATGTTTAGTACAAGGTCTGGTTATCCCTGTTGTGTCACACTCCTGAAAAGCATCTGTTCCAATTAAATGCGTGGGCACTTGTCCAGTAATACAAACTAAAGGAATGGAATCCATATAAGCATCGGTTAATGCCGTAACCATATTAGTAGCTCCGGGACCTGAAGTAACCAAAACTACACCTGGCTTTCCTGAAGACCTTGCATATCCCTCTGCTGCATGACCAGCGCCCTGCTCATGCCTTACTAAAATATGTTTAATTTTTTTTTGTTGAAATAATTGATCGTACAAAGGAAGCACCGCTCCTCCTGGATAACCAAAAATATATTCAACTTTATGATCGGACAGAGCTTTAAACACAATCTCTGCACCGGTCAATTCCATGCTCATAAAAAATCTCCCGAAAATTGAATTTATCTAACTAAAATAACTGGTCAAGTTTTAGATACAAATAATGAAACTTTTTTAATCAAATTTGAATAATTTTGTTCTTCAAAGTGTGTCCAATCCTGCATTTGACCTCTTTGCCAGGTAAATTGTCGCTTTGCATACTGTCTGGTGCGAATTATAATTAATTCTAACAATTGTTCCTTGTTAATTTGTTTATTCAAATATTCTGCAATTTCTTTGACACCGATAATAAAATTAGCAGGTAATTTTTTATTTATTTGTAATTTTAAAAAATTTTTAACTTCTAATATGGATTTTGAATTTATTAAAGTTTTAGATCTTTTGATAATTTGCTTATGCAAATAATTTCTATCAGGCCTTAAGGCAATTTTTACAAAAGACTCTAAAGGAAAAAAAGGTTTAGTTTCACCTTGCCAATCATAAATAGATTTCTTGGTTACGATAAACACTTCATATGCTCTGATCATTCTTTGTGTGTCCGATGGCTGAATATGAAATTTACTTTTAGGATCTAAAGAAATTAATTTTTGATAAAATTTACTATTTCCTAATTTGGAATGCATTATTATTATTTTATTTCTGATTGCTTTTGAAATTTTAGGTATCAAAACCATTCCATTAATTAATGATTTAAAATAAAGACCTGTGCCACCTACTATAATTGGAACTTTTTTTCTTTGTTGTAGTTGTTTAATTTTCTCAATAACTAATTTTAACCATTGGCCAGTTGAAAAATTTTTTTTTACACTAATACATCCATATAAATGATGCTTAATTTTTTTAGTATCTAATGGTCTTGCTGATAAAAATTTTATCTCTTTATAGACTTGCATGCTATCAGCATTAATAATTTCTCCATTATATCGTTTTGCAAGATCTATCGCTAATCTGGATTTGCCTGATGCAGTAGGGCCAGAAATTACGATTATTTTTGATTGCATGTGATGTGCATTATTTAATTTTCACACCAACATACCTACTTCTATTTTGGGAATCGATAACGGTTAACAATAAAGATTTAGTTCCAGAACTAATTAGTTTTTTTATTTTATTAGAAAAATCAGAAGCATTAAGAATTTTATTATTTTGCAATGCCACGATCACATCACCTATTTGAACAGTGGACTCGGCTAGTGGTCCATTTTCATCTATTTCCATAATAATAACGCCATTTTTACCAGTTGGTAATTTTCTTGCTTGAACGTCTTGATCATTTACATTTCTAACCTTGGCTCCTAAATTTTTTAACAAAATATCATCTTTCTTTTCTATTTTGCTTGGGGCAGATTTTTGTTTAAACTCATCTGTATCCTCTAATCTTCCAAGAACTAATGATTTTTCTATTATTTTTTTATCCCTCCAAATTTTTAATGTAGCCTCTTTGCCAACTGGCGCCTCTCCCACCACTTTGGGAAGCTTTCTCATGGTATCTATTTTAATTCCATTAAATTCAATAATAACATCTCCCTCTTTGATACCTGCTTTCTTTGCAGGACCTTTTTCATTTAAATCTGCAACTAGAGC
>Ga0075460_10001274_pt1 | contig 10081 bp, 9 predicted proteins | sample DEB08_DNA_3_FD_77580 | JGI IMG/M metagenome (GOLD analysis project Ga0075460, IMG submission 77580) | Aqueous microbial communities from the Delaware River and Bay under freshwater to marine salinity gradient to study organic matter... | ecosystem: Environmental > Aquatic > Marine > Coastal ...
CGGATGATCTGCGTTAGCGCTTGAAGACGTGCAAGCCATGCGCCCTCAACGGCGACACTCTCGACGCGCTCGACGCCGCGTATCTCAGTAGCGAGACGTTCCGCTGCCTCGCCGAGAGTGTCGTCGCCGCTCGCGCGGGCAGAAACAAGGAAGGTTGTTGGGAGCGGGTTTCTGGGACTGAACACTGAATCACGAGTATCGCTTTGAGAGCGAGTGCTTACTTCACTGTCGAAAGAGGCTAGAAATTCGCTATCCAGTCCTGCGGTTTCACTCAGTTGCGCGAGCGCCTGAGCGGGGGTGATGATCTCGAGAGAGTCGACCTCGTCAAGCTTAAGTATCTGTTCACTTACGCGCTTGGCGTCGTCGTCACTGACGCCTAGGTCGAGATACACGCTGATGCTCGCTTCGGACTCGAGCGCGACAATACCCGCTGACATCGCGCGCTGCAGCTGAAGTAGCAGCGCGGGCAAAAGCAGGGCAATGCCGATGACGAGCAGCGTAATCAGCGTTGCGGCAGGCGCCGCCCGCAGTCGTGACAGCGCGCGCGCCGATTCACGACGGTGTTCGGCAAGCGTGCTCACGCGTTTAAGGCTCGCGGTAGCCGAAGGCTTAGAACTCATTTGCCGAACCGCCTGCTGGGTGAGGGTTTGCTTCGGCGCTAAGCCGGCCTTCTTCGAGGGTTAGGATACGATAACCGAGGCCGTCGATTAACGCGCGATCGTGACTTGCGACAAGTAAGCTCACGCCTACGCTCATAAACTGCGCGAACAGCGCCATGATCTCAGCCGATAATTCGGGGTCGAGATTGCCGGTCGGTTCATCGGCTAGGATGATGCGCGGGGTGTTTACGACGGCGCGGGCAATCCCCACGCGCTGCTGTTCGCCACCAGAAAGCGCCATAGGCAACAGCTTCTCTTTAGACAAAAGCCCTACTTTGTCGAGGGCCGCGCGGACTCGGCGCTTGCCCTCGCGCGGATCGAGACCCGAAATCTCGAGCGGCAGCGCGACGTTATCATAGACGCTACGGTCATTGAGTAGCTGATGGTCCTGAAACACGGTACCTATCTGGCGTCGATGTAAAGCCAGCATTTTTGGCGAAATTTGGCTCATTTCATTGCCGTTAACGACAAGATTTCCACCACTGGGTTTCTCGATGCCGAGCACGAGTTTGAGCAGAGTGCTTTTGCCTGCACCTGAGTGGCCGGTGACAAACGCAAACTCGCCCCGCGCGAGGCTAAAGGTCAGATTGGCCAATGCTTGCTGACCGCCGGGATAGCGTTTACTGACTCTGTCGAAAGTGATCATTCGGATAAGGCTGTAGCCTTTCGCTCCTTTCATTGACACGCGTGGGGTGGCTCGCGTGGATGGCTATTGTGGTTAGCTCGCGACCCTTTTTTGTCTAGACGCTACGAGTCCGAGGAACTTGCCTCATCGCCAAACAGCGCCGCGACGAAATCATGCGCGTTAAAAGGCCTAAGATCGTCGATTTGCTCGCCAACTCCAATAAACCTGAGCGGAACGCCAAGGCGCTTAGCGAGGGCAAAAGCGACGCCGCCTTTTGCGCTGCCATCGAGTTTGGTGAGCGCCAATCCTGTAAGCGTCGTCGATTTATGAAAGCTATCGGCCTGCGCAAGTGCGTTCTGGCCTGTAGTCGAATCGAGCACCAGCAGGATTTCGTCGGGCAGGCGCGCGTCTTGCTTCTTTAAGACCCTGACAATCTTCTCGAGTTCGATCATGAGATTATCTTTTGTGTGTAATCTGCCTGCGGTGTCGGCGATGAGAATGTCTATACCCTTCGCCTTCGCCGACTGAAAGGCATCGAAAATAACCGAGGCGCTGTCTGAGCCAGTTTGCTGGGCCACGACCGGCACTGCATTGCGCTCGCCCCAGACCTGCAGCTGCTCGACGGCGGCGGCGCGGAAGGTATCGCCGGCTGCGAGCATGACGCTGTGGCCTTCGTTCTGATAGCGCTTGGCAAGTTTGCCAATGGTGGTGGTCTTGCCAACGCCGTTGACGCCAACCATCAGAATAACGAAGGGTTTTTTACTCGTGTCGATAACCAGCGGCACGTCGCAGGGCGCCAATATGGCCCGCAGTTCTTCGCGAAGAGCGGCCATGAATTGATCGGCGTCGGCGAGCTGTTTGCGTCCGAGGCGGGCGCGCAGCCCTTCGATAATGGTGTCGGTTGCTTCGAGTCCGACGTCTGCGGTGAGTAACTGTGTTTCGACCTCATCGAGTAGCGCAGCATCGACTTCTTTACGCCCGAGTACGATAGCGCCGAGGCCGTCGCTGAGTTTGCTGCGCGTGCGACTGAGGCCGTCGCGAAGTCGGCCAAAGAAGCCGCGCTTGTTCGGCTGTTCCGATTCACCCGCGGGCACCGCACTCTGCTCCGGCTCGCTTTCGCGCAGCTGGCCCTTGTCGGGCGTCTCGGGCGCAGCCACTGCGGCAGAATCTGATTCGTGTTCGGTTGCACTAGACTTATCTATCGCCTGTGCGTCTTCCTGCGGTTGTTTCTTTTTTCCAAAGCCGAACATGAGTGAGTCTCTAGCTGTGACTGAAAATGCTCTGAATACTGAGCGCCGCTATGCTACCACTTTTCAATCCAGCAATCGCACTGCGATGCTGTGCAACCTCGCCATCGCGGTTACACTTAGCGCATGAGCACCAATAAAAAACGCCCCGGCGGTAGCGTCCGCATTATCGGCGGCGACTTACGCAGCCGTAAAATTAATTTCCCCGATGCCGCCGGCCTTCGCCCTAGTGCCGACCGTGTCCGCGAGACGCTGTTCAACTGGCTGCAGCCGGCGATACCTGCTGCGCGTGTACTCGACCTTTTTGCCGGTAGCGGCGCGCTGGGGTTTGAAGCGGCTTCGCGGGGTGCCTCGAGCGTAGTGATGGTCGAGAAGGCGAAAATTGTCGCAGGCGCCCTACGTGACAATCGTGATGCGCTGGCAGCGGGGGCCGTGCAAATTATCGAAGCCGATGCCTTTAGCTGGCTTGCACGTCAGGCGGGTAAGTCGGCATTCGATATTGTTTTTGTCGATCCACCCTTCGACGCTAATTGGCAGGCCAAGGCAGCGCAGGCGCTCGCCGAGTCCGGCTGTCTCGCGGCAGGCGCGCTCGTTTATATCGAATCAGCCGAGGCGCTCGACGCGGCAGCGCTGCCTGCTAACTGGACCGAACGCAAAACGAAACGCGCAGGTGCCGTTCACTCAACCTTGCTACAAGCAACCTAGGCACGCGGCTGGCACGCGTTAGTGACAAACCCCGCGATTGAGCCGCGGCAGTCGATTCGCTAGAATGCCGCGACTCCGGTCACTAAAGACACTCAACTAATAACAAGACCGACGAGACGCCCACAAGAGAAAATTTATGAAAACTGCCGTATATCCCGGAACCTTCAACCCGATTACTAATGGCCACACGGATCTTGTGGAACGCGCTGCGGGGCTTTTCGATCGCATTATTGTCGGCGTTGTGAGTTCTAACCGGCAAAAGAGCAGCGCGATGCCAACCGAGCAGCGTGTCGAGCTGGCTCAAGAAGTGCTCGCGCATCTGCCTAACGTCGAGGTGCGCGCCTTTGAAAGCTTGCTGATTCAATTTGTGCAGGAAGTCGATTCGAAAATCATCTTACGTGGCTTGCGCACGGTAGCCGACTTCGAATACGAGTTTCAGCTTGTGGGCATGAACCGTGTACTGGATCCAAGTATCGAAACGGTTTTCTTAGCGCCCGCCGAGCACCTGTCGTACATCTCGTCGACGCTCGTGCGCGAAATCTCGTCCTATGGCGGCGATATCTCTAAGTTCGCGCATCCTGCCGTGGTCGAAGCGATGAAAGCCTATTCGCGCGTTTAGCGCTGACATCGTGTGCAGTAAACCGTACTGCGCTGTCCTAGCCTGATTTCTTTTAATGGCGCCTTGCAGTGATTGCAAGGCTGCTCCGCGCGACCATAAACCTGCAGCGACTGCGCAAAATAACCAGGTTTACCATCGCTGCCAGTAAAGTCACGAAGCGTTGTGCCGCCTACTTCTATCGCGCGTGCCAGCACGCGCTTAATGCACTCGACCAGTTTTTCATAGCGGGCAAGCGACACCTTGCCAGCGGCACGCTGCGGATTGATGCCGGCGAAAAAAAGCGCTTCGTTGGCGTAAATATTCCCCACCCCAACGACGACTTTGCTGTCCATAATAAAGGTCTTGATCGGCGCCTTCCGACCGCGGCTGCGGGCGAACAGCAAGCGGGCGTTAAAGTCCGCGCTGAGCGGTTCAGGTCCGAGGGATTCGATAAGCGGGTGTCCACTCACCGGGTCCTCTTGCCAGAGGATGCAGCCGAAGCGTCGCGGGTCGTGATAACGCAGCACGGTGTCGTCATCGAAGACGAGCTCGACATGATCGTGTTTCTTCAGCGGCTGCTGCGTGCCGGGTTCGAGGACACGCAGGCTGCCCGACATACCGAGGTGGACTATCAGGCTGCCTGTGTTGATGCGCAGAAGTAAATACTTACCACGCCTTTCGACGCTGTCGACAGTTTGGCCAGCGAGTTGTGCTTCAAGCGCTTTGGGTATAGGCCAGCGCAGTCGGCGCTCACGCACAACCATTTTGGTGATCCGCTTACGCGCAATGTGGGGCTCGATGCCGCGTCGGGTCGTTTCAACTTCGGGTAACTCAGGCAAGACGCCTCCTCCTTCAACACTGTGTCATAAAACCGGCGGCATCCGCACGATAAACTCGAAGGCGTTTATGCGATACTCAGGGAACGACAAGCGTAGGATCTCAGTCTCTTTATGACGCAAGCCAACACTTTTTCCCCGCCCCGCATTCTACTCGGCATCGATGCCGGTGGCACCTTTACCGACTTCGTCTGCGCAGAATTTGAAGACAGTGGCGAAGTTAGTATTCGCATACATAAAACGCTGTCGAGTCCGGCAGCACCCGAGCAGGCAATACTACGCGGCATTCGCGAAATGGGTTTGCAGGCCGCCCTCGACAGCGGCGCGCTACGCATCGTACACGGCAGCACGGTTGCGACGAATGCGGCGTTAGAAGGCAAGGGCGCGCGGACAGCCTTCGTCACCAACAAAGGCTTTGCCGACATGCTCGAAATCGGGCGACAGACGCGGTCCAAACTGTATGCTTTAGAACCTGAACCTGCGCGAGTGAAAGTGCCACGCGAGCTTTGCCTCGAAATCGAAGGGAGGATCGCGGCCGACGGCAGCGAGATTGAAACCCTCAGCGACGCGGCTATTGACGCGCTAGTGCAGCAGCTCGATGTGCTCAAACCCGATGCTGTGGCGATCAATCTCCTGTTCTCGTTTTTGGCGCCACAGCATGAACAGCGCATCGAGGCGGCAATCGAGCGCGCGCTGCCTGCAGTACTGGTAAGCCGTTCGTCGCGCGTGCTGCCGGAGTATAAGGAGTATGAGCGCGGCGTAGCGACATGGCTCAATGCCTCGCTTGGTCCGATTGTCTATCGCTACCTCTCGACGCTCGAAGACGCGCTGCGTGGCAATTCGCTGCAGATCATGCAGTCGAGCGGCGAGACAATCGCGGTGAGCAAGGCTTCGAGGGCGGCGGTTAATCTGCTGCTCTCAGGTCCGGCGGGCGGACTGACCGCGTTGCATGCGCTTGGCGTGCAACGTGGCAATAGCCGCTTTATTAGCTTCGATATGGGCGGGACATCTACCGACGTCGCGCTGCTCGATGGTGCTCCGGTGACCACGAGCGAAGGCAGGATTGCAGACATGCCAGTTGGCGTGCCCATGGTAGATATGCACACAATCGGTGCGGGCGGCGGTTCGATAGCGGCGCTGGACTCGGGCGGCATGCTGCAGGTTGGACCGCGCTCTGCTGGCGCATCGCCCGGTCCAGTCTGCTATGGGCTGGGGGGCACTGAGGTCACGGTCACCGATGCCCACGTAGTGCTCGGCCGAATTTCGGCAGAGACGACCCTTGCCGGTGGGCTCAAGCTCGACAGACACGCAGCAACACGCGCACTCGAGACACTCGGCGCCGCGATGGGCGTCGACGCAAAAACAGCCGCAGAGGGCGTACTTGCCGTGGCCAACGAACAAATTGCTGGGGCGATCAGATTGATCTCAGTAAATAGAGGCTACGACCCTCAGGACTTTACGTTGACCAGTTTCGGTGGCGCCGGTGGCCTGCATGTTTGCGCGCTTGCCGAGGCGATGAATATGACGCGTGCGCTGGTGCCAGTCCATGGCGGCGTCCTGTCGGCACTCGGGATGATTGTCGCGCAGCCCGGACGCCAGCACTCGCGCACAGCGACTGCGCTGCTTAATGCGCTCAGCGATGCCGAAATCGAACGCGGACTTGCCGATCTCGAAGCACAGGGGCGCGCCGAACTCATTGCCGAGGGCGCGCAGGCGCCACTCACGGCAACGCCGAGTGTCGATCTACGCTACAAAGGTCAGTCGTACACGCTAAACGTGCCTTGGGAGTCGCGCCCGCAGGCAAAGCAAGCGTTTGTCGCGCTGCACCGCCAGCGCTTTGGCTATGATCACGACACCGAGCTCGAACTGGTTAACCTGCGCGTCACCGTGACCGCTCGAGGCACCGACCTAGTGTTGCCCAGTGTCTCCGAGAACGGCGACACGAGTTCGCCGCTCACTCTTCCGAACAGTGTCTACCCAAGCATTCATCGTGACGCGCTCGGAGACCGCGAACACGAAGGTCCGCTCGTTATCATCGAGTTAGCCGCCACTACTTTCGTTGCACCCGGCTGGTGTGCAAAACGCGACGCGCTCGGCAATATCGCGCTCAGTAAACGCTGAGGCTGTCGTTTACAGCGAAAACACCTAAGTGTATAAAAGACTAGGGAAAACGAGTGATAAATCGACGGGAGCGAGCTGATCCCAGCGCCACGGGACATCGTAAGCTCAATCGTTAGAATAACGTTAATCAACTTAAAGGCAGGGTAAGACACTCCCCATGCTGCATCATTGCGCAAGACTTCTCGCTGCTACGCTGTCCTTCTCGCCAAGGGCAGGGACCGCGTTTGAATCTTGCAAACGCGCGCGACGCCCACTCGCGATTGCCATGAGTCTGTTTCTTGCAAGCTGTGCAGGTTTCGCCGCCGCACAAGAGTCTGATGCGGCAGAGGCTCTTGCCACCAACGCTAACCCGCAGCAAGCGCCGATCGAAGCCGCCGAGCAGGGCGATGTCCCAGTAAAGAGTCGCGCGCAATCAGCGCTCAAATACCTGGGCCCACCGACACCGCTCATCGTGGCGTCTCCATTTCCGAGGAGTATTCCCGTTAATCTCGCCACGAGTCTTTCGAGTGCGACAAGGCTGTGGACGCTCAAACAAAATTTTCAAAATCCCGCCCGCGAGTATTCGATAACCGGGCGTTCACCGCTGATTCGCGGCGGCGTGAATATGAGATTGGCGAACCAGTCGATCCAACAAACGCCGCTCAAAGAGAGTGCCGCGCTGGCTAATGAAGCCGCGCTTGAGCAAGACGCGGCAGAGGCCATCGCGCGGCTCGAAGCGATTGATAACTACAACGCTGTTATCGCCGAACTTGAAGGCGAGGGTGGTGTATGGAATAGCGATCTAACCGAAGAACTCTACTCACTTGGTACGCTACTGCAGCAGCAAGGCTCGCACGAAGAAGCGATCAAATTATTCGACCGAGCGGTACATATTAATCGGATTAATCTCGGCTTGCACGCAGTAGAGCAAGTGCCTGCGATAGAAAGTAAGATTCAAAGCTACCTTGCACTAAATCAGTGGCAAGACGCCGATCTGACATTCGAATACCTTTATTATATTCAGCGTCGCGCCTATGGCACTCGCGATCCTCGCCTCATACCGGTGCTAAGCAGTATCGCCGAGTGGAATTTGCGCGCGTTTCATTTAGGGCATGGTGAGGCGCTAGGCATGCGGCTTAATAATGCGCTCATGTTTTGGAACGCTGCTGCAAGAATGGTGAAAACCTATTACGGGAGGCAGGACGAACGCTTTGTCACCTACCTTCGTGGCATTGCGAACTCTTCCTACTTGTTGTCACGCAACCCCGAGATGATGGCAGAGCTCGGAAGCCCCCAATTTCGAAACGAGCTTGCAGTCAACCGCGTTCACCTTGGTCAATCCGATGAGTATGAATCACGAGGCTACTCAAGTGGTGCGCAGGCGCTCACTGAGATTCTTCGTTACGAACTCGACAAGCGAGACGATGTGCTCGCCCTCGCCGATGCGTTTACTAATCTCGCTGACTGGTATCTGATTTTTGGACGCCGCCGATCCGCCGAGGAACAGTACGGTAACGCGTGGCGCCTGCTTGCGAATCAACCGAATGCTGATGCGCTACACAAAGCGTATTTTGGTCGAGTTGTGCCTATGCCGAGCTTCGTCGGTGAAGAGAACAAGCGCCATGAAATCAACTCGCTTATGCAAGGCGACGGGACCCTTGAATCTGACTATGCCGACATTATGTTTGAAGTAAATGACTCAGGTATCGTCCGTGATGTGCGGGTAATCTCGGCCGAGACCGAAGACAACAAAGATCAGCTGAGTCGACTGCGGCGAATGGTGCGAAACTCGTATTTCAGACCGATCATCAAGGACGGCGTCCCGCAGCGTTCCGAGAATCATGTGTTCAGGTATCAATACTGGTATTAAGCCCGGCTTCAGCTTGGGTGAGATATAAATACAGAAACGCGACACTGAGCTTTTCAAGCCAAGGACAGAAATATGAAACGAGCAGCGCAACCAATTAACGCCAGTCGCCTTCGAGCGGGCGTGCGCAGCAGTCTAGTCTTTAGTCTAGGACTTCTCGTTGCAGCTTGTCAGTCGCAGAGCCAGAGTTCGTCGTCTTCGGCCTCTATACCATCGCCCAGCAGCCCGAGTTCGTCGAGTAGTTCGTCGAGTATGCCGTCATCGCCCTCGATGCCGTCGTCGTCACAGTCGTCATCACCGTCAATGCCTTCTGCCTCATCGTCACGCGCGTCGTCGCAGCCACCAATGCCGTCTTCTCGCTCCTCGAGCGCGTCCTCGAGTGCATCCTCTAGCTCCTCATCAAGTGCCGCGTCTAGCTCCTCGTCCAACTCGACTGCTGGCATGCCGTCAGGTTCACGCGGAGACGCAAGCGCGTCCAACACCGCGGCCGGATCGCAGTCTAGCGGTGGACAGTCGGGCGCGATGCCAAGCGTTAGCGCGGGCCTGCCAAACCGTGGGGGCCTCCCTGGCGACGTCGGGCCAAACTCAGGCACGGACACCGTTGGGTCTACCGGGGCAGCGGCAAGAGACACTTCGACAGGCGACCTAGGGTCACAAAGTGGGAACTCAGGTTCAGGTTCCTCGGTTTTAGGGTCTCCTAGTGGTGATTACAGCCTTGATACGCTGCCCGATGGCATACTAAGTGGGAGAAGTCCTTCAAGCGGCTCTGCAGAGGCTATGGAGTCTGGCACTGCTACCGCCGGTACCGGCCAAGCGTCACGCGGCACTGGCGCGATGACTACTTCTGAGCAGGCGGCGATTCTCGACGAACAGCTGCGCCGCGGCTACGAAACCTTCGATGGATTCATTCTCGGCGAACGTGAGCGCGCTCAAGCCGAAAGCAATGAGGCGGGCGCGGGTGATCAGCCGGGCGCGGAGAGCGGAGCAGGTGGTGGCGGGCAGATGCCGCAGATTCTCGGCGCACCGGGCGCGAACGGACTGCCGCAGGTAGCAACGCAGGCACCGCCAATGCCAGGATCGCAGAATACCGAGACATTCCCGCCACCCGAGGACATTCCTAGTGGCCGCGACGACGACGTCGTTGCACGCCAGCTCCGCGAGGCGGCAATGAGCGAGCCAGATCCCGAGTTACGAGAAGCGCTCTGGCAGGAGTATCGAAACTATACTGGTCTGGGAGATAGCGGAAACTAAAATACCGCGACGGTGTCTCTAATCCACACTCATTGATGATGAGAAATCGAGAGCTATTAAGGGCGACATACAGAAGTACAGAGATACAAAAATACAGAGAGTCACACAGAGAGTCAGACAGAGAGTCAGACAGAGAGACAGGGAAATTGAGAGAAAAAGTGATGAACAATCAATCAATGAAGGCGGGGAGTCC
>Ga0075460_10001295_pt1 | contig 9973 bp, 33 predicted proteins | sample DEB08_DNA_3_FD_77580 | JGI IMG/M metagenome (GOLD analysis project Ga0075460, IMG submission 77580) | Aqueous microbial communities from the Delaware River and Bay under freshwater to marine salinity gradient to study organic matter... | ecosystem: Environmental > Aquatic > Marine > Coastal ...
CTAGTTCATTCATAATTTTAGAATAGTATGAACCCTCTACAGGTGCAGAGAATGAACATTCAAACTCTTGCATATACTTATCTTCGCCCATTGCAGAAAACGCTGCTTTGAGTTCTTCTTTATCTAGTATATCTGTTTTACTAGATTTAAACTCTAATAGTTCCCAGCCATCTTTCTTTTCAGCTCTATCTCGTAAGTCTTTAAAATGGTTTTGACCTTTAGGTGTTCCCATTGCAAGGCAATACCCTTTACGGTCAGCTAATGCTGGTCGGATAATCTCTGTAAATAAAGTAGGGTTAATATCACCAACCTCATCTAGTACACATCCGTCTAGGTAAATACCACGAAGTGAATCTGGGTTATCTGCACCGTATAACGATATGCGTCTACCCATAAAGTCAACACGCAATTCAGCAATGTTAGCCTTGCCACCTAATGGTCTAGTGTATTCTAGTAGGTAATCCCATGCAATTCTTTTTGCTTGGTTATAGGTAGGAGCAACATAGGCGTATCTTGGGTTCGTTTTATCACATTGTAATGCACTATGGATAAGTTGGTTAATTGCACAGACTGTTTTACCCATCCTACGATGAGCAACCACCACGCTAAAACGATTAGCATTGACCATCTTATGGATAGCTTTTTGCGGTTCACGAGGTATATATCCTGTTGTTATTGTTTTTTCTGCCATAATGCGACTCTTTACAGGTCATCGCCCTTATTTAAAATATTTAGTAAATAAAAAATTTATTCCTTTATCTTGTGGATTTTTGTAAGCATCTATATTAACTTGACCACCTAAAATATTAGCTAATACTCCAGCCGACATTTCAGTACCCATATCTGATTTTGTAACATTAGCATTAACTGGTCCATATTGACCTGATAATGATTTAACATATTCATCTGCCATTGCTTTTAAATTTAAACCTGATTGGTCTTGATACTCTGCAAAGCCATAAGGTACAAGTTTATCTTCTGCACGAGGAATGTAATCAACTCCACCGCCAAGATTAAGTAATCCTTGTGGCAAGTATTGTGTGTGTCCTAAAGCTGTACCAACTGTATTAGGACTTGCATACAATTCTGCTTCACCAGAATACATGGGTGAGCCATAAAGCTCAATATATTTTCTTAATAATTCTTCTTCCATGTTCTGCCTTTAATTGTTCCATCCTTTGTAACCTAGCTTCTTTAGACATATAGTACCATTGTTCTAGGTCATCATAAGTACGATTGCATGATATGCAACGAGTACCTTCCATACGACACACCCCTGTACAGGGTGAATCTTCTACCATTTAACTTTATCAGCCCAGTAGGCTGCTGACATTTTTCCTTTAGCTATGTTTTTAGCATGACGAGCCTTAAAGGACTTTTGTCTTGCTGTAGGTTTTTTATCCCCTGTGACACCTTGTTGACCAAAGCGTATAGTTTTTACTTTATCGCCTTCTTTAGCTACGACTACATGAGATTTTTTAGGGTGGTTAGGTGTGCGTTTAGGTTTGTTATAACCTGATACACCAGCTCTAGTTAATCTTGAGTCTTTAGCCATGTTATTTTGCCTTTGGTTTTTTGTGTGTTAAGTATTTGCTACTAGCAGTATGAGTAGCACCTGACATTAATTTACCATTATGCTTATGAGTTTTACCTGTATATAGTTTACCATTAGGTAAATAATGTGATACGCCTTTAGCCATTATAGATTGACTCCTTGTTTCTCACAATGCTGTATACGGATACAACCTAAATCTATAATAAAGAAATGATAGTGATGTACATTTTTACTATCGTCTACTTTAGCATCATCATAGAACTCAAAACCAAATTGTAACCCACAAAAGAAATGCCATGACCACATTATGCTTTACTCCTTTTTTTCTTTGGAAAACCTTTCTTCATATTAGCATAGACTTTTTTAGAAATAGTGCTATTTTTTTTAGAACGAGAAATGCCTTTTTTCTTACGAGCATTTATGTTAGCATACAGACCTTTACTTGCCATACTTTTTGCCCATTTTTTTTAAACCATCTTTGAGTAATGTTTTAGTTGTTGTCTTATCTTTTTTAGGTTTCTTTGTATTATTAAGATAGTCTGCAAACTGATGATGATTTTCTTCTGTGATTGCCATATTACTGTCCTAAAAAAGTATTAATATTATTTAACTCATCCATGAGCATTTGTCTATATGCTGGGTCTATATTAGCATTTTCTAATTGCATCATTAAATTATTACGATACCCCATCATTTCTTGCAACTGATTTAATCCAGCATTAGATTCTGGTGATAATAAACCTTGCTGCATTAATCTTACATTATCAGCATTAGTCATAGGCTGATTACCACTATTAATAAGCTGTTGTAAAATAGGGTCGTTAGATTGTGCTGGTTTACTAGCTAGATTTATAGATTGCAAGAATCTTCTGATTGCTTCTTCGTTCATTTCTTTTTCCTCTTATACTTGCTCTTACCAGCTTTAGATAAAGCAATAGCAATCGCTTGTTTCTGTGGTTTACCACGCTTCATCTCTGCTTTTATGTTAGCAGAGATTACTTTCTGTGATTTACCTTTTTTAAGTGGCATTATTTATCCTTGTTTACAAAAGAATAGAGTTTTTCAGCGTTAGCAAGAATGACATCTAAATGTGGGAAGTCAGGCATTGCTACTTTGTGTACGATTTTGCCATCTTTATCTTTTTCTACTGACATTTGCCAGTCACCAAATTTAGCTTGGAACTCTTGTACTGCTAAATCTTTAGCCATGCCGAGTACATCTGTACGAATCTCATAGCCGTTCTTGTTAAATTTTACTTCTGGTGTTAGTTTATAACTCATGTATTTACTCCTGTGTGTGTGTAAAATAGTACCGCAAAAAAATTTGGGTACTGGGGTTTGTTATTCTATGCCTGTTACGACTTTGATATTAATAGGTGCACCCCCTTCACCTGTTAATTCTGTGGTATTTTTTTCTGACCATTGTGCTCTTGTTTTAAGCCAGAACATCATAGATGCTGTGTCACCTTGTCTTGCTTTTTCATAGAGTGTACCAGCAATAACAGCGTTAGCTTCTATACGACCTTTCTCAAGCTCTGGTTTGTAGTATTTAGTTAGTGTGTCTGCTGATATACCAAGCATAAATGCAATATCTTCGTACCTAGTTCCTACTTTACTTAATTCGTAAACCTGATTTTGGGTGGTCGGTGTTGTAAGGTAACGGGGTCTACCTCGCCCCCTTTTCTCTGACTTTTCCAAATGCGAATGATTCTCATTTACATTCTCATCTGATTCTATTACTATATTAATTTTTCCAGCGTCAATTATATTGGGGGTATCATTTTTGTTAGACATACTCTCTGACTCTAACATAATATTATCATCTTTTATCATAATTGTCTAATTTATTTTACTTATCACATTAATTAGTTTGATTTAAAAAATTATCTTGCATTGTTTAGTTTAGTTTGTTAAGATTACTTTACATTCATTTTATAAAGGGTACATCATGCAGGTTGATACTTACAAAATAAATACATTAATTGATAGTTTATTAATAGGCAATAAAACTGATGAAAATATTGCCTATTTATATACTTTTCTTACTAAAGAAGATTGCAACCTTGCAATTGCGCAAATAAGAAAACATAACGATGCATTACTTAAAGAATCATACAATGCATATAATTAATAGTTATATAGAGGGTATTTTTCATAATATCCTCTTATATATCCGCTAAAATCTCAACCCTATGATATATAACAATAAATTAATACTTGCAATTCTTAATAAATCTGTTAATATATCTTTACATTTAACTAGAAAAGGAAACTAAATCATGAAAATAAACGGTTATCAAATAGAAGGTTCTAAATCTGATTATATTGATATTTTAGTTAAATATCATAATATGGATAAAAAAACATTAGAAAACAAAACATTTAAAGATGTTGTTTTAGAATATTGTTTTTATTATCAACCCTTAATTTTATTAAACCATAAAGGAAACTAAACCATGAAACTTAACCCAATCAAAAGCAATATGACTGAATTAGAATTAAATGACAAAGTAATTTTATTTTCTTATAAAACGCCCGTTGCAATATGTGATTATTCAAATATTTATAAGACAGATAAATATTACTCACAAACAACAACAAAACACATTAACCAATGGGCTAATATGCGAAACACTAGCAAAGATGAATTATTAACCATTAGTCAATCAGAATTAAACCAATTAACAGAGGGTTTATAATCATGCTTTTATTAAACATTCTATGCTTTACTATATCATGTTTTATTGCTTTTTTCTTTGCTCTTATGGGTTTATCCTATGAGAGCATTTTATTAATCATATTTAATATAGTTTATTTTCTCTATATTAATTATAAATTTTAAGGGGTTTATCATGTTAGAAAACTATCTAAAACTTTACAGCAAAAAACCACGCTATGAATTAATCAATATGCAGAAAGCATTGTCTAGCCCTATCAGTTTATTTTTAAATGATGAAACTGATAATGTTAGATTAAACGCTATTAATATTTTATTAAACAATAAGAGAGGTTAATTATGGAAACTGTATTATATAAAAACTTTTATTTAACCATAAACAAAAATTATAACGGCTCTTATTATACTTATATTTCTAATGAGAATGATACTATTAGAATTAAGAATACTTATTACGGGTACGATAAGAACGAGATAATAAACAAACTTAAATCTATAACCAATAACATTGTAAAGGGGGTTTAATTGTGAAAACTTTGCAAGATGTTCAAAATGCTATTAATGAATATGAAACTGAAATAAACGAATTATGCAAAATAAATGTATCAAGGTTTTATATAGAGCCATTTCAAAATGAGATTATTAAACTTGAAAGAATAGAGAATAAACTTTTTAATAAATGGTTCTATAAATTTAAAAAGGGCTTGTTATAAGCCCTTTTCTTTATCGTATACTTTCCCCTTACCCGTGCAATTATAACAAAAATCAACCTATTTTGTCAAGTGTTTTTTAAATATAAATTTATTTGGTTTAGCTTTATGGTAAACCATAAACCTTAAGATTTATTATGAATATAATAAATAGACTATGACCCTCTAACATCATACCATGATACAATTCAAATGTTAGATTTAAGTTATCTTAATATTACTTTATATCAAATGTTAGATTTTTATATCATGATATTATTGGTTTCAAGCTCGTTTTAAATACTCGCTTGAAACTTATCAAGCTAGATTTAAGTTATCTTAATATTACTTTATATCAAATGTTATTCTTAAGTTATCTTAGTATGACTTACAGATAATGTAACTTTTGATGTTATCTTAAAATATCTTATCATCTTTAATACAACTAGATTGTATCATACTTTTAGAAAAAACGCAATAGAGATATTGAATTTAGGTGATTGATTTTACTTATCAAAAATTATTCTGTAATAAAAACAATCAATTAAAATAGTGTAAAAAAGATTTGACAAGTATAAATATAAGCGTAATATCATACTTGTATTAACTTAATTAGAAAGGAATAATTATGGATAAATATGATGTTTTATTTCAAGCCTTAAACGAGTTTGAATCTATGGTTCTGAAATTACCAAAGAAAAATTATGCTACTCAATTAAGGTTTATTAGAAAACATGTAGCAGATAAATATTTAGATTTAATGGGGGAAGTAAAATGAAATTAAGATTATTGCAACAGACATATACAGAACAAGGTTCAAGAATTGATGATACATTTACACCAGCACAAACATATAAAAATGATGTGCTTCTACAATCATTTAATGATAACACTAATGAATGGGAAACTATACCTCTTGTTATTGAGGAGGTAGAAAGTCCGTTTGATTTTATTAATAACCAAACAGGCAAACCAATGTCAGAAAAAGTAGATGTTGAATCTAGTATAGATGAAGACTATATGCTTTATTCTGAATGGTAAAAGGAAACTATTATGATAACTAAAAAAGATTTAATTAAGAACGGATACACAGTTATAGAAAAAGGTGCATGGTTTAGGATTGACCCTAGCATTATACCTAGCGAATGGTCAGATGTTTGTAAGGATTTTGATATTGACCCAGACTGTTCTAGTGCGAAACTTTGTATCTGTGGAGTGATAGAGGAATATGATGAATAAAAAGGTTTAATTATGATAGTTAAAAAAACATTAAGCGGTTATGAAATAAAGGCATTAAAAGGAAGCGAGATGATAAGGCGGTTATACATTGGGTATAGCCGTCAAGAAGCAATCGCTAGATTTAAACAATTATATGGAGTGAATTATGAACAATAAAACAACAATATCAATTAATAACAGATTTAATGAATTAAGTGAACGAGCTAAAATTGAAATTACTCATTTAATTAATTCTATTGCATCTCATAAATATAATGATTATGTTCAAAAAAATACTATGTTAGAAATAGATAAACTTTACACAAAAATACATGATTTTTATAGAAAAGATTATCAAGCAAAGTTATTAGAAAAAAGAAAAAATAGGAAAACAAAATGAAAACATTAAAGGGAGTGAATTATGTTACGAACACCTAACGATATATATCATGGCGATGAAGATTTTTTAAACGCACAGGCATGGGAATACTGCTATGAACAGGCATTAGAACAGTTAGCAGACGAGGGTTATAACGAGGAAGATGCCAAAGCATTAGCACCTATTAGAACAGCACGAATATATTATGATAAACAATTTGACAATTATATTTAACTGTGTAAAATACTTTTTACTAACTAGAAAGGGAGTGCATTATGAAAACATTTTATTTTACTCAATCAGTTATTCAAAACTTTACTGTTAAAGCTAAAACGATAGAGGAAGCAAAGGAAATATTTATCAATGATTTTAATTTAAAGCATGATAAAGAAGAATATATACCTGATTCAACATATATGTATGATGAAGATTATAACGATTTGGACTTTTAACTTAATGAAAGGAATGAAATTATGAGAGTTAAACATTTAATTAAGGAATTAAAAAACTGCGACCCTAATGCTATCGTCAATGTTGTTATTAGAGAGGGTGATACACCTGATACTGATATATGGTCAGACGATTTAACAGAGGTTGTAGAGTATGAAGATAAATATAAATGGGTTGTGATAGATTTTTATGGTGGCTCAAGTGTCGCATAAATATGACTTCACACACATGGTGGTAGATAGCGATAACGAACCTATCAGACGATTCACTAATAGAGAATCAGCTAAATACTTTGCTGAAAATATTGGTGGAAAGGTTAAGAAGATAGATTGGTTGTCATTGATAGAGCATGAAGATTGTTTATTTTAAGGGGTGCAAATGATATTAGAAGATGTATTAAAAAAATATAGTAGGCAAGAGATAGCAGATATGCTAGGGGTAACTAGACAGGCGGTGCATTATTGGGTTAAGAATAATGCCATGCCTAAATTAAGGCAGTATGAGTTATTGGAGTTAGAGAATGATAGACAGACAAGAAATACTAGCGAGGTTTAGTAAAGTCTATCAGAGTGGCACAGACCAATATCAATGCTTATGCCCTGTTCATGATGATAGAAATGCAAGTCTAGGATTAAAGTTTAAAGATGATAAAATGATAATGAATTGTTTTGCAGGTTGCTCTGCTGAATCTATATTAGAATCTATTGGATTAGATTGGAGTGATATTATGCCTAATACATTACATGAGGAATGGCGACCTAATGCTAATGGAACAGACATGATAAATGTAGCCAAAACAAAAATGAGATTTAACCCATTCGCTATCATGAAAAGTATGCGAGAGGATTACTTATACATAGCCCTATCTGCTTTTGAATTAAGAAATGGCAACACATTATCACAAGAAGATTTAGACAAGCTACATGCAATAACAATTAAACATGAGGAATTATATGAGTATCTCAGATAAGTTAGATAGACTTGTCATTAATGATGAGCAGATAGGAAACTATTTTGCACAAAGGGATTTATCAGAACATACTAAAATTAAAGCACCAAGTAATTATGGTGCTGATGTTATCAAGTATTTTAAGAATGACATGAATGGCGGAGTGCCATTACCCTTTGCTTATACAGATGACAAGTTTAGAATTAGAGAGGGTGAAACCACTATTATAACAGGGTATAGTGGGCATGGTAAAACAGCATGGCTATCTTATGTCATGTTAAAAACACTCAACTATGAGAAGAAAGTATTACTTGCTAGTTTTGAGATGTTACCTAAAGCAACACTTGGTCGCATGATAAAACAAACAGGTAACTATGACCCAACAGATGACGCTGTGTTGGATTTTGTAGACAGACTTGATGACAAGGTATATATCTATGACGCAGAGGGTGAAACCTCTGTTGATAAAGTCTTGTCTGTTATCTATTATGGTAGGGATAAGTTAGGTATAGATATATTTGTTATTGATTCGCTAATGAAGTGCGGTATTAACGAAGATGATTACAATAGGCAAAAGAAATTTGTCAATCAATTATGCGTGGCTAGTCGTGATTTAGGCATACATATCTTTCTAGTGGCACATAGTCGTAAGACAATACATGAGGGGAGTGAGCCAAGTAAGTTTGATGTGCTTGGCTCATCTAACATTACCAATCTAGCGGACAACTGTATTACAGTCTTTCGTAATAGAAAGAAAGAGGAAGTTATGAATGGTGATAATGAGGACAAGATTGAGGAAGCTAAAAAGTGGTATGATTGTAAGGTTTATATCAATAAACAACGGCATGGCAACGGCTTTGAGGGTTCTTTCGGTCTTTATTTTGATAAGCTAACTAACATCTATGGAGTGCATAAATATGACAACAGTCAACAAGTTTATAAAAGAGATGAAAACTTTATTCTCTGATATAGAATACAGAGCAACAAGTAAAGACGGACAGGTATTCAAGTCTAGCGGGTGGGATAAGGCTAATGAAAGAATACAAATGAGGTCAAGAAAAAAGTTTGACAAAAAGATTTAACTGTGTATAATAACAATATCATTAACTAGAAAGGGGTCTATGATGAGTGCAATCAACAATGAATTAGATTCAATTATCTTTGAACTAACAAAGATTACATCTGATTTAAAAGAACTAAACAACGCATTAGATAACCAAGACAAGATTATAAAAGCTAGAGATGTAGCTGATATAAGACTTTACAACATAACAAAATTACTTGATAATGGGAGTTAATCATGAGTAAGTTTGCAGAATTAAGAAAGATTGATGTTAGCCAATATGTAGAAAAAAAAGGTAAGTTCACTTATCTATCTTGGGCATGGGCGGTTGACCAATTACTACAACAAGATGAAAAAGCTACATGGCAATTCAGAGAGCCAACCATCTATCCTGACAATACCATGATGGTATGGTGTGATATACATGCTTTTGGAAAAACTATGACATCTTATTTGCCTGTTATGAATAACTTTAACAAGGCAATTAAGAATCCTGATGCTATGGCTGTGAATACAGCTATGCAAAGATGTTTAGCAAAAGGTATTAGTTTGCTAGGTATAGGGCTATATATTTATGCAGGTGAAGATGTGCCAGAGGGCGACCCTGCTGAAATATTATGGGAAACTTATGAGAAGCAAGGTAAAGAGGGTGCAACTGCTTACTATAAAAACTTAACTGAAGAAGAAAGAAAGCATTGTGAAAAAGTTATTGACAAAATAAGAAAGGATAGCAATGGAAAAGATGATTAACATTCTAACACCTAGAGAAAAAAAATTAATATCAAAAAGATTTTTTGAAAATAAAGCTATTGAAAAAGTTGCAAAAGACTTTGATGTTACACGAGAAAGAATTAGACAGATTGAATGTAAAGCATTAAGAAAAATACTTGAGCATTCCTCATTAAATATATTAAGAAATGATTTTTTAATAGAATTAAATAAAAAGGATAATCATGGAACAGAGAAGTGATGAGTGGTTTCAGGCAAGGCTAGG
>Ga0075460_10001317_pt1 | contig 9879 bp, 11 predicted proteins | sample DEB08_DNA_3_FD_77580 | JGI IMG/M metagenome (GOLD analysis project Ga0075460, IMG submission 77580) | Aqueous microbial communities from the Delaware River and Bay under freshwater to marine salinity gradient to study organic matter... | ecosystem: Environmental > Aquatic > Marine > Coastal ...
AGATACGACAGCATCCCCTCGGTAGCCGTGCCGATCGCGGAGCCGCGCGCACCGGAGTCTGCGAAGTTCAGGACGGCCTGACTCATCAGATAGCCGTTCACGTCAGAGGCGGTAAGCACGTCACCGACAGCGAACGTCTTGAAGCCTTGACCGGACACTCTGATCCTCCTAGAACGCGAGGGCGCCGACGTCGAGTTGACCGTAGTCTACGTCGTCAAGGATCAGGAACGCACCCTCGTCAACCGGGCCGACCCGGAACGTCGTGCGCCATGTTCCCGACACCTGCCAGCGGTGATCGACCCCAAGCAGCACCGAGGTCTGCGTCTGCTGCGTAACACCGGGCGGGGTGAAGATCACCTTCACCGAGTCCCCAAGATCATGCTGGAGCGTCAGGGAACAGCCGCCGCCCGTCGCCGCTTGATCGACCGTCACCGACTTGACCGACGTCAGCGCGTCAGCCCGCCGCACCACCTCGTACTCGACCCGCTGCTGTGTGTCACTCTCGCTGGTCAACAGCAGTTCACCGAGTTCAAGTTCACGCAGCCCGTAGTCGGTGATCGAGTCGGTGTCGGACGCGATCACGGTGGAGCCGGTGTGGATCGCGCTGACCCGGTTGTAGACGTCCTCGATCCCGGCCTGCCTGCTGATCTCGACGAACGGGGTACAGGCGGTGCCGCCCGCGTCAGAGACGATCAGCCCTCCGGGGTTCTGGGCCGGGTTGTTCCGGTTGCGGAACGTCAGATCACCCTCTCGGTTGACGAACAGATAGCCGCCCTCGGAACGTTCGACGGTCTGGAGATACTGAAGGACGTTCCCTGACGCGGTGCCTGCGGCGAGAGTGCTGTCGCCCGTGTCGATCGCGCTGCCTGCCGTCCACGCGGTCGGAACCGAGTTCAGCACGTCGGTGACCCGCTGACCGGAGTCGGCCTGTGAGAACGCGGTGCCGCCGACCGGGAACTCTGCCAGAGCCAGACGCGCCAGACCGTCCGACGCGCTGACCGTCACCTCGGCGTCCCCACCGGGCGAGTAGTCCAGATCAAGATCGTCCACCCATCCGGCATACACCTGAACGCCGTCCGCGTAGACGTTGACCGGGCGGCGGGGTTCCACACCGGGGTACAGGCTGGAGGCGGTGTTCAGCGGGTCGAGCAGCCCGTCCCTGTTCCTGAGTGTGATCGTCGCCTGACCCGCCTGTGTAGGTTCGGTCTTCTCGTTCCGGCCCCTGCGGATGTTCAGGGACACAAGACGGTCGGTGACGTCTACGAGGGTTACGCCGACGCCCAGCACACCGGAGTCAAGACGACCGTACGTCGGGTCGTCAAGTTGGAAGGCGGTTCGCAGCGACGGGCCGCTGAACCCGATCTCGACCTTCGGGACGGTCACACCGTCACCGAAGCCGATAGGGGACCGTTGCGGCGGGTGTAGCGTCTGATCGCTTCGACCACGGCCTGCGGGTCGGCGCTGGTCACAGTCACGTTCACGATCGTCTGCCCGCGATCGTCGGCACGCAGCCCGCCGAACTCCGGCCGGTCGAACGTCACGGACGCGGTTGCGTCATGCGTCAGCCCTGCGGTCGCTGCGGACACCAGCCGGGACGACGCCGTGATCCCCTCCGCGAACCCTCGACCGACGTTCATGCCGAGGTCAGCGAACACGGTGGACGGCGACCGGATCCCGAGGGCGTGCTTGACCCCGTTCACGGTGTCGTCTATGAAGTTGCGGAACTTGCCAGCGAGCCACGAACCCATGTCCCTGATGCCCTGCCAGATACCCCGGACGAGGTTGCCTCCGATCTCGCGGAACGTCTGGATGTAGGAGCGGATCGTCAGCCCGATCTCGTCCAGCAGGTTCGTCCACGCCCGCTTCAGCGGCAGCAGGGCGTTCGCAACCCTAATGCCTAGGTTCTCGAAGAACTGGCCGACCGCAAGCAGCGCGTCGTCGAACCCGGCACGGAACGCGGCGGGGATGCCTCGGACGAACGCGGCGAGGCGGGCGATCAGCCCCGGCCCAGCCGTGTTCAGCACCCGACCGAACGCGGCGGCGAACGGGTCCCACACCCACGACTTCAGACCACTGGCGATCCTGCCGCCGAGGTTGTTCAGGGCTGTCGTGGCCCACGACAGCAGGCGACCGAGCAGCGGGATGCGCCCAAGTGCCCTCGCCAGCGCGCCCGCCCACTTCGCGGGTGCGAACATGATGCTGGCGATCCCGATCAGAACCGGCTGCCAGTTGTCTCGCAGCGACTGGAGCAGCGGGGTGTACCAGTCGGTGCCGAAGAAGCCGACGACCAGACCGGTGAAGAACTGAACGAGATACTGGACGGCTTCCATGCCGAGGGCGAACCAGTCGATGCTGGCGATGAACTCCTTGAACTTGGTCATAAGCGGCTCGGACAGACGCTTCAGTTCCCCGAACGCGGTTAGGATCGCCTCACCGAGCGCCTGACCGAGCGAGGTCGCGTCCGCTTCCGCGTTGAACTCTCGGAACGGGGTCGTCAGGGCGGTGACGAACGTCTCTGCCTCGCTCTTCACCTCGTCGAACTTGGTGCCAATGTTCTCGACCGCAGTCAGCACCGAGTCCTTGAAGTCGATGATCGGCTGCTTGAACCGCTCGTCGAACGCCGCCTTGAACTCGGTGCCCTTCTCGCGGGCGTTCGTCAGGAACGTCTCGATCCCGGTCACGACGTTGCCGACGAACGTCTCGATCTGCGGCCCCTTCTCCTGAAGGAACGCGACGACAGCCGACAGCGCCGGTTCCAGCCGCTGCCCGATCCCGAGGGCAACGTCCAAGAAGTTCGACTTCAGAAGGTCGACCTGCGCGCTGAACGACTCCAACTGCTTGGACGCAACCGTGTCCGTGAACCCTGACGCCGACCGCAGTTCCGTCTCGTAACCGGCGATAGCGTCGGACATGCCGAGTAGGGCTTGGATCGCGCCGAGCGACTTGTCGCTGAACCCCAACTGAAGCAGCGTGGCCTTCTGTGTCGCGTCGGACATGCCGTCCAGCAGACCTTCAAGGTCGGCAACGATCGCGCCGAGGTTCCGCATCTCGCCCGCGGCGTCGAACACCTGAACCCCGGCTTCACGGAAGGCGTCGGCGTTCTGAAGCCCCTTGGTCGTCAGATCGCGAAGGACGATCGCCAACTGGGTGCCCGCGTAGTCACCCTTGACACCCTGATCAGCGAACGCTGCGAGGACGGCGACGCCTTCCTCCACGTCCTTGCCGAGTGCGCGAAGTGCGGCGGCAGCCTTGTTCGTCAGGGACTCGGAGAACTGCTGGACGGATGCGTTGGCGAGAGTGTTGGCGCGAACCAGCACGTCGGACACCCTCGCCATGTTCTCCAAGTTGGCAACGGCGTCGTCCCTGACCGTCAGCCCGAGGGCCGACTGCGCGTCGGTCAGAAGGTCGGTGGCGAGCGCCATGTCGAACATGCCCGCCTGCGCGAACCGGGCCACCTGCGGCATCGCCGCGATGGACGAGGCGGCGTCCAGACCGGCTGACGCAAGGAAGAAGTAGGACTCTGCCGCCTGCTCTGCGCTGAACGTGGTCGTCTTCGCCACGTCACGAGCCGCAGTCTCCATCTCGGTTCGCAGCGCGTCGCTGACGTCCCCCATGATCGCCAGCGACTGGTTGAGCGCCTGATCGAACTTGGCGAACTCTCGGACGCTGAACGCCGCCAGCCCGCCGATCGCCGCCGTGGCAGCACCGATCGCGGCTGTCGCCTTGGCACCGAACGAACCGAACTTGGTCTCGGCGCCGCCCAGCGCCTTGTTCAGCCCCTTGGCGTCACCTGTGATCAGGATCGAGATCACGCTGCTACGGCGTGCCATGTCCTACCTCACAGTCCGTTACGGCGACGGATACGGCTGACGTGATCCCGGAACGTCTGGATCACCTGCGACTCTCGGCGGTCCATGGCCTCGTAGAAGAACGGCTGGGAACGGATGTTCCTCGCGGGCCAACCGAAGTGTATGGGACCCGCATACGGAACACGCTTGTAACCGGCGCGCACCACACCGCGCGTCTTGGTTCCAGAGTGACGAACCGTGCCGCGCAGTTCCCCGGTGACCACAGGCACCCTCGGGCGCGAGGCGTCAGCCACGATCCGGGCGGCGCGATCGTGCGCGTCGGCAAGTTGGTTCAGCGAGTCGTCACCGAGGCGCTTCAGGTCGCGGCGCAGTTCCCGAAGTCCGATAACCCGAACCTGCGCCCTGCCTGCCATTAGCGCTTCGCCGCCTTCCGCGTCTGCCTGTCGCGGTCAACCAGCACCGCGACGATCGCCCGCAGAAGGTACCTGTCGGCAAGCAGTTCGGACGGCGCGATCCCAGTCTCTACGGCAACCTGTGCCACCGTCCATGTCACAGACTGCCGATCTAGGGGTGGTCGTCAGCCTCGATCATCTCGACGTCGGCAACGTCCTCCAGCCAACCGTCGAACGGCTTGACGACCTGACCGGAGTCCTTGACCGAACGCCACGCCAGCCAGTAGATGTGTTCGGCGCGCTGCTCGGTCTGGAACGCCTTACCGATCCCCATACCGAACTGACGCTCGAACTCGACTACCGTCTTGGGCTTGACCTCGTACTCTCGCGCACCATCAGCCGTGGTCACGCGCAGGTTGAGACTGATCACGCGCTAACTCCTTATGCGGTCGCCCGCGTCACGACACCGGAGACGGGCCACGTCACCGAGGCGGTGGCGAGTTCACCGACCGCGCCGGACAGCGGCATCCACTCGGTGATCAGCACCGTGCCCGAGTACTTCGGGTTGGTCGCGCCGATCGTGGTGCCAGCCGGGTAGATCTCGAACGCGGCGGTGCCACCGACCAGCGGGGCGATCGTCGCGTCCACGGACGCGGCGGCGAAGTCCTGATGGAAGTCGAGGCTGATGGACGAGTCCTCCAGCCCGGCGACGCGGGTGCGCCCGCTGTCCCCGAACGCGGTCGTCTCGATGTCCTCGAACTCGGTGCTGATCTCGACCGAACCGACGTGATCCGAGAGGTCGACACCGCCGATGGTCACGTTGACGTCAGTCAGTACCAGACGCGCCATGCTGCTCAGTCTCCTGCGGTGCGGCCACCGCCTCGTTCTTCCGTGAGGTCGGGGTCAGATGCCCTGCCTCGACCAACGCTGGGATGTTACAGGAGGCGAGGTCGTCAACCGACAGTCGGGTTCCCGCCGCCCACTTCAGCCGGTCGCTGACGACCGTCCATGTCTTGCTCACGCGATCACCTCCACGACGAACTCGCAGCCGAGGTACACCTGCTCACCGAAGTTCACGTTACCGTAGTTCCGCATCTCTACCACACGGCAGGTGTCAGCCACGCCGCCGAGGGTGCGGTCGTCCTCGATCGCCTTCTTGACCGACCCGGTGCCGTAGATGTAGGCGTCAAGGTTCCGCTGGCTGGCCCGGTCGTCAGCCCGACCGACGATCACCTGAACCAAGAAGAACGAGGTGTCCGCACCCCGGTTGGCGTTCAGGTCGTACTCGACCCGTTCAGGGAGGACGAACGCGATCGGCGGCCGGATCGCGTCCGGCTGCCATGCGGTCGCCCGCAGTCCGGTGATCGTGGCGAGCCGGGTCGTCAGCCCGTCGCGCAACTGCGCCATGCTGGGCATCAGGTGAACTCGATCTTCCGGTACGGGTCGAGCAGCATCGCCACGTCAGCGTCGACCTTGTAACTGACCCGGACTATCCCCATGTCCCCGAACCCGGCGACGCCGAGGGGTGAGTCGTAGCGGGAGAACAGCCGTGCCGACTGGATGATCGCCGCCTGCTTCACGTTCTGCGGGACGGCGGGCCAACCGAAGGTCGCCTCGACACGGACGGTTGCCCGGTGCGACTTGCCGAGGGGCCAGTACCCGTCCTCCAGAGGAACCAGCCGGGTGTAGGGCCACGACTGTCCCGCCGCGCGACCGTTCAGCGGCTCGGCCTGCCAGTCCACCCCCGGTACCAGAGTGGTGCCGAACGAGTAGTCCAGATCGTCGTCGATCTTCACGCTGACGATCGTGGTCGCGTCGTCTATCAGCAGACTCTCGTAGCGTCCGGTCGGGGCGTAGTCGCGGGTCGCGGTCCCTGACGCGGCGGCGAAGTCACGACCGCAGTAACCGTCGATGAACCGGGACGCGGACTCGATCACGCCGTTCAGCAGCGCGTCGTCCACGGCGTCGCTGATGTTCATGGCCGACTTGACGTCAGCGAGGGAGCAGTAGGTCACCATGCGGTCAGTCTACAGCCAGCCGTAGAACCGGGACGGGTTCGACTCGACATGGGCGGCGACCGCCTCTGGGCCGCTGACCGGCACCCTTCCGACGTTGCCGTTCGTGATCACCTCGCACCCGGCGATCTCTGCCTCCACGCAGGCGGCTGGGCAGGGGTCGTGGTCGTTGGCTAGCAGGACGAACCATGAGGCCCGGCTCATGGCGTCCAGCACCTCTGCCCTCGGACGGTTGGTCAGCGCACGGAACGGCACCCCTCGGTCGGCGGCCCAGAGGCGCGACTTGAACAGACCCTTCTGCGGGTGATCGCGCGCCGCCCACAGCGCCGTCCCGTCCCTGACACTCTCGCGTCTGATCTCCGAGGTGTCGAACCAGCCGGAACACTCTTCCCCGTCCGGCGCCCACGGGTACCAGAGACGCTGCTGGGCTGACACCCAGACGAGTGGCGACGCGGCCTCCAGAACCGGCAGAACCCTCGGATGCTGCTTGGACATGACCCAGACCAGCGGTCTGTGCCGAGCAAGGGTCTGTAGTTGACTGTCAGAGACGAGATCGAGTGACCCCACGATGGTTCGATCGACTGACTTCAGCGCGTCTAGAGCAGCGTCGTAGCGCGGATCGACGTAGACCCACTCTATCTCCGCAGGAGCGCGACTTCTCATGGCGTCCTGTAGCAGTTCGGCGCCGCCCGCATACCGGCCCGGAAGCAGCGCCGTGTTCTCTGCGGTCGCGTCGTCGTCGCGGGGCCATTGGTGGGACACCCACGCGACCCTCACGCCGCAAGGCTCCTGATCAGGTCGGGCCACCGCTTCAGGACGACGTTCTTGGCGGCGTACTGACCGACGTGGCTGATCGCCTTCTGACTGCGCCCACCGCCCTCCTTGTACGCCTCACGCAGCGCGGCGACGATCGCGTGGACGTGCGGACGGAACCAGAACGCACCCTGCTCCGGGTCCCACTCCGGTTGACCCTCGACCTTCCAACTGTCCGGGCCGAGCAGTTCCGGCGTCGCCGCACAGTCAGACCCGATCACCCGGGTGCCGCACGCCTGCGCCTCCACCGTCGGGATGCCGAACCCCTCGCCCATGCTGACCGCAAGCAGCACGTCAGCCCTGCTGTACAGGCGCGCCAGCATGTCTTCCGAGTACGCCCCGATCCGATACGGGTACGCGCCGGGGAACGTCAGACGATCCTTCGGGATCCCTGCGGCTTCAGCGAGGGCTGGCAGGTCGATCCCGAACGGGGTGACCGGCTCGGTGTGGATGTAGGCGACCGCGTCAGGGTGATCCTTCAGGAACATGGCAAGGGCCAGCAGGTTCTCGGACCACGCCTTACGGGTCGGGGCGCGCCCCTTGTTCGCCGCGTTCATCATCACCACGAAGGCGTCCTGCGGCACGTCCAGCAGGTCGTCAGCCGCCGCACGATCACGCGGACGGAACACGTCCTCGAAGGTGTGCGGGATGTAGGTCGCCTGAACGTCCAGCCGCTCCAGAGCGTCACGCCCGAACCGGCTCATGGCGATCGGCGCCACGTTCGGCTGCCGCAGCCAGTTCAGCACCTTCGGCGGCACGGTCATGTGGTCAAGCGGCACCCACGACGCGATCGCCGGAACCTCACGCAGCGAGGGTGCCGTCAGCACCCAGACGTCATACAGGGTCACCAGCAGGCTGGGCCGGTCAGGATTGCGGCGCGACCAGTCCTTCCAATGCGCCGCGATGGTGTCCTGCGAGTACCCGTCGTAGCCTCTCGGGTACACCGGGCACGGGCTGCCGCCCTCGGTCACGTCCTGAACGCCGACGCCCTCTAGACCGTAGTTCGACCCGATCGAGACTGGGAAGCCCTGATCGGCAAGACGGTGGGCGACAGCCTTGGTCTGTGTGCCGTATCCGGTCGGGGCGTGGGGCGAGTTCGACCACCAATGGACGGCAGGGTTCACGGCGCAGGCTCCGATCCGCGCAGGGTGTCCGGGGGCGGGAGCGCCTGCGCTCGCTCACCGCCCCCGGAACCCTAGCAGGGATCAGGCCGTGCCGCCGATGAAGTGCTTGACGTTCGCGGACTGCCCGAGGTCGCCGTCCAGACGCACGGTGGCGCGGAACGTGATCAGGTCCTGATCGAACGCGAACTGCTCGGAGCGCGCGATCTCGACCCCGCCGACCCGACGGATGTGGTAGGACGAGAAGTCACCGAACAGCACCGACTTCACCGCCGTGCCGACCGCCGCCACGTCCGGGTTCTCGATCACGCGGAACCCGAGCAGCGAGTCCGGCGTGCCGACACCCGGCATGTAGAGGTACTGACCGGCGTCGTCCTTCAGGCGACGGACCGCACCCAGCGTGGCGCGCCGCATCATGAACCCGACACCGGGCTGACGTGCCACGGCGCTGTCGACCGAGTGCGCGAGGTCGATCAGGTCGTCCGCGGTGAACGCGCCCGTGACGCCCGTGCCGCCCGTCTTGCCGAGCGAGGACGCCGTCACGATCCCGTTCGGCTGGACGGTGCCCGTGCCGAGGGTCAGCGCGTAGTTGACGGCGGTGCCGATCGCGTGACCGAACTGGCGGCCGAGGAACGACTCAAGGTCGATCCCCGAGTCCTCCAGCAGTTCCCGCGACACCTGAAGCAGCGTGCCGTACTTGTGGGCGCGGAGGGTGAACGACTCGAAGGTGGGCTCGGACTCACCGAACTGCGCGGCCTCGGCGGTCGCCGTGGCGTTGCTGAACGCGGTCTGACGCGGCACCTTGATGTCGTTGCCCATCGCGGTGGTCAGGATCGTGGCGATCCCCGGCTCCAGCATCGGGCCGGCGTAGATCAACTGCTCCTGAAGGACGTCGTAGAAGCCCTGCGGGACCACGGCGCCGTCGTCGGTCGTGTTCAGGTCACGACGCTCGAAGGTGGCGCTGCGGATCTCGCCGCGCGCGAGGGCGCGCAGCACGTCCGCGTCGGACTCCCGCTTCGGGGCGGGCTGGGTCGTGACCTCGGGGATCCGCATCTCGGCGGCGCGAGCCTCACGCTCGGCGTCCGCGCGCAGCGTCTCGATCACCGTGGCGCGGCGGTCGAGGTCGCTGTTGATCCGGTCGTAGGTCTCCTGCTCCTCAGCCGTGAGGTCGCGGTTCTCGGCGGCGGCGGTGTCGAGCAGCGCCTTGGCCTGCTCCCACGCCTGCGCCCGCGCCTCCTGCTGACGCTTGATGTAGCCGTCCATGTCGGATGAACTCCAGTACTCGTCGGGGTGTCAGGGTCCCGTGGGTAGGGCGCGCGACCTGCCGACTGTACAGGACGTTCTGCTTGCTACATGCGGACGCCCCGGCTGGGTGCCGGGGCGATCACGCAGGGTCAGATGCCGAGCGTCTCGGAGACGAGCAGCATCTCGATCACCTCGTCGAGCGTGTTCGCGGCGAACCCGTAGCCGCCCACGCTCTTGACCCGGTAGGTGCGGTCGACCTTGTAGAGCGAGCCGAGGATGCGGCCGCCGTAGGTGATGGTGCCGTCCGCGATCACGAGCGCGGTGCCGTCCACGTTGAGCATCATGGTTGTCCCCCGGTTGTCGGTGTGGGCGTCGGTGTTCATGGTGTAACACTACGACACGGACAGCGACTTGTCAACCCCGGAGGCGGGTCAGACTAGACGACCTTCTTCGCAAGTAGCGACGTCTGCTTGGACTTGATCCC
>Ga0075460_10001323_pt1 | contig 9868 bp, 10 predicted proteins | sample DEB08_DNA_3_FD_77580 | JGI IMG/M metagenome (GOLD analysis project Ga0075460, IMG submission 77580) | Aqueous microbial communities from the Delaware River and Bay under freshwater to marine salinity gradient to study organic matter... | ecosystem: Environmental > Aquatic > Marine > Coastal ...
ATCATTTGCTTATCCATTCTTGTTCGTGTTGGTTATATGTCCACATGACTACGCATATAATGTTGCGGTGCAATAATGTCAAGATTATTTAATACTATTAAAATAATCAATACATTCAGCTATAGTTTGCTGTCTAATATATTCATCTCTTATTTCTTGTGATGTTGGTTTTGGATATATGCTTTCCCACCTATCTATAATAAATTCCCCAGCAGAAGTTAAATCATAACTAGCATTTGGTGCTAAGGATTTCATTACTGTATTAATACCCCAAGCAAAACCACTCTCGTTACTAAATTGCTCTATTAGTTTTTTAACAGATAGTTTTCGTACGATCATAATATAAGCTCAGTTAAGTTTTTATTATTACCAATAGTTCCTTTTATAAAGACATTAAAAGCTAAACTAATTCTAGTATTAGTTCCTTCTTTTGTTTCTACCATATGAGTTAAAGAAGATGGGAACATAATAATATCTCCAGTCTTAACAGGAAACCACCAAGATTCTGAGTTCCAAATATTCCAATCTTTTGTTTCTGGTTTAATTGTTTTATAATTTTCATTAAAGAATTTAATCTTGTCAAATTTTTCATCACAATTAATATAAAATACTCCTGACACTAATGAATTGGTATGTGAGTGCTTGTGATGATATTGATTTGTTTCTGTATAGTTTAGCCAAGATTGTGTAATATATGGTGTTATGTTATTAGATGGCGAAATAACTTTATTAAAGTAATCCTGTACTCTTAAATCTAAATCTTTTTTTAAATCTTTAAATTCTTTTTTATTTAAAATGTAATTATCACTTGATGTTATATTACCTTCGTTTTTACAAACATCTAATTTAGTTTTATTAATAAAAGTAAGTTCTTTATTTACAAGTTCTCTATTTAATTTAGAAATATAAATAGGTGTTGGAAATATACTATTAATTGTTGCTTCCACTTTCCCTCCGTTTGTTTTATCTTGTTTCAATCTCCCAATTTATAATAGATTCATTCCAAGAATAATATTGATTATCTTCTAATTCTGTTGTTGGCATAGCTACGGGTGCTTCCCATAGACAAGTTGTTTCGTTAAATACCCAACTATTAAAAGGTTTCTTAGGAATAAATGCATCTCTATCTTCATCATAAGTCATACCAATACTAGCATAATTTTTTCTTAAAGGTGTTCCACCATTATTATGAACTCCACCATGTGTATTATAAGATGTTTGTTTCCAAATAGCCCAACCCGTTAATTTAGTTAAAAAGTCTATTCCATTAATTTCTTGTTCTATTCCGTTAGAGTCATGTAAAACTTCATTCATTACTGAATAAACTCCAATTACTTTTCCATTTAATCCTATTTTTGCAAAATTTGCCATTATGCTGTGTAACTCCCTGAACCTGTGAATTTAATTATTGTGTTTGAACCTGATGTTGTAACTGTAGGCGAACCTGTAGTTGTACCAGAATATTTTGCAGTTGGTACACTTAAAATACAAACTCCAGAACCACCATTTCCACCATTAGATCCAGCATAACCAATTCCACCGCCTCCTCCACCAGTATTAGCTGTTCCATTAGTAGGAAGTGAATTTGGAGCATAAGTTCCACCATTTCCACCACCACCAGTACCACCAGTGGGTGCACTTGGTCTGCCACCAGAACCTCCTCCACCTGCATAAGTTACTGAAGAACCTGTGATTGAAGAAGCTGTACCATTTCCTCCAGGAGCACCATAAGGTGGATCTACACTTGTAGCACTACCACCCACAGCACCAGCACCTCCTCCTCCCATTGTTTGACCTGTTGCACCACCATTATTTCCTTGACTTGGAGATGTACTTGGAGTGTTACCACTACCTGGAGAACCAGGTTCAAATCCACCTCCTCCTGAACCACCATTTTTTCCATTAGTATCACCTTGTCCACCTCCACCTCCGCCTCCAGCAGAAGTGTAAGAAATTCCTGTTCCTGAAATTGAACTACCTGTACCAGAATCTCCAGAATTTGGAGTTGAACCTGAACCACCACTTCCAATAGTAACCGTATATACTGCACCTATTGTTAATGTTTCTGAACTAAAAGATCTAAAACCACCAGCACCACCACCGCCACCGTAGTAACCAGCACCACCGCCTCCACCACCATCTGCTATTAATAAAATATCTGCTAAATAAGTATTTGGTTCTAAAGCATCTGTTCCTTCGTTAATTCCTGATGTCGCAATCCAACCCTGTGTGCTATCTATGTAGGTAAGTATTACTCCTTCTCTCTCTCCAGTTAATAATACATTATCTGTTTCACCTTCTATGTCTTCTCCATTACCAGCTATTGTTAAAGCATTGGTATCAAAAGTACCTGCATAGTCTACAACTTGAACTTGATCTCCTGTTGTTGGTGTTGCAGGTAAGGTAACTGTAAATCCTGCTGAAGTAGTATTGCAAGGATAAGCATTACCCGCACTTGCTGTAAAACCTGTTGTTTGGACTGATTGCCAAGATAATCCACCACCTGATGCGTCAGCAAAAGATAAATTACCAGAGCCATCTGTTTTTAAAACTTGATCTGCTGTTCCGTCAGCATTAGGAAATTTAATTCCATCTAATACTAAATTACCAGAACCTTTAGGAGTTAATTTTAAATCTATATTTGTATCATCTCCAGTAGCAGATATTTCTGGTGCATTAGTAGTGTCAGCATTAGCAATTGTAATTTCATTTACTGCACTAGCTGTTTCTAAAAATTTAATAAGTTCTAATGTACCATCTCCAATGGCTTGACCATTAACATCTAACATTCCACCTAATTGAGGAGTAGTATCTCCTAATAGGTCAGTAGCTGAATCTGAAAAATTAATTGTGTTTGCAGAATAATCAACTGTTGCAAAAGTTATATCATCAGTTCCATCAAAAAATTTTATAGTAGGGTTAGTTGCGTTAGTTGTATCTAGCCACATTGTTCCAGCAACAGCAGAAGCTGGTCTTGATGTTCCTGATTGCATTGAATTTATTGCTGATAAAGCATTGTTTAAATCTGTTCTAAAAGAAGGGAATGATTGATTTTCTATTGTTAAATCTGATTGAGCCATAATTCTATCTAATAACCTTTTGTTATATAGTCAAATGTTTTAGATATTCCTGTATTAGAACTGTCTTTAAAAGCAATATCAAAACCACTTGTTGTCTTGTTTGTTAATAAGTAATAATCGCCAGTTGATAATCCTTGAGCAGTTATACCTACTGCGTAACTACTAGAATAATATGGATTTGTAAAGACAATAGAATATGTGCCTGTTCCTGAAGTTATATCATTACCACTAAATATTCTATCAGGCATATCTACTGTAACTGATAAAGCTGAAACAACTGGTGTAGAAGATAAATCTCTTGAAATTAACACCATTCTAAATTTAAGATACCTAGCATTATAATCACCAACAACAAAATTTCTAAATGCTGTGTAAGTTACATTATCTGTTGAAGTGGCTATTTCTAAATGTGCTTCACAATTTGACGGTGTATCTCCATCAAAGTTAGATTTTTGATCATCAAATAATCCTGTTCTATTATCAAATAAGTCATCAATGTTATCTGCTGTTTGTGTAATAGAAGCTGTAACTCTTGATTTATAAATAGCACCTAAATCTACAACATTAGAAAAATCATAAGTTCCATTAGAATATAAATCTGATGCTGTTAAACCTGAATCAAATAAATCAGTTCCATCATCAAATAATCCTGTAGCACTATCAAATAGTTCTGAAGAATTTAATCGTAAAGCATCATTGTCATCAACATAAACATTGGTTTTTACACCTGAAAAAGTTGGAGATTCTGTTTGGGTCGCAACAGCATTATAGTCAGAAACAATCGTATTAGATATAATGGATTCATTAGAACTAAAGTTTCCTAATTTATCTACTGCTTTAATTAAGTATGATCCTGTTCTTGCTGGAACTGTTACTGAGGTAGCTGGTCTTGCAATCTTATTAACTAAAGAAACTGAGTTTTGCCATTCTGCACCACTTGTTAATGTTGAATAACGGATTTGATAATAAGCTAAGTCTAAATCTGCAACTGCTGACCAAGATAAATGAGCATCACTATTAATTACGTTACAAGCAAAATCTTCAACATCTGCTGGTGGTAAAATCGCACCTACAATAGTTCTAGTTGCAGTTACGTAAGTAGAAGAAGCACCAAGAGTATTAATAGCTTTAACTCTAACGTCATAAGTTTCTTGATCTATCACGTTTAACACACGTTGATTTAATCCTGTACCTTGACCATGTATTTGATAGTTGGCGTCAGAAGATTTTTTATATTCAACTTGATAATAGTCCACAAAATTATCAGGACTTGCACCAATCGCTATATCTAATGCAACAATAACTGTTCCGTCATTATAAGCTATTAACTGATCTGATAAAGTTACTGATGCTGGTGGTTGAACACTAAATGGATTAGGTAAATTGGTATCTGCGATTGTAGGTGCTTGTGCTTTAGATGTCCAAGTATAGAAGTTATCTTGGTGTTCATAGAGTTGCACATCAACAGTTAAGTCTTCATTGATCGTCATTCCTAAAACTCTAAATGGTTTATTATTAAATCCACCTGTTGGATAATAAATCTGAACAATATCTCCTATTGCTAAATCTAAAAATTCAGAAGTTAATCTTAATTGAACTTGTAATTGGTTTCTTGATCTTCGTAAAATAATCTCACATAAGTCTTCTGCTTGGTAAGGACTTGTTACATTAGGAAAATCAAAATTACCTTCAAGCAAAGTATCATTGTCTAATGCTTTCATAGTTGCGTGTTGATCAGCTAAAGGTAAGCTAGAATCATCTGCTGGTGGAAATGATATTGTATCTTGTTGCCAATTTTTATCAGGATTAACAAATGTTCCTATGACACGATTGTATTTATTGTTTTTACGTTCTCCTAAAACTTTAGCACCACCAACAACATGATCTGCTGTAATTGTTTTAACTGCTGTTCCTGTGCTTTCAATTTTAAGTTTGTATGTTCCTTGAGTATAAGTAAATAATGCTCTCATAGGATTAAGCAACTTCTTAACATTGTCTATAATCTTTTGAGAAGAATCTAATACTGCATTAGTATCAAAAACATTTATATCTGATCCACCTGAATAAGGTGTTACTTGTGTTTCACATTCGTCAGCAGAATCTTGAAATGATTGAAAGTTTGCTTCAAAAGCAGAATTGGGTAGTCCTTTACCATATCGTTCACTTCTTAAATAATCTAATAAACATAAAGCTGGATTGCTTGAATAAGCAGTAGTTGTAGTTCTAGGATCATATACCTTTTTACCTTTTAACGTAACTTTGACTTGAGGTATTTGTCCAAAAATATCTTGATTCCATTTAAAACGTAAAGCAAGATAAGCAACACCTCTTAATCTATGATTAGCACCCCAGTTTGTAGAAGTTGATAATACACTTGAACTAACTTGATTATCTAAACCAAAAAAAGGTTGTACTTGAATATGTGATGTAGAATCTTTGTAAAAATTACTATCTCCGCTTCCTACTTCTGTAACTGTACCATGAGATAAAGCACTAGCCCATGTTACTAGCTTATCATCAATATAAATTTCATCTATTGCTTCAATCTCTCCCTCGCAAAGAACACCAGCCATATAAAGATAGTTATTATCTGTTCCTGAGGTTTCTAAAAATACTCTAGTGATACCTACTTGTCTTCTTCCATACACAATAGGAATTTGTGCATTGTTAGATGATTTATTTACTAATACACCTTTTTCTGTTTCTGCATTAACATCAAAATCAGGAACTTCAGGCATTGGTATTAACCAACTGATAAAGCTACTTACGACATTTACTACTGCTTCAACTACACCACCCATTATACGTGAAACTCCCTTTTGTGTTTTTTGCCAACTCTATAAATATTTGAGTTAGTGCGTAACCAGTTTATGGATTGATCTATATTCATTTTCTTTTTAAAATAATTATAAATATCTCTCATCATCTTAAACGTATTCTTGATAGAAACTATTTCTATTAACCAAAGATTGTTTCCTGATTTCCATTCTGTTGCCATGATCTTGCCTGACTTTTTAAATCTTTGTTCTGTTAAATTATGTATGTAAGCCCAATTAACAAAACCTACTAATTTATCACCATCATAAAACTTTTTACATTGTCCTAAACTAATAGATGGCATTAGATACAATCTTAATTGATTGTCATTCATAGAATCATATCTTTTAAAGTTTCTAAATAGTTCTACAATATCTTGCATTATGCTCTACCCCATTTAATGTCTTGAACTGTTTGTGAAGCATAATCAAAACCTACATCTCCAGCAAAATATAATTGTTGTGAATTAGTATTTGTTTTTCTTCCTTTGACTTTATCAAAATCTGCCCAATGTGATGTAGCTACAACTTTAACGTCAGAACTTTGTAGAGTTTCATCTATGCTAAAAGATTCTATTCTACCTTTAAATAAAAGAAATGGATCAGCAATTAAACTTTGAGTGCTATTAAGAAAACCTTTATATACTTCTACATCTCTATCCATGTATTCGTTGCTTAAAAATAAAGATATAATAGTTTGATCTGCACCAGTAAATTCTAAAGCAATATTTGTTATTTCTACTTCTGATGATTCACTAACTTCAGATACTTTAAGAAATAAAGATGAAGCTGAATAAGTATTAGAATCGTAAATTAAGTCTTTATAATGATCTGTAAATCTTAGTCCTGTGCTTACATTAAGATAAACTAAAGTTACTGGATTGAGTTTGTCAGTAGCTAGTTCATTATTAACTGCCGTAGTTAATCCTCTAGCCATTACAATACCTCTACTAAATCAATTTCGTAATTAAAATATTCTTGCGTTCCAATATTAAATTCTTGAATATCATTTGTTAATGAAACAGTAAAATCAACATTATCATAAATAAGAATAGTATTATCTGTAACAGCACTTCTTAAAGGTGGTTCAAATGTTAATGTACCTTCACCTGATCCATCTGAATCTAAATCTTCAACTGCCATATAAACTTTTTCTTGTCCTGTGAATCTAAAATAATCTCCAGCTTTTAATATTCCATTCGTTGATGTTGTCATGCCATCTACTGTGCAAGTTGTTGCACCAGCAGATACAGAAGCATTAGTAGATATAACTGTATTAGCAACACCTAAAGCATTTTTAACTGTTGGTGGTACTACTGTAAAATTTTCTAATTGTGATCTTTGTTTCATCACAAATGCTTGAATAGGTGCAAACTCTGCTCTAGTCATATTAGGGAATTGTAATGTGATAGCAAATCTTTGTCCGTCAATTTGTCTAGCTTGTTTTCTACCTGATGTAGTTATAGACACAATCGTTGTTTGTTGTGATCTTATTATTGCGTTTCTAGGTGCTGGTGATGTAGGAAATTGTCCACTCATATTATACTAACGCTGGTTTGCCTTTTTGGTTTAAAGCTGAATTAATTATATTAGTGATTGTTGCTCTATTATCAATCAATAATTCTTTGACACCCTTAACATCAGTTGCGTTAATATTAAATGTAATATTAGCACCACCCATAGTTTTTAAATTCTCATTAGATACAATTTGTCCATCAGTAGATGGTATAAACAATTCTCTACCACGTTCTCCAACCATATAAGCATTAGTAGCTGATGTTTGACCACCATTTGCTCTATATCCTTGTACTCTACCACCCTCTGCTCTACCTGATACTCTACCACCTTCTGCAAAACCACCCATAAACATAAGTATTGCTTTAAGTGCAACTTGTTTTCCAAGTTCTTTTGTTTGTTGTTTCATTGTATTTAGTTTTTGTTTTTCTAAATCAATTTCTTTTTTAATCTCAATTCCAAATAGTTTTTCTAAAGCATATAAAAATATTTTTTGTAATACAAAACTAATTAAAGCAGATAAAGCATTGACAATAGCATTTTGAACAAATTGTTTGAAAGCATTACCTAAGTCTTTTCCTAGTATGATTGCTTCTGCTAATGATTTTGAAATAGCATCTATAGAAGCATAAACTCCTTTTGCTAAAGTTTCTCCTATATTTAGCCATGCTTCATCTAGTTTTGTCATTTGATCTTCGTTAATTTTTCTAACAGTATCTTCAAATTGTTTAATAGCAGAATTGGCTTCTAGGATTGTTTTAACATCTATTGCACCACCTTCTTTATCATCAGGAATACCAAAACCAGTTGGTTTTGCTTTAGGCATAATTAGCTTATCAATACCTGTAGAACCTTTTGTTGTTTCATAACCTACTGCTGGTATTTCTGAATTTAATGCTTCCCACGCATCTTTTAAATCATTAACTTCATCTTTTTGTTTGCCTAATTCACTTGTTATTAAAGCAATACCACCAGCAACTAATGTAGCTGTTGCAATTAGTGGGTTAAGCATCATAACTGATGTTAGTGTTCTTACTATTGGGATTAATCCTTTTATTGCTAATGCTAAATTACCTAAAAATATAACTATTTTTGTTCCTACAATAGCAATAAGAATGTTTTTAAACATTTCAAAATTTTCAAATACATATTTAACTGCATTTGATAAAGTTATAATTGCTCTTGATAAACCTTGTCCTACACTTACACCAAATTGTTTTATGACAGCATCATTGTCTTCAATAAATCCTTTTAAATCTCCTAATTGTTTTTTAAGTTCTCCAAAAAACCCAGCACTTACTGCAACTTGAAATGTAAAAAAAGCATCTTTTAAGTTTGATATTGTACCTGATAATGTTTTAGATAATTCTTCAATTAAATCTCCAAACTCTCCACCTGTTCCAAATGCTTTTCTTAATCTTTTAATTGTTTGATCAATAGAATATCTTGTTCCAACTTGGAATCCTGCCATAGCAGAAATACCTCTATCTTTAAATAATTCAGAAGCAGTAATACCACCACTAAATGCTCTTTGAATTTGTTGAGATGCTAAAGCAAAATCTCCACCTAATTGAACAGCAGTATTACCAGTTATTTTTAATAATTCTTCAAAACTTACACCAGCTTTTTCTGCTGTTTTTCTTACAGTAGCTAGTGCAACTACACCTTGTTGAATATTAGATAATTCAAATGGAGTTTTAGTGGCAAAATCAGTAACTACTTTTAATGCGTCTTTACCAGCTTTTGCAGAACCAAATAATGCTTTTAATTGAACTTGTAGATTTTCAATTTGAATACCAGCATCAACGAAACCTTTAATAACAGCACCAGCACCAATACCCAATAAAGCATTTCTAACATTAAAAATAGATGATTTAATTTTATCTAATCTACTTTGAAAACTATTAAATGCTCTACGAGTATTATCTACTGCGTCTAGGCGAATTTGGAGTCGTTCTTGTGCCACTATGTAACTTTTCCTTTTCTGCCTTCACTTTAAAGTAAGCTATCCAGTAAAAAAATTCTTCTTCTGTCATAGCCAAAATTTCTACCATACTTTTTTTCAATCTTTCGCCGAGAGTAAGTATAGCAAATAACTCTTGGTCGTATCTTACTTTTTTTCTGCGTCCTCTAATGGAATAGTATTTAACATTTCTGTTGCTACTCTCGCAATAACTTCAGGATCAGCATTATTAAGTAAAGTTTGTTTGTCGTCCAATTTAAAGATTTTATTACCATCTTTATCTCTTGATTTTAGCATTACTGCATCTACCAAAACTCCTAGATCATCTGTTCTAGCACCTTTAAATAGATTTCTTTTTTCTGCTAAAGTAAATGGACTGCAATAAATCACTAGAGGTTGTCCTTCCTCGCCCCACTCGGCAACATTAATTGTTTTAACCCCTTGTGATTCAAAATGTTCTTTAACTCTATCTATTACACTCATGTTCTACCTTC
>Ga0075460_10001331_pt1 | contig 9842 bp, 9 predicted proteins | sample DEB08_DNA_3_FD_77580 | JGI IMG/M metagenome (GOLD analysis project Ga0075460, IMG submission 77580) | Aqueous microbial communities from the Delaware River and Bay under freshwater to marine salinity gradient to study organic matter... | ecosystem: Environmental > Aquatic > Marine > Coastal ...
TGAATCTCAACAGATAGCAATTGCCGACGGATTTACGACCGGATTAGCGGCTTATCTAACCATCAGCTCTACTGATTTTTCATCCTATCAGAAACTCACGTTCTGGGTTTATCAATCAGTCGGAACCCTTATTTCATCCGGCCAGATTCAGATTAAGTTATGTTCTGACACTGCGGGCGCTACCGCCGTAGATACGCTGGATTTTCCTGCAATCGGCATGTTAGGTACATGGCAACCGATCACAATAGATAAGGGGTCAGCGCTTGGTTCTGCTATTCAATCTGTGGCTATCTATGCAGCATCAGACTCCGGTGCACAAACGTTTATCATCGATAATATTCAAGCCGCTAATGCTCTGCATTTAAAGACCGCTATTGGCAAAGCGACGGGTAATTATCTATTCCCGCAATCAATAAACGGCACACGAGTCATTCTTGATGCTGATACTGGGTACTGTATGCCGGCAGTACATGCATACTCTCCTGGATATTACGGGACCAGCGAAACCGTTGCAGCGTACGCGCAATCGATGTACAGCTACGGGGCAGGCACTTATTATTATACAGCAACACAGACGCTACAAGATACCGGAACAGCAGGAAATCCGATCACGATTACCGGCGGATGGAATGCCGGTTTTACTGCTCAAGACGGCATTACATGGTTTGATAACGAAAACGGGCGCAATTATGGGTTGGCTATGACCAATCTAAACTATATCACGATGGACGATCAAACAATTGCGTTTTGTCGTGCATACCAAGGTATGCCGCTCACAACAATAAAGCAAAGCTCAATTTCGCTTTACGCTGTGAATCAATGTTCAAACTACGGTATGGTCATGCTCGGCGCACATGAAGAGAGTACGTTCGGCGCTGTTTATGTCGAAAATAACCTTGCCGGGGTCACTTCTGCGTCGCTGACAAAGGTTAATATAACTAACTGCAACAACTCTCGGCAATACAACGCTGTTCCGTCTTCGGGCACTAAATATGTTTTTCAAAATTGCTGTAATGCCGGGATATATGGAATTTATGTTAATGGCACGTACCAACCTACGGTAGTGCAAGCATCGAATATAAAGAATAACGTCCAATATGGTGTATATGTCCAGAACTCGGACATATCAGTGCTCGGCGCTACGATGTCTGGAAATATTCTCGCAGACGTAGGCACAATTTCTCAAACTTCTAAAAACGGTAGGTTTTTCGGGTGTAATTGCTCAAGTTCAACGCTGGTAACCGGTTTAGCGGTTAGTGATTCTTCACTAGCTGGCATTGAATTCTATAACCTCGACAATACGCCCGATAACAATCAACTTTATTTAGCGAACGGGAATATTACAACAGACACAACCATTGTTTATTCTAACCTAATTGAATATTCGTGGAAACTGTCTCCAACGGCTAGTTCAACATACGTTAATTCCCTAAACCCAATGCAAATATCCTTGGGTAAAGTCAAACTGAAAGCAGGAAACAACGAAGTTTCTGCACAGTTGCGCCGGACAAATACCGGCATTACTGGAAAGCTTATTATCATAGGTGGCCAAGTTCCCGGCATCGCCTCAGACGTAACCGATTCGATCACAGCCGCTGCCGATACTTGGGAGAAACTTGTTCTGTCTGTTGCCCCAACCTACGACTGTGAGGTTGAAGTTTTAGTACAAGCTTACGGTGGAACAACTTATAGCGTCTACGCTTGTGATTTACAGGTTAAGCGCGGCACTATTTCAGGAAATATTACAGAAACTTTAGATATTACAGATTGGATGGTATCTGCGCATCGTGCAGATAATGGTGATTATATAGGCCATACTTATACATCATCAACAAGTTATTCTATTGATGTATCTGAAGTAGAGCCTGCTATAGTTACTTTATCTCCAAGAGTGCATTATAAATGGTCTGCTAGTAAAGCAACAACATTAGATGATTTTGTTGTCGCTTCTGTTCCTGATACAACTCCTCATATTTGGAAATGTACAACGGCTGGAACAACTGGTGGAAGCGAACCAACTTGGAATCTATCTGGTACAACAACAGATAATACAACAACATGGACTTATGTAGCGCCTTTAGTTGATCCTAAATCGCTTGGGCCAAAAATACCAGTGTCTTTATAGTTTATTAATTATTGTCGGGAGACAACAAAATGGCAAATGCAATTTATCCTTTGTGGAAGGAAGCTTTATTACAAAACAGTGCTGATTCTGATTTAGATGGTTCTGGAACTACTGGCGTTTATGTCGCTTTGGTAGATACTGGCGTTTATACCTATTCTGCATCAGATCAGTATTATTCTACAGTTGCTTCGGCTGTTATTGGAACAGATCAAGAGCTTGGAACAAAAACTTATACTACTGGTATATTTGACGCGGCTGATAGTACCTGGACTTCGGTTACAGGGAACAGCGTGGAAGCCTTGGTGTTTTATCGTAAAAATGCTGGAGCTAATACTACATGGCGTTTAATTGCTTATATTGATACCAACGTCACTAACCTTCCGGTTACTCCAAACGGTGGAAATATTACAATAACCTGGAATGCTTCTGGTATTTTTGCGCTTTAATTTAAAATGAGCTTACTTTCCAAAAACCCTAGTTTTAATTATGTTACAACAAACTCTAGCGTAGGAGCAGATGCAGGAACTCAGGCTGGCACTACGGTTACATCCGGGTCAGCCCATACTTATGGATCATGGACTCAAATCCATGCTGGGTTAACTTATCAATCTTCCATATGTATTGTTAGGATTAATGCTGTCGAAACATCTGCCAATGTTATCTCCGCTACGACATTAAATACCTATATTGATATAGGTATTGGACCAGATTCGGGCAATGTAACCGTTATATTAGAAAAATTGGGTGGCAGTCAAGCACAAGGATTAGGAATAATATATTATATTCCTGTTATGTTTCCTCCTGATACTATTATATGGGCCAGACATCAAAACACGCAAGCTTCGGCAAAAGCTGGCGTTGAAGTAACATTTTATGGCGGTGTTAAAAATGTCGCTTCGTTTCCTAGTTTTTCAAAAATGGTGGCATTAGGCGCAGCAACATCTACAACCGAAGGAACAACTTTTACAGGAATGGGTAGTAGTGGTTCTGAAGGTTCATGGGTTGAGATAGTTTCAAGCACATCCGAAGATTATGGTGGAGGTATGATATCAAGTTTATTTGCCTCTGATACATCATTACAAACTGGGCTACATATAACTTTTGATATGGGATTAGGCGGAAGTGGATCAGAAATTTCAATTGGTGAAAATGCCATGCACTTATTTACGTGGTCTTCTGCTGAACAAAGATCAGGCATTTCTTTGCCTGTTTATTATAATATACCGTCAGGCTCAAGAATCACTCTAAGAGGAAGTAGGAGTGTTACGGCTGATAGTAATCCCAGTATTATGTTTTATGGATTAATTTAATATGGCTATATCTGAACATGCAAATGGAACTAGAACAGCAGGGACTCCGCCAGAGGGTAGTTTTACAGCTTTGGGAACATCTTCTGATACAACGGATGGCGTATTCCAGTTTTTTGTTGATTGCAATAATATGGCGGATGGAGATACGATAGAAATTCAATTGCTTGAAAAAGCTATATCGTCTGGAACTGCTAGAGTTTTATTTGAAGCATCATTAAGTAATGCTCAAGCTGAACCTTTATGGGCATCTCCGTCATTCGTTTTATTGCATGGATGGACATTTCAAATACGCCAAACGGCAGGAACAGCAAGATCATACGATTGGTCGCAACGTAAGGTTGCATAATGTCTTATTTTTACTCTCCATTATTACCAGCTGCGGCTTCTGGAGATTCAGGGCAAACACTAACTCAAAATAGTAGTTTTTCAAATACAAATACTTTTTATTCAGCGACATTAAGCAATGTAAATAGTTTATCGCAAGATACATCTTATTCTAATAGCAACACATTTAACGCACATACCTTAACCAATGTTAATGCGTTAACTCAATCAAGCTCTTATTCTAATAGCAACACATTTAACGCACATACATTAACCAATGTTAATGCGTTAAGTCAATCTAGTTCTTATTCTAATTCAAACACGTTTTATACACATACTTTAAGTAGCGAAATTGCGCTAACTCAAAGTAGTTCATTTTCAAATACTAATACTTTTTATACGCATGTATTATCATTTGATGTAGATTTTACTATTACGTCTGGATATACTACAGGGAATAATTTCAACTTTGGAAGTATTTATGACTTAATACAAGATTCTACATTTACAAATAGTAATACTTTTTATAGTCATAGTATTTCATTAATTAACAATCTTTCTCAAGATTCTTTATTTTCTAACTCAAATACTTTTTATAGTCATACTTTAAGTGGTGAAATTACACTAACTCAAAGTAGTCTGTTTTCTAACTCTAATACATTTAACGTACATACATTAACAAATGTTAATACGTTAACTCAAGATAGTAGCCTTACAAATACTAATACTTTTTATACTCATAGCGCATCATTAGTTAATAACTTATCTCAAGATAGCTTATTTTCTAATTCTAATACGTTTAACGCGCACACATTAACCGGGTCAATATCGTTAACACAAGATAGCAGTTTAGTTAATAGTAATTCCTTTTATGCTCACTCTATAGACTTTTCTACTACATTAACGCAGGATAGTTCTTATACAAATAGCAATACTTTTTATTCGCATACATTAAGTAATGTAATTACATTATCTCAAGATTCTGTCTATACCAATAGCAATACATTCAATACTCATTCGCTAACAGGTAGTATTGCATTATCACAAGATAGTTTATACAGTAATAATAATAGCTTTTATACTCACACTTTAGATTTTGTTACTATATTAGCTCAAGACAGTATTTATACAAATACTAATACATTTAACACTCATGTATTAAGTACCATAAATACACTATCCCAAAGTGTTATTCATACTAATGATAATACATTTTATAATCATAGTTTAAGCGGTGTAATTACATTATCACAAGATAGTACATATTCTAATTCAAACACTTTTTATACTCATGTATTATCTAGTTTAAATACTCTATCTCAAGATAGTATTTATAGTAATACAAATACTTTCTATTCGCATACGTTAAGCAGTGCTATTACATTAACGCAGGATAGCAGTTATTCTAATACTAATACTTTTTACTCGCATACAATATCAACAAGTGCGAATGATTTAATTCAAGATCAAACACTTACTAATACTAATACTTTTTATACTCATTTTTTAAGTGCAAGTATTAGTTTAACTCAAGACTCAAGTTACACTAATACTAATACTTTTAATACTCATGTATTAACTAACTTAAACACTTTAACTCAGGATAGTGCTTATACTAACACCAATACTATCTATGACAGTGTTTTAAGTTCTGCAATAACACTAACTCAAGACAGTTCTTATACTAACTCTAATACATTTTATACCCATGTATTATCTGGAGTTATTACACTATCTCAATCAAGTTCTTACACTAACACTAATAGCTTTTATACTCATGTATTAACTGCTGATTCTGCTGGTGTAGATTTTACTATTACGGATGGATACACTACTGGAAATAATTTTAATTTTGATAATATTTATGATTTAACTCAAAGTTCTACATTTGTTAATAGCAGTACATTTTATAGCCATACCTTATCAAGTCCATCAGTCTTAACTCAAGACAGTATTTTTAATAATACTAACAGTTTTAATAGCCATAGTTTATCGTCTACTGTTGGCCTTATTCAAGATGCTGTATTAACAAACAATAATATATTTTATCAGCATAGCGTTGAGAATGATCAAGTATTAACTCAAAATTCAAGCTTTGTTAACGGCAATACTTTTTATGCTGCAAATCTTGACAGTAGCGTTACATTAACTCAATCTCTGTTTTTTGAAAATCTTAATAGTTTTTATCAACAGGTTCTTACTCCTGGAGCTGTTAATTTAACTCAGACTTCACTGTTTGTTAATAATAATGTATTTTATCAAGCTGTTATAATAAGCAATATAAACTATACTTCTATAGTATTTGAGACGACAAACAATGTAATATATTCTGAATATCCCAATTACTCTGTTATTATAGAAAATAAAGATAAGACTATCTTTAATGAAAATAAACAAAATTATATTATAATAGAAAATAAAGACAAAACTATCTTTAATGAAAATAAACAAAATGACGTAATCATTGAGGGTTAACTAATGATATATAGTGCAAGTCAAAAAGGCCCGTATAAAGTATTAGGTTATCATGATCCTGATTCTATAGTTTCGTATCAGATAATATTTAGACCACCTACATGGACATCTGATACCGTCTATAGGTTTGTTAGTTCAAACGAATATGATATTGTTTTACCATCAGTTTATAAAGGATATTATTATGCTTGTGTTAATGGGGGTAAATCTGGAGCTACTGAACCAACATGGGCACTAAGAAAAGATGAGGAAACAACAGATTTTGAATCCGGTGCTACAGATGGACTAACATGGAAAGCTGTCCCTTATAATCTTTTGCCTGTTGATGTTGATGTTTCGAGTGTGTCAATAACTGCTAATAATGGAGTCACAATAAGCTCTGATTCTAATACAGCAATAAAAGCATTTTATACTGTTGATAATATAGCTGCTAATGCTGCAGCAAGAACTTTAAAATACTTTGATGTTTTGATTAGACCAACTTATAATAATAATTTAATGGATGATTTTTCTGTACGATATAAACTAGCGGAACGCTAATTTTAAACTATACTTTTTTTATTATTTGGAGTTATTAAAATGTTTGAATTACACGAAGGAAAAAAAAGAACCCTTACTTTAAACGTGTCTAAAGCTGATGGTTCAGACGGAAGCATTGACGGCGCTCCTATTTGGGCAATGGAGCCCGAAGGCTTTGCCATGCTGACTCCTTCTGAAGATGGTATATCGGCGGTAATCGATTGGCTTGCTCCTGGTGATGTCGTTGTTACAGCTACGGCTGATGGCGATTTGAGCGATAACGTATTTCCGATTATGGCGCAAGAGTCTTTTACTATGGTTGCCTCATTGGGCGCGGTATCTGCCTCCATCTCTGTTTCTGATGAAGAGCCGGTCTAATGAGTATTGAAGAATTTATTGCAGAATTAGACGCTGCTTTAAGTTTTGAACAAGCTCGGATTAAAGGTTATTTGGGGGTTTTAACATTCCCGAATAACCTTGCAAGCGATTCGTCAAAACAGGAAATTCAGGAAGCTTTGGAATGGTCTGTTAAAAGGAACCAATTGCTTGAAAATGCTTTGAATCCAGTGAAGGCATTACTAGAGCATGGCTACCCTGAAAGAGTAGAACAACTAGCTTCTGAAGCTGTTATTGATGAACTTAAAGCCGCATTATCATTATTAACTCTGTCGGTTGATGAATTACATGAGCCGCCTGTTTTGAATATAGAAGTATCTGAAGAGGCATAGACCTTTTTTTATTAATGCCGTGAGGCAACTATTTTTTGCGCTGTGAAGCGTTTTATCTCTTCGAGAGGATTTTAAAATGGCATACGTTAATTCATTTGCCGATGATGTTTTGGGACGGCCAACGTCTCAAACCATTTCATCTGTAGGCACTTTAGCAACTCCCAGTTCTGGAACAATTACCGCTACTCATAAAGCCGGTGGCGGTCTTGTCGGTTATTCTACTTTTACTCTGACCAGCGTTTTACAAAACGTTGTCAACGGTACTGAGTATCAAGGCACAAAACTTTGGACTTTCCCGGCAGGGATTACTGCAAGAGTTTTGCAAGCGTATATCAATATCGCGCAAAAAACCACAAGCGATCTTGCGACAACTCTTAATGCAAGCTCTACTGGAGCTATTGCTTTAGGTACTGCTACAGCATCCAACGTAGCTTTAACCAGCACAATGGCTAACTTGGTAGCTTCGACTGCGTTTACATCGTCTGCAACGATTAACGTGGCTGGTACGGCTGTTGAAGGGTACTTTGACTCTAACCTGGATGGTTCGGAAACTCTGTTTATTGATACCACTTCAGCGGATTCGTCAATCTATCTGAATACTGCTTATGCGACCACTACCGATGTTGACGCTGATGCTACGCAAACGTTAACCGGTACTGTCACATTGACTTGGTTGCTGTGCAAAACGGTTAGAGCTTTGTAATCATGGCTAACCCGGTGATTCGGTTCACTGGGCTTAATAATCGACTAAGACCCAGTGAGTTGCCAGTTAGGGATGGTCGAAAAGACTCTGGCCGTCTATTCAAAGCTGTCAATGTACAGTTTGATAATGACGGCCAAGTCCTATTGCCTTGCCAGAATATTTCCCAGGTTTACGCCGGGGATTGTCACTCTCTGTTTGTCTGCGATTTCTGCACTTTATTTGTAGAAAACGACAATCTTTATAAGCTTGCCTCGCCATCAAACGTTGAGCTATTGGCCGATATTGGCGCTACTCGCGTTTCCTATACTCAAGTTGGCGATACCATTTATTTCTCTAACGGAACGGTATCCGGTCGATATGTAAAAGGCGATAGTGTTGCAAAAGAGTGGGGTGTTCCAACTCCAGACGCGCCTGATGTTGCTGCAACATTAACGGGCGGTATGTTTGCCGGGGACTATCGAGTTGCAATTACCTGGATAGGGAATTGGGAATCCGGCGCTGGTAATAGCGTTAAGGTTACGGTTGCCGAAGGCGGCGGTATTAATCTTTCCAATTTCCCTACTGCCCCGGATTATGTCACTCATTTTGCTGTTTGGCTAACTTCGGTCAATGGCAAGATATTATATTTTTATGACGAATATTCGATAGCCACTACATCGGTCGATCTTGTTCAATCGATTGGCGCTATACCTTTAGAGACTCAATTTGCTGAACCACCAGCACCGGAAGCCGATGGCGTTCTATGCTATCACTACGGACAGATTTATTACTCTGACGGGCCTTATCTTCGCTATACCCATGTAGGCACTAAAGGGCCAAACTACGGGCTTCAATTTCCTTTTAATTTCCTTCCTATTGATACTACCGATATACAGGTATTAATCAGTATGCCTAACGTTTTATACGTGGGCACTGATAACGCCATCTATCGGCTTCTTAATATTAATGGGGATGGTCCGCCAATACTGGAACAAATGCTTGATTGCGCGGCGGTTAAAGGTTCTGAAGCTTATGATCCTAATGGTAGTTCGGCTTACTTTATGTCAGATAGGGGAGTTCTGTTAGTCACTGGTGACGGCATTCAGGAACTTACTTATAAAGACGTTGCCATGCCGTTTTATTTAAGCGGTTCTTCTACGATTACCGAAATAGATGGCATTAAATATTTTCTATTTTTTGGCAGCGGCGGAGTAGATAACCCATTAGCTAATTCAGAATGGCTATCAGCGAATAATACGCCTGAAGGTTGGGCCGTTAATATAGAAACAGGAGCGGTGAGTCAATATGAAGGTTTTGATATTAATAATGTTAGTGGCGGGTATGTCGCTAATTCTACTGGAATCCATCAGTTTACTACTGTTTATGACGGCATCGGCACTATTCAAACAGCTAAGCACAACTTTGAGTCTTCTACACAGAAACGCATAACCGATACGTTTACTCAAGTTGATGGCGGCAAAACAACGCTGACCGTTACTACTGATAACTCAGCGGTTGCTTATAACTTACCTGCAACAACTCAACCACAAAATATAAAAACTAATTTGGCACTTGGGGCTAAGGGACAGTTTTGGCAATTTACATTGGCGAATAAGACAGGAGAAGCAACCAAGGTAGGCACTCTTGAACTTGTCGTCAATCCTATTAGAAGGCACTAA
>Ga0075460_10001347_pt1 | contig 9785 bp, 11 predicted proteins | sample DEB08_DNA_3_FD_77580 | JGI IMG/M metagenome (GOLD analysis project Ga0075460, IMG submission 77580) | Aqueous microbial communities from the Delaware River and Bay under freshwater to marine salinity gradient to study organic matter... | ecosystem: Environmental > Aquatic > Marine > Coastal ...
CATTGTGGACAGGAGCATAGAGGAGTTTGAGTATCACGCCGACATGGCACGCTGGATGGGATTTGGCAAGTCGTTCCAGGACGGTTGCAAGATCAACGTACACATATCGGGTAGGCAGGGTGCCGAGGGCATCATCAAGATACTGCCAAGGTTATCCACGGAAGCAAGGAACTTAATGACCATAGAGAACGACGAGATGTCGCACGGTCTGGAACAATCACTGAAATTGGAAAAACACGTGGCGCTGGTATTGGACATCCACCATCATCTGATCAGGGACGAGGAATACATACAGCACGACGATGATCGTGTCAAACGCATCATAGACAGTTGGCGAGGTGTGAGACCATCCATGCATTATTCCTATTTCCGTGACGAGGCATTGGCCATGGCAGGATTGACTCCGGAGGAGATGCACGAGCAAATGCACGACATCAAAGAACTGTTGGCTAGAGGCGCCAAGAAACAGAAACTGCGGGCACATTCGGATCTGTTTCCGAATCGCAAGACAAACGAATGGGCATTGAGTTTCAGTGATAATTTTGATATCCAATGCGAGGCCAAGGGCAAGAACATGGCCTCCGAACAACTGTATAATCAATATAAAAACTTAACTTTTTAGTTTGTAGTAGTCTATCAATTCGTGTCCGTGAGAGTCATGATATTTTAGATTGAACTCATCTATGTCGTTATTTTTCCAGAAATGTTTCATGTTGTGCCAATCAAATGTGAACCAGAAATCATTGTAATCAGCAACTTTATCAAAATCGATATAGATGTTCGATCTTGTAGTCTGTATGTTGCAAGAAGAATTTACAGAACTGTAAGGCGTCATGAACTGATCAACGGTCTTGATTTCTGACCCCATCGACTTGACTTTTTCAATAACTCTGTTTCCAAAAACAATGTAGTCTATCGGTATAGCATCTAATTTTAGCATCATGGCCACCATACATCTACTACCGCCCGGGTCGATGCTTAACTTGTTGTTGGAGTTGATTTTTGCCACGCAGGGAAATTTTATACCGTTTGCCGATATGTCTTCGTATAATTTTCTTATGTGGTGAAATGTCCAGTAATTTTTATTTTTTTTCCATTCATTCGCATGGTATTCTAGTTCTGATTTCCAATTAGGAAAATCAATGTATTGCATAGGACAACGTGGTATTCTGATCAGACTGCCTTTTTTTTGATATAAAAGGTCAAGCCATTTTTGAAAAATATCAGAATTTTCTAGAATTGCCATACATTTAATTATATAATGTAATGATGTAAAATCAATTAAATAGCACTTATTGTCCATGAAGAAAAGAAAAAACGGCTATAACCAAAGTTTTAAACACAATATAAGTTGTGGTGATTATGGAGTACCCGGCGAATGTATAGAATGGTGTCGTAAAAATTGTAAAGGAAACTGGGGATGGTGGTTTGAAACAACAGACGAATGGGCACAACATTGGGATCCAACCAATAATATGGCCTACATGAGTTTTTCGCAAAAGAAAGATGCTGTTCGTTTTTGGTTTGAGAACCTCAGAGAACTCGAGGAATGTAAGGAAAATAAATGAAAGATTTTATTATAACAGACGACGCGAAGAATCAAATGTCCAAACTACTGGAGAAAAATCCAGAGAAATATGCTGTTGGACTATCTGTGTTGGGGGGCGGTTGTGCCGGATTCAAATACGAATGGGGATTCGTGGATAAGAAAGAGGACATAAAGGACGGCGACGAAATAGTGGAATGGGAAAATGGAAGGTTTGTGGTTGACTCGATAAGCCTTTTCTATCTTTTAGGAACAGTCATAGACTGGAAGGAAGAAGTGTTTGGTGCACAATTCGAAATTTCTAATCCTAACAGCAAGTCTTCTTGCGGATGCGGAGAGTCATTTAGCGTATGAACGACACAGCATTTATAATCGGTAACGGAGAATCAAGGTTAATATTTGATTTGAAAACACTGAAAGGCAAGGGCACTGTCTACGGATGTAATGCTATCTATAGAGACCATGCTGATGTTTGTGATTTTATTATGTCGGTCAATCAAGAAATGTACGAAGAAGTCATGGAGGCCAAAGAAAGACAAAATTTCACGGCAGAAGTTTTGAACACAATACACTTGTCCGGCTGGAATTATCTTTGCGATGGCGATCACGACGATGTTGACCGTAATGGCAAACCTACCATGCGTTTTTGGTCTGGTGGAGATATTAAAACAGGAAAAATCAAAACACTAGATTTTACTAAAACTAGAGGCAGTGGTTGTAGTGCTATTCTCCATGCCATCGAATCCGGACACAAAAATATCTGTTTATTGGGTTTTGATATTCTGGGTGCAAAACAATGGGAGGCAGGCCCACAAGAAATGAAAAGAGAATGGAATAACGTATACAAACAAACAAAAAATTATCCCAAAAGAGTAAACATGAAAGCATATTTAAAATTCGAATGGTTGTACCATCTTAGACAAACAGCAAGGCACTATCTGAAAGACGATGTAAAAATATATTTCTTTAATAGAAAAGAATATGTCAATAGCAATCCCTTGCTACCTAAGTTTTTTGACATACAGAATATATTTGCGGGAAATTATTTTGATTTAAAAAAATGGCTCAATGAAGAAAAAAATAAAATCGATTGGATCACCTTCCACAAAGTAAAAAATAACGTGTTTAAATTTTAACCATGGAACTGGCGTCTATACTGTAGATTTTCCTCATCTTAACACCCACTTTTTGAGCATATTTTTTAGTGTCACACAACGAACAGACATGTTTATAGTCATTGGTTGCTCTCACAGGATCCACCACTGCTCTTGCTCGTAAGAACGTTGTTCCACAGCAATCACACTTGAAAACATATATGGTATTTTTTCTTTTGAACGTGTGGTAGGTGCCCAGTTTACTCTGGCGCTCGTACAATCGGATTGTTTTTAACGATTCAAGGAACATAACAGTTCATTGATATTTAATAAATACATAGAAATTTAATATGGCCAGATTAACAATAGACACAGGAACCGCAGGAAATCCAGCAACAGGCGACACTTTACGTGGAGCGATGACTAAGATTAACAGCAACTTTGAACAGTTGTTCAGCACAAATTTAGGTTCGGGTGTGCTTACAAATTCAACAACAAACGGCAATGTAGTGATACAACCCAACGGAACAGGTATTATCGAGGTTGATCAATTACAAATTAATAACAGCACAATCACGCCGATCTCGACCAATGCAGATTTAACGTTGGGTGTCAATGGAACAGGTAACATTGTTGTTAATGATGATAGAATTATTATAAACACTTCAAAGACTGCGACAGGTGTTGGCAGTTCTGGAGACAGGGCAGGATCAATTTCATGGGATGGCACTAACCTTTATGTTTGTACAGCCAACTATGATGGAGTGACTGCTATCTGGAAGAAACTGGTATTACAAGCGATATAGAATATGACAAGACAAAATATTAATATAGGTACTAACGCAAACGACGGAACAGGTGATGATTTACGTACGGCGATGCAAAAAATCAATACCAACTTCACGGAACTCTATGCCGAGACCGCAGTTGATCAAGGTATAACAATTTCTGGAAATAATATATCGTCAAACAGATCCAACGACGACATAGTCCTTGTTCCCAATGGTACAGGATCGGTTCGTCTTCCGGCAATAACAATAAATGACAACAACATCACGGCAACAAGATCAAATGATGATTTGGTTGTAACGGCCAGCGGAACGGGATCGGTTGTTCTTGCCAAGGTGGACATAAACGCTGGAGCGATTGATGGTGTCACCATCGGAGCAAACAGTGCCGGCGCAGTAACGACAACGTCATTGGTTGCCACTACCGCCGACATCAATGGTGGTAACGTCGACGGTGCGGCCATAGGTTCTACTAGTCCGGCCACAGGAAACTTCACTTCACTGACCACGCTAAACGTGTTGATAGACAGCAACATCGATATCAGAGACAACGTTATAAAGACTGTTCAAACAAATAGTAACTTGGTTCTTTCTCCCGCAGGTACAGGATACATAGAACTCGCAAGTGACGTTGTAAGATTACAAAGAAGTTGGGACGACGATTCTACAAGATCAAGTAGCGTGGGAAAAGCAGGAGATGTTGCCGGAATGATCGCTTGGAGCAACAGTTACATATATGTATGTTTTGGAACATACGACGGCTCGACAGTTATTTGGAAGAGAGCCGATCTAGGAGCATTTTAATTACATTCGGTTTATAAAAATTACAATAAATAACTACGATGGCAAGACAGACAATCAACATAGGTACTAACGCAAACGACGGAACAGGTGATCCGTTAAGAACGGCGTTTGACAAAATCAATGATAACTTCTTAGAGTTATACGGTGCAACAGCCGAAGCAAACGACATAGTCGAAGATACATCTCCACAACTAGGAGGAAACCTAGATGTAAACAACAAGAGCATCACATCGGGAATTACCAACGGTAACATAACTGTTGCCGCAAATGGAACAGGTACAATAGAATTACAGAGCAACACCAATGTCACTGGTAATCTTACAGCGACAGGAAATATTATTGCAAACGGCAACATCAATCTAGGAAACTCCGCGGGAGACAACATCCAGGTAACTGGTAAGTTTGAGGCGGACAACGTTCAAATAGATGGTAGCACAATCACAACCATTGCGACAAACGGAAATTTAAACGTAAACGGAAATGGAACAGGATATGTCTCTATCAATAATTTACTTGTTGATAACGAAGTTTCGATCAAGGACAACAAAATAACAACGACTACATCTAATGCCAATTTACAATTGGATGCCAGCGGTACAGGTAGTGTTGAAATATTGGCACCAATGATATTCACAGGTGGTATCACGCACACAGGCAATTTAACAATAACAGGAAACACAACACAATCAGGCAACATTATATTAAACGGTGAATTGGATGTTACAGGTATTGCAGAAATTGATAATATAGTGATCAACGGAAGCACAATTTCAAACGTTAACACAAACGGGGACGTAACAATTTCCGGAAACGGCACAGGTAATGTTGTTATTAACGATGTTGACATAGGTGGCGGAGCAATTGACGGAACACCGATAGGTGCGGCAAGCGCCTCGACCGGTGCTTTCACGACTCTGTCCGGAACTAGTTTATCTGTTACAGGCAGTTCGACACTCGATGGTGTGTACATCAATGACAACTCGATCAAATCGGCATACACGAATGCCAATCTTCAACTGTCAGGAAATGGCACAGGTAAGGTTGAAATTCTAGACGAACTGACAGGAACATTTGATATTTCTCAAACAGGAAATCTTGTAGTAACTGGTCAGGCAAATATAGACTACGTTAGATTGATTGATAACAAAATAACAACAAATGCTTCAAACGCCAATCTAGAAATTAGTGCGAACGGAACAGGTGTTATTGATGTTAAATCAGCAATGACAACTATTGGTCAAACAGTCACAGGTACTGTAAGTATTACAGGTTCTGCTCAGGTCGATAATATCGATATAAATGGTAACACAATTTCTTCGACTTCTGGAGGTATCAATATAACTCCAGCCGCAAACCAAACGGTAGCGATGCCTCGGGCAACAGTGACCGAACTACAAGCGGTATTGGCCGAAGTTACAACACTAAGAACAGATAAAATTCAAAGTGATATAACCAACGGCGATATTCAAATTGACACACAAGGAACAGGTGTTGTGGACTTCAGAACAGCCACACAAACAACAGTAGGATCAGCGGGAGGTGCCAACGCACTGCCGGCCACACCAACCGGTTATCTTGAAGTTAAAATAGGCGGTTCGGCCTACGTAATACCTTATTACGCAAAATCATAATACATATTTTTCCATAAATATCAAGTAAGAAGGAGAATCAATGGCTGTACCTATATGGTCTACAACTGCTGGAAAAATAGCAACTATAAACGAAAGAGAATACTATTCTTTACAATTAAGTGCCACGGATTCAGATGGTGATTCCTTAACATATTCAAAGATATCAGGTACGTTACCTCCCGGCATATCTATATCGTCGTCGGGTTTATTACACGGCACACCGTTTGAGGTTGCTAGAAGGTCCTTGTTTACTTTTGTTATAAGAGTATCAGATGGCACCAATGTAGCAGATAGAAATTTCAGTTTAGAAATCATAGGCGAAGACTCTCCGTCCTTTTTAACCGCGACTGGTAATTTAGATCTGTCCGATAGCACAAGACCTAGTAATTTTTGGGTGCTAGACGGAAGCGAAGTACAGTTTCAAATACAGGCCATAGACAGTGATACAGTGACAGGACAAACATTGGTGTATGATATTATACAAGGAAGCCTACCACCTGGGTTGTCCATGAGTACCAGTGGATTTATTTCTGGTGTTATCGATTTAGCGGAAGACATATATGGCCCGATTGGTGGTTATGCTGGTGACGAGACATACGACGATTACGTCTATGATAGGACTGTTTTTACAAAATCGAGATCGGTGAATTATGATTTCATAGTAAGAGTGTCGGACGGTGTTTCCAATGTTTCTCAAGCCAACAGTATTTTTGTGTATACAGCAGATTTTTTTAGAGTAGATAATAATAGACTGACAGTGGACCAAACAACCTATAATGGTTTTCCATTGGTAATGAGTCTAAGTGCCAACAGAAGACCTATATTTCAAACAGGAGCAAATTTAGGAACGTTTAGGCATAACAATAGTGTGAATATCAAAATTGATGTTGTTGATTTTGATCCATTACAAGCCTCTCTAGAATACAGTATCGTGTCTGGGTCTATGCCATCTGGTCTGACCATCGATGTAAGTTCAGGAGAAATAACAGGAATCTTACCAAACCAATCGGCAGTCAAGACAGATTATAATTTCACAGTCAGAGCCAAACGAGTAACGTACACAGGAGTCAATGTCTACACTGATCAGAATTTCTCAATGTCGGTCATCGGTGATGTGAACATTGGATTGACTTTTGTTACAGATAAAAATTTAGGAAGTCTAAGACCGGGTGTTCCTTGTTTACTTAATGTAGAGGCAATATCGTCATCTACCAATAGAGTGATAACATATCAAATTACAAAAGGACAACTGCCTACAGGACTTACATTATCCGAACAAGGCAACATTATCGGTGAGGTTGAATTATTAGAATTTACATCTATAGATAACAATCAAATAACATTCGATTCAAACACTCTAAGTTTTGATAGGTCTTACACATTTACTGTGAGTGCCGGAGATCAATACCAAAGTCAGTCAACATCTAAGGAGTTTACGCTCAAGATATCTATGCCTTACTCAAAAGAGTATGGAAGGCTACAAGGGCAAGGGTTAATTTCGAACAAGAAAAATTCATTGTCCGATAGAGAACTATTCTATCAGATACAGCAGGATCCTAATATCAACAATACGGACAATGTTTTTAGATCGGAAGATCCAAACTTTGGCATGCCCAAAAGACCAGATGTCTTATTGTTATCTGGTTTGGAAAGAAAAACACTGTCGCAAATACAAACACAAATGGAACTTAACCACGAACCAAAAACTTTGTATTTTAGTGATATTAAAACAGCCGTGGCAAAAGAGAACGGAGTTACGAAATACGAAGTTGTTTATCTAGAAATGATCGATCCATTGGTCAACAATGACGGACAAGCAGTTTCAAAGGTATTGAATTTTAGATCAGACATATCACAACCAATGATCGGTCCTAGAGCCGACGACCTTAGACTTACTACAGATGTCGAGATATACAATGTCACAACCGATGGGGGATTAAGTTTTAGCATCAGTGGAAGTAAAATAAGGTACGCCAACCCTCTTTCAGCAGACATAGGATATTTTGAAAAAATGTACCCTAACGCAGTGAAGAACATGCAGACACAGATGAAGGCATTAGGTCATAAAGATTATGTTCATCTACCATTATGGATGAGAACAGCACAAAGCACCAAGGGAATACCTTTAGGATTCACTCTTGCTGTTGTGTTATGTTACTGCAAACCGGGAAAGTCTGCTTTTGTCAAAAAAAGAATACTTGATAAAAATATCGATTTTAAAAAATCAAAATTTGTAATAGACAGATATGTTATAAATCGAAGTGCCATAGACAACGACACCTTCACCGGTGACGGTAGCACAATAAGTTACACACTGAATGAAATTGTACACGAAGAAGATATCAAAGTCAGGAACAACAGCAGGACTCTATTTTATGGTAAAACAATCACTGCGGATAACGACATAAAACCAACATACCTACGTGCAGATACAACATTAAGATCTTCCGATTTTGAGCCTGATTTTACTTTAACACATGACACAACAAACAAGAAAAGCACAATTGTTTTGACTAATGCCATATCAGATAACAACAAATTAAGAGTGGGCAGGAAACATGATAAATATGTTGTGTTTAAACGTAAAGGAAAAGAATAATGGCAAGTAATATAGTACCAGGAAATATAGACGGAACGTATCCGGTAGCAGGGCAGGATAATAGTTCACAGGGTTTTAGAGATAATTTCACAGCAATTAAAAACAATTTCACAACCGCACAAACGGAAATAACAAATTTACAGGCGAACACTGCGATAACAAATGGTGCTACATCGTTCAATGACAACGTTGTTAGCAGAGCGGTTCTTAAGGACACGGCTCAAACAGTTTATCCTCACAGCACAGTAAGTGGAAGTGTAACAATTAACCATGAGAACGGACATTACCAAACACTTACAACAAGTGGAAGCATCACATTGGCATTTAGTAATTTTCCTGCTTCTGCCACACTTGGCAGAATTATTCTCGATGTAACCTATGCCAGCACAGCACACACATTAACCACACCCTCCGCGGTATTAGTGGCAGACAATGTAACCGGGAATTCCGGAAACACTGTTACTGCACCTTCGACAGGTAGATATCTATATGAATTCGTTACCACAGACGCAGGAGCAGTAGTGTTAATGCATCAACTAGGTAAACTATACGCCTAAACTAATAAGGAGTACACATGTATTTCCACCCACTACAAGAAGAAATTAGTAATCTTTCCGACGAGGATCTATCCAAACGGATAAAGGAACTTACAAAAAAAAGGATGTCGGCGATACGGTTCGGTCGTAATCCATCTTTAATTGCTCAACTATCAGATGCACTAGAAAGTTATAGAATAGAAATTCGTAATAGAAGATTAAAAAACTGGCAAGACAACTTTAAAAAAGCCAGAGGTGAACCAGATATCGGTGAATTGATCAACATCGAGTAATAATTAAACTTGATGTCGAAGAAATCTTTCAACTGGAAAACAGAATTCAGATCTATCATTGTAGTCGACGGAGAACTATATTCCAATCATTATGATCTCATTGCATATCTAACTCCTATAACACCTAATCTTAATAAACAAAACAAATATTTTGACAGACTTAAATCGCTGTTTACAATTGTCTTTAACAACACAATAATAACAAGTCGAAACGATGACCTCTATGAACTTTTAAAAATTAATACGAAGAATAGATTTATTGAATTACCAAAACCTCCTTTTGATCAAGTACTGGGTGCTGTTGCTTTTAGCAAAGCAAATGCCATACTCGAAGGAAACATAATAATTGATGCTATAGAGATTGGAAGTTACCAAGGAGATGGAGTTTTTTATACTATAGAGTCGGATAGTGCAGAATTGCAATTTTTAGATGTTGACAATTGGTTCTCAAAAAAGTATAATAAGTTTGATCCATGGTGGTTAAGATCAGACAC
>Ga0075460_10001348_pt1 | contig 9781 bp, 19 predicted proteins | sample DEB08_DNA_3_FD_77580 | JGI IMG/M metagenome (GOLD analysis project Ga0075460, IMG submission 77580) | Aqueous microbial communities from the Delaware River and Bay under freshwater to marine salinity gradient to study organic matter... | ecosystem: Environmental > Aquatic > Marine > Coastal ...
TAGAGAGATCTTAGAGTATAATTATAATCATTTAATAAGTATGGACTTATCTTTTGATATTACAAAAAAGATAGAGTCGCATTTTAAAGGAGAAATAAATGGAAGAAATTAAAGGAATGTCTGATCATGAAGCCCGTAAATGGCTTATGAAACATGGTTATGGGCTTGGAGAGATTGATTTAATTCTCAATACAGCCCCTACTGAAGACCCCAATGCTGCTGCAAAAGCGGCATTAATGCGTCAAGGGTATGGTATAGGAGAAGCTGAGATGTTAGCTGCAGAAGCTGCTTCTGCCCCAAAACCAGAGCCTAAGCCAGAGCCAGTAAAAGCTGCTCCTGCTCCTAAAGCAGAACCAGCTCCGAAACCTGTTGCTAAAGCAGAACCAGCTCCGAAACCTGTCGCTGCTCCTGCACCAAAACCTGCTGCTAAACCAGCACCAAAAGCGAGTAAGTAATGGCTGAAGAAACCCCTCAAGGCTATCACCCTGCTGATTCAAACGGTGATGGAGTAGTAACTCCAGAAGAACATAAAATGTATTTAGAGTTCAAACGTAAAGAAATGGAAGACGCTGATGCCCAGCGCGATGCTATACGTAAGATGGCTTGGTTTTCCCTTGCTGGTCTTTTAGTGTACCCCCTTGGCATTGCCCTAACCTCTTTACTTGGATTAGATACCGCAGCTGGATTAATTGCTGATATCGCACCTACATACTTTGCGTCTATCGCAGTATTAGTCTCAGCCTTCTTTGGAGCAGACGCTTTAAAGAAAAAATAAAATAAAAATCTTCATATAAAGGAGAGTAAAGATGTTCCCCAAGCGCATTTTTACAGCTCTAGCCCTGCTTATTGGGCTTACAAGTGCTGCCTACGCAGACACTGCTCTTGTTATTGGTGATTATAACAACGCACCTGACAGTGTTAAAGCACGTCTTGAAGCTGCTGGACACACTGTTGTTCTTCAAAGAGATCAAAATAATCCACCAGCAGATATCTCAGCCTATGATCAAATCTGGGATTTACGTTGGTATAATTCATTTGACCAAACAACCATAGATCAATATGATGCCTTTGTAAAAGATGGTGGATTCCTTTTCATATCAACTGAAAATCCTGGCTGTTGTAATACACAAAACGCAACAAAAGCTGCGTTGATTACACAAATGGGTGGTGGTGATACTACTATTGGTGGAACTGCCGGTTCTACTGAAAATGTTGTTGTAGACGGCACTAATACTACCTACATGACATCAGGATTGACTGTTAACTTTAGTGCTATCAGCGCTATCGAAAATGATCAAGGTACAGCTCTCATTACAGATAGCAGCGGTAAAGTTGCTGCTATGATGTGGGTTGGTAATGCTGGTGATTTAGGAACAGACTATACAGGTACTGTTATTACTATTGCTGACATCAATTGGTTAGCACAAGGTTTTTCAAACGCTGACCAAGTTGAAGATAATACCCAAGCACTTGACGATATTATTGGTGGTGTTGTAGCTGGTACAGTAGCTGGAACTATTACTGATTCTGGTAACGGTGCTGGTTCAGATATTGGTGGCGGAGGTCCAACAGTTGTTTCGACCGCTGATGGAGACCCAATTACAACCTCAACTGCTGTAGTTGGTACTGCTACTGTTACTACTGTTATAACTAACGATGTTAGTGAAACTACTTCTAAACAAACTGTTATTGAAACTACTACAGTAACAACTTCAATTCCTACTACTACAACTACCTGTACAACTCCAACTACTGTCACAACTTACTCTGATGGCACAACTACTACAACAAACGGCACAGAAACTTGTGTTGATACAGTTTCCTACTCTGTAAGTGCTGTAGAATCAGTTGAAACCTATACTGGTAACATTGACCAAATAAGTTCCGCACAAGATGTGGTCTCTGCTATGACACGTAATCTTGAGTTTGATGGACCTAGTGTTATTCGTTCTGAACACAAATATGATAACGGACTTACAGGTAAAACTTCTGGTTTTGCTTTTGGTGGAGAAAAGATGAATGAAGAAGGTCTCATTATTGGTGGTGGTTTAGCTAATATGAAAACTACTATTGATAATGAGAATAACTCTGCTGAAGCTAAAACTCAAGCATTTGTTGCTCGTGTTGGCAAAGAGTTTGATTTAGGAACAGTTAGAGGACAAATTCAGCGTTCTATGACTGACTACACTGTAACTAGAAAGATTGGTCCTTACTCTAATGGAGGAAGCACTGATGGTTCAGATACCAATATTAGTTTGATGTTAAATAGATCAATCAATGATAAGTTGTCAGCTGTTGCTGGTGTAACCCACGGTAAAATAACTGTTGCTGGTTATGAAGAGACAGGTTCGTCTCTAACAGCTCGTTCTGTAGCTAAGTCTTCTAAAAATTATACCTACGGCACAGTTGGTGGTAATTTAGATTTCGGACTCTTAGATGTTTCAGCAGTTCATCACACAGACGGCGTAAATGAAGCTGGAATCGGAATCGTAAAAGACACTGATAAAGTTACCTGGGAAGTCAGAGTCAAAAGATCAATGACTGATCTTGGTAACACAAACTCGCTTGATGCTGGACTTAACATCAAGTTTTAATCTTATCTAATACTTGCTAATTGGTTTGCGTTTAGTTAGAATAGAGAAAATCAATGGAGACTCTATGGAATACTTTAACAAAACGCAAACTGATTGGCGCATTGCTCAATGTTGTCAGTTTCACGATAAACAACTAGCAAAGAGGTACAATTTTGGAACAACCACCAAGACCTATGCTCTTAAGGCAGATGGAAAACAGAGGGTTCAGAATAAGGCTCTCGAAAACTGTCGCAAGCTTTTGGACATTCTTACAACTTATTTTCCAGATCAACCACGCAATCTTAGAGCTTTTCGTATTTCATCTGAACTCTTCCCTTGTTACACTTTGGAATTTACTAAGGAGTGGTATGATGAAATTCGTGAGGAGATTAAAGCTATTTTGGCTCAAGCTGGAGAGGCAGCAAAACGACATGAAGTTCGTTTATCTGTGCATCCTGGTCAGTATACTGTTCTCGCTTCTAATAAACCTGATGTAGTTGAAAAGTCTATTGAAGACTTAGAATATCATGCTCTATACGGTCAGTACATGAATCTACCAGCTCAAGACTTTTCTATGAATATTCACCTACAAGGACTATATGGAGGAAAACACGAAGATGGAATTAAACGGTTCGCCACCCACTTCCCATACTTATCCGATTATGCCCAAGGCTGCCTATCCGTCGAGAACGAAGATAAACCCAATGGATATGACATCCGCCACACACTTGAACTTGCCCAACGTATCCCCATTCGCTGCACGCTTGACACTCACCACTATGCCTGCCATAGAATGGTTGAGACAGATAAGGTTAAGGTCGGAGATAAAACCGTCAACCGCAAAGTGCGTGACGTTGTACACATCACTGCAAACTCAGACTACTTCAAAGAGGCGGTTAAGTCGTGGAGAGGTGTTAGACCTTTATTCCACAAATCGCAATCGTTCCCACCAGAGATCCAAGAGTATTGGATGAAACCAAACGCCCACTCTGAAACTTATTGGGACGAGTATCTGATGGCTAATCATGTTCCGATGCTTGAATATGCAGACTTTGATATTGAAGCAAAGTTCAAAGAAGTAGCTGTACAAGGGTTCTATGACTTTATTAAACAAGAAGAAAAATTTAGTGGAGAGTACCTTGCAACGAAAAGAGCTGCCTAAGAATTTTTGCTTTAGACCATGGAATGAAATATACGCTCATTTAGATACCTGTGGACCTTGTTGCGTAAACAATGATTTTTTCAATGGAAACTTTAGTTCATACACAGCATCTCAGGAACTCAAAGAGTTAAAAAAGTCATTCTTAGCAGGCGATAGACCTATTTCGTGTATTAACTGTTGGAAGACAGAAGACTCTGGTATGCCCTCTGTTAGACAACAAAACACTGATATCTCAAATAAACTTCATAGAATTTCTATCACTCTAACAGATAAATGTAATTTTAAATGTATCATGTGTAGTTCTAACTACAGTACTGCATGGTCAAAGGATCCGGCTGCCTGTTCTCTTAGAGGTATTGAGCCACGAGAATACAAGACTTATTTTGATAAGATAGATTGGGTGATTGACTTTTGTAAAGATAGAGAAATTACTCTGTCTTTAATGGGTGGTGAGACTTTCATGTGTGATGAGTATCTCTATTTTTTGAAAAAAGTAAAAGAATTTAATCTTCATAAAAATATAAATTTAGTAATTACTACTAATTTATCTGTGCTTTCTTTTAAAGGTGTTGACCATTTGAAAGAGTTAGAACTGTTTCCTAATAAAACTATTTATGCAAGCTTTGATGGTGTAGGATCCGTAGGAGAGTATATAAGAAATGGCTTTAAAATGAATAAATTTACAGATAACCTTATCAAGGCTAAAAATTATATAAATTATCTATCAGTAACAATTCAGATATATAATATATTTGATATGCCGAATATTTATGAGTTTGCTCATAATCATGATTTAAAAGTTAATTTAAATTTTGTTACTGAGCCTGATTTTATGGGTTTAAATAACTTAACAAAACAAGATAGAGAGAAAGTACTTAAATACTATAATAAACTTAATTGGTACAATGAGGATATTTTTAGTGTTTTAAACAATAATATCTTTTTAGGTAAAAAAGAAAAGTTATTGCAATTTACACAAGATATTGATATTCTCTGGAACAGGGACTATTTAAAATCAATACCAGAATTAGAGCAAATTATGTAATTTCTTTTTGACATCAACTGTTATTAACGTATAATGAGGGTATATTTATACCCTCTTTTTTTTTGAAAGGTTCTATTATGGCCACAGAATATTTTACTCCTCAAGTGGAGATTGACTATGCAAACAATGTTACAGTAAACTCTGCAACATTTGTAAGAATTTTTAATGGTTATGGTGATGTAGCAAAGATTACTATAAATGACAACTCAGCAGCTTCTCCTGTAAATCTAGGTTCTTTTACTATGGCTTCTAATACGGCTACAATTATCAAAAAAGAACCAGCTCATGAAGTCAACGTAGCAGCGTCTGTAACAGCTGTAAAAATGACCCAGGTAGACTTTTAATGGCAGTTAGAAAATTAGCAAAATCATCTTCTGGTGAAAAGATGTGGAAATCCATGAGTTCTTCAGTAAAACGTCGTCCTCATCAAGAGTGGTGTGCTTTTTACACTCCACAAGGTAGGATGGTGTCTAAGCCAGCAGGTAGACGTCCTCGTAATATGCACCCAGAAGATTGGTGTGCTGACAAAACCCCTTTTCGCGGTAAAGTTATAAGGAGTTATTAATGGCACCAAAAAAGAAAACTAAATCAAAAGTAAATCAGGCAGGAGTTTATACAAAACCTACTCTTCGTAAAAGAATCTTTAATAAGATTATGCGTGGGGGAAAAGGCGGAGCTCCAGGTCAGTGGAGCGCTCGCAAGGCGCAGATGTTAGCAAGAGAATATAAAGCAGCTGGAGGCGGGTATAAATAAAGTTAAGTATACTATCACTCCAGCTCTCGGATCTCCTGAGAAAAAAATATTTGTTTTTGGAGATAGTTTTGCTGAGTTATCAGGTTTAAAAAAAAGCTCTAAGACTAGCGATAATACGGTATTTTCTTGGATTAATATTGTAGCTCAACTTTTAAATATAGAATTTACTAGTTGGGGAGTCCCTATGGGTAGCGAGCAGTGGGTGTTAGAGTCTTTTAAGAGAACTATGCATCTTCCAAGAGATTTTACCATAATTTGTCATACAAGAATAAGTGATAAATGTATTTTTACGGGAAGAAAGTCCCTCTCTTTAAAAGATTTTAGAGAATGGGATAAGCATATTTCCAGTGAAACACTTCATATTTTTAATTTGTCAGATGAGTACCCTTTTAATTTTACTCAAGGTTATAAGTTAAATAATAAGTACTATTTAATTCCAGAACTAAGCGATGAGTATCCTCAATTACGGTATTTTTCTGCTCACCATATGAATCTGAATGGAAACTTACTTTTAGCAAACGACGTTATACACATATTAAAAAATCATTTTAAGGAATTTAATAATGGCTCGTAAACCAACACAACAATCTTTAGTTAACTGGACTAGACAAGAATGGCAATATTCAAACGAGAAGGAGCAGTCAAAGCCTCGTAAAAAACGTGGTCGCTACCTTCCAAAAGCTGCTTGGGCATCCTTATCGTCTGGAGAAAAAGCAGCTACAAATCGTGCGAAGAGAAAAGGCTCGAAAGCTGGAAAGCAGTTTGTAAAACAACCAAAGAAGATAGCCAAAAAAACTCGTTCGTACAGGAAAGGAGTTGGTGGATGAACTGGGTAATGTCAAGACTAAAAGAACGCACTTCCTGGGACGGTATCGCTCTTATTGCTATGGGAGTTATTGCCTTAGCATTTAAACCGCTTATCGGCATCGCAGCTTGGGTTGCAGTCGGTTATGGTGTGTATACCCTTTGGAAATCAGAATAATGAAAAAACAACGCAAAAAACCCAAAATTAATATTTCGGAACTATTGCGTAAGCACAAGGCGGGAAAATCAATTGGATCTACCAATCGTGCCCGCCTTGTAGCACGTGGTTTATTACCGCGTAAGTCAGGTACCCATAAAGGTAAGAAAATTGATCTCGGCAACAGAGGAAAATCCTGATTGGATTTTTAGTTATGATTCATCTATTCCTTTAACAAGTCAAGTAATCTGTGAGTCAGAGAGAGGTTACATTATAGCAGTCATAAAACAATTTACAGACGGTATATACTTTGGCTCAAATTTTTTTGAAATTAACACTAATGATAAGACATTATATTGTCATTTTAAATGCAAAGATAGAGGTCTTACTGAAGACGTAGCTGATGATAAAGAAAGTTTTGTAAGATTTTTCTCCACTTTAGACTGGCGACCGTCAGAGTACAAAAATTTTGAAACTAGGTTTCAATATACTTTGTATGATGACTTTAAGTTGTATTATTGTTATGACAACGGTGTTTATAAACATGCATTAATTCAAAAAGACAACTCAGTTTTTAAAGGTTGTTATAATAAGTTACCCCTTAAAGATGACTTAGAAGACTTTTGTACCGATTTCAATAAGTCTTTTTCTAATGTTATCACAAGAGAAAATGTTGCATACAACATGATAAATATTTTTCATAAAACAGAGGTTAATAATGATTAAAGAAGTAAATATAGAATATGATTGGTCTCCCTTTTTACTAGCAGATTATTCTGCTCACAAAGGAACATGTATAGCCTATCAACCAACAGATATGCCTGAAATATATGAGCCTTATGGGGGAATGCCTGATACTTACGTACTCGAAAATACTACTATCCATCAGCTTTGGTGGGATGATAATAAATATTTTAAAGAACTAGGAGATCTTTTAGATGTTGAGGTAAAAAGTATTTCCACGATTAAGCAACCTCCTGGCAACTGTGTCACAAGGCACAGAGACTTTTTTTATAAGATTAAGACTGAGTATCCCGAAGACACACGTACACCTGTACGTGCTAATATTTATTTAGAAGATTGGGATCCAGGACACATTATCCAATATGAAGATGATAAAGGAGAATGTCAAAATTCTACCCACTGGAAGGCTGGCGAAGGATTCTTATGGGACGAAGGTCATGAACACATATCTATGAACGCCGGACTTAAAGCAAAATACACAATCCAAGTTTCTGGATTTTTAAAGGAGTAAGTAATGAGTAAAAAAGCACCAATGATGAACGGTGGTAAGCCAAAAATGCAACGTAAAGATGATGGCCTAACACCAGCACAACGCAAGCTTCCACCAGCACTTCAAGCTGCTATCCTTAAAAAGATGAAATCAAAGTGAGTTGGCTTAATTATATACTAAACACGCACAAGTCAGGAGAAGGATTTTGGGGTTGCAACGGACAAGACCCTGAAATCTTTCGCCATATAATTGAAGGTGTTTATGAAACTTATAACATCAATCATATTCTTGAAATAGGATTTAATATCGGTTGTTCAGCTTCCATGTGGTTAGAGTGGCATCCACAACAAACTGTAAAACTTACAGCTGTTGACATTTGTAAACATGGAGCTACAAAACCTGCTTCAGAAACCGTCAAAGAACGCTATGGCGATAGATTTAATTTTATTGCTTCAGATAGTAAATTGGCTAAACCCCTATTAGAAGATACAAAGTTTGACATGGCCTTTATTGATGGCTGTCATGGTTATGAATCAGTTATTTCTGACACAAAAATGGCAATTGAACTAGGGGCGACCGTATTGCTTTATGATGACTGGCATGAGTCAGATAATGAACATAAAGGAACCAATGGAGTTAAGCACGCGACTATGACACTTGAAAAAGAAGAGTTAACAAAACTTGAAAAAATATACTATATAGAAGGAGTGCCATCACAGGTAGCTGTCTTCAAAGCACAATAAAAAGGAGTTCCCCTCATGAACTTAGATTATAAAAAAGCTGCACTTGCAGCAGGTTTTGCGCTTGGTGTTTACAGAAACCAAGACGAAGTTGGAAAATTACTACAAGATATTGGGTATAATGAATGGGCTTGGTTTGATAAAGAAGGCACGCAAGCTTTTTGTTGCCGCAAAAGTAATGCAAATGAAATCTTCATTGTATTTAGAGGAACTGAGCCCACACAGTTGAAAGATATTTTAGCTGATCTCAAGGCTTGGCCCAAGCAGGCACGAGAAAAGGGTTTAGTTCATTTTGGGTTTGCACAAGCTATAGATAAAGTCTATGATGGTATAGTTCAGTGGATTTCTGAACAAAACCTTGACGATGGGTACAAAATTACGTGTACGGGGCATTCGTTAGGAGCTGCATTAGCTACCATATGTGCTAGTCGGTTGGACGCACACGAACTCTATACATTCGGTTCCCCCCGTGTAGGTAATCGCGCCTTCGTCAAAGAAATGAAGAATGATGGAATCAAACATTGGCGTTTTGTAAACAACAATGATATTGTGACAAAAGTTCCATTGCCGATTATTTTTCGCCATAGCGGTGAGATTGTGTATATTAACCATCATGGTAATATCAGAAAAATGTCTCGTTGGCAAAGAATTAAGGATCAATGGAGAGGTCGTATGCGCGCTTTAGCTAAGGGTCAGCCTTTTGACGGTGCTTTTGATCATTCAATGGATTTATATTACCAAAAAGTGCAGAATGTCTACTTACAGAGCCAGAAGTAAATGTCCAATCTGTTCTCAAGAAGAAGAGGTTTGGTTTCAAAACGGTAAGATTGAACCCCTTGATTTAGTTGAATGTTCAAGCTGTGAACAAGTCTATGAACCTCAACACTTTATCTCTTCTTTTCTTGATTTAAGACAAAATTCAACAATCTCATCTAACTATGCTGTAATGATTGCCGCTCTTTAATTGCTTAATGCTTGAAAATAAGTTATATTAACTTATATTTTCAACAAGGAGTAACTAATGGCTAAGAAAAGACAGCGTCAAAAACAAGTCTCAAAAGGTATCACCCACCAAAACCCAAACCGTTTCGGTAACCGTATTCAAAAAGCTATGCGGCTTGAGTATGTAGGTTCTGAAGCTGAAATGAATAATAAAGTCAAAGCATGGCGTGCAGGTAAAAATGTAATGCTTACTGTTGTAAATCCTGATAAAAATAATACTAAAGAACGCATGATTCGCATCCCTGCTATTGATGTCTGGGGTTTTCCACGTCAAGCTAACCTTCGGATGAGGTAATAATGAAACTTAGTGA
>Ga0075460_10001349_pt1 | contig 9780 bp, 6 predicted proteins | sample DEB08_DNA_3_FD_77580 | JGI IMG/M metagenome (GOLD analysis project Ga0075460, IMG submission 77580) | Aqueous microbial communities from the Delaware River and Bay under freshwater to marine salinity gradient to study organic matter... | ecosystem: Environmental > Aquatic > Marine > Coastal ...
TCATAGCTTGTGTGCCTTATGATTGAATATAAATCTAATTGCGTTGGATGCTGTCTTGGTTCCGCCCACCTTGTAGTAGTACCGTTGTAGCCTTCGCCTTGCGTTACTATATTATCATAGTTTTCCGCTTCTTCTTTTGTGCCTATGTAGTAACCGTTTGTCATGGATATATGTTATAGTGGTTATTGATGTTTGTTTCTATGCCGACTCTGTTGGATGTTTGTGCGGTTTGCCAAGTAACAATCTCACTAACATAACCTTCTAATTCATTTCCTGATGTACCTGTATAATTACCAATTACATATCGTGATGTTGCTCCTGATGCAGTTGTTACGTTGTCCTCCTCTAAATTATTAGTATACAACTTTCCGTCATTTATATCAATAGTTGATAACTGAAATGAGCCAACATTCGTTGTGGAAATCATATCGTCATTACTATTTACATACTTTAACTTTCCTGCATCCGTTGCAGTTATAATTATATAATTAGAATTGGATAATGCTAACAAGACTTGGTTTTTATTATTTTTATATATTATGTTATGTACGATTGTAACGAAGTTGTTCGTTATGGGTGAAGTATTTACTGTTAAACATTTATTTTCCAGTATTGTGCCGAAATCTATTGCAGGCTTTCCGTTCTCTTCCACCAACACCCCTGCGCTTACTATCTGAGGCTGTTGTGTAGCAGTATTTTGTACCGCATTATTTCCATTACCTGATTGGTCGTACCATGTTGTTACAAAACCATCTCTATCTTGCGCATATATACTATAGTAGTCGTTGATGTTTGTTTCTATGGTTGTTCTGTTGGAGGATTGGTCGGAGTTATAGATTATGATTTCTTGCATTAAAAATGCAGAAGTATTATCTCCAATCCTAAAAGATTTCTCTAAACCTTGAAGACCAACGTCTCCAGTTTCAACAGAAGCAGCATCTATTGCTATTTCTGAACTTGCTCCATCAAATAAAGAATATCGTAGAAATTGGTTTGCAGTATTTGGAAAAGTGCTTTGAAAAGATAAGCCTGCAAACATTCTGTGAAAACCACTACTAATATCATTTAAGTTTCTGTCAACTAAAATACTCCCATCAATAAAATCTGAATTAACATTATTATTTTTAGCAATGATGAAATAAGTATTTGGTTGTGAATATGTACCCGATGCTGAAGTTAGCATTTCGGTACTTGTACTTGTTGTAAACTCCAACGCAGGTCTACCATTCTCTTCAACCAATACCCCTGCATCTACTATCTTAGGTTGGTTAGCAGCAGTACCTTGTGTAGCATCGTTGCTACCCGCTTGGTCGTACCATGTAGTAACGTGTCCATCTGCTGTTGTTTGAGTGACTACAATGTTTTTTAAGTAAAATACATCTCCATCTGCGTCTACTGTTTGATTACCTCCATCAGTCGCTCTAATCCAAAAATCATCATTAGTACAAGCACCTTCTTTTGTTATCGTTACCCACTCATCTAACGTATTAAAAGTTTCGTTACTTCCAACAGAATTAAAATAAAATAACCCATCAACAGATGTGTTGGATGAAGGAAGATAATAATCAAATGTAACTCTGTATGTTTTTGTTGTGTCTAAAAAGTTTAATTTTCTAGCAGAGTGGAAACCACTTCCACCAGTTAAAGTAAACTTATAAGCATCACTTACCCCATCAATAGTTTCGCCATCAGTAGCCACCCCATTTTCTTCATTTAAATCCTCATTACCACTTGTAAAGTCTGATGTGTACACATCAACATCAGTATTCACCCAATCCTCTAAGGTGCCATCCGCAACTTCTGCCGCAGTAAAGTCTGCCTCTGCATTGTCACTTGACCTGCGAACCCTTATAACTGAACCAGTATAACTTGTTTTTAAATTTCTCAAACTATATGCCGCCGCCGCAGTTGCTGTATCTAATGGCAAAGGCATATCTGCATTAACCCAGTTCTCTAAAGTTCCGTTTGTTATTTCTCTCGCTGTAAAGTCCGCCTCTGCATTATCTACTGACCTGCGAACCCTTACCACATCTATTGTATCTTTAGATAAGCTACGTAAAGAGTATGCCGCCGCTGCGCCACCATATATGTCAAGTATATACTTTCCAGCAACACAGCACAACTTATCAACGATAACCTGTAAAAGTTGACGCTCCGATAAATCTTGGATGTGCTTATATGGCAACGGTGTGTTCATCTATTATGGTGTTATTGATGAAATATTCTCAGCCACCCACTCCATTATCTGCTTCTTATTCCACTTCTGCATATTAGGAGGTACAGTACATCCCGATAAACACGCAATCTTGTCGGCTATTACCAACCATAACTGCGTTTCAGTCAAATCTTGTAAATGTTGGTATGGATACATTATCGTGTCGTATAATTAATTACTAATCTTCCTGTCAATACGTTTAACCCCGATGCAGCAGTCGTAACCGCTAATCGTAAAGCACCACTACTCAAATCAACACTCTTTATAGGAGATGCGTCTGTTAGGGGTAAAATAGCATTAACCACTACGTCACCCGTATTAGGTGTGGTAGATGCGCATACTTGGTCGTATGAACCCGCAATACCTATACTCACAGTCGGGGCAGCAGCAATACTTCCACTCAATGCCGTTATCTCTAATTCTGCCGTTCCACTCTTTACAAACGTTACATTTGTATTGCTTAGTAAAGTGGTAGTTCCTACCGTTAAGAGGTCTATATCATCCTCTATGATAGTATACAGTTCATTATTGTCGCCCTTGTAACTCATTGTTCTTTATTTTATATTTTCCACCAATTACTAACACCGTCACTAATGATGGTTATCGAAGCGTAGATGTTGGTTACAGAATAAGTAGCAGCCCCATCTATAAGGTCTGCACCCGCTGCATCTACTATCAGGCTATTCCCTGCTGCTATCTTCTTAATCACATAGGTACGCCCCTCGCAAGTTGAAGCTGCGGGTAGGTTTATCGTAACATCAGCACTCGAAGTGTCTACCGAAGTAAAGTAATCAGTCGCATCTAAAGTATCATCAGCACTTACCCCTTGAACCTTGTGTCCCTCGCTACCATCCACCTCAAAGGTGCTATTAGGCTTAGAGGCAGCAGAATAACTACTACCAATACCCACATTTTGATTGTCGGCAATATATAGTGCTTGTACAGGGTCAACTAAATCAGTGCTACTCTCCTTAGTATAGAAAGCTAAATCACCCTTACCATTGTTACCTGTCTTGGTATGCAGAATAGCAGAGCCAACATTCACATCTTTCGAGGCATTTTCATTCACAAAGGCAATACCCGCTCCTGTTCCTGCGGAATCCACCCCGCTCTGAACCATCATCTGCCAATTATTAGCATCGCCCAAAGCGGTATATGGGTCACGGTTATTATCGTTCACCGTGAACCTAGCACCATCAACAGTTCCTCCATAAGATGTACTACTACCGCCTCTACCAACACTCACATAGGTGTTGTTAAAGTAGGTGTGGTCGTCTTGCGCACCCCTTAATTTATTTACTGTTGTTCCATCGTATCTGTCTACGCTAAAGCCACCGCTCTTTTCGGTGTCTAAGAACATAGTAATACATCCAACAGAAGATATGTTATTCTTAACTTGTAATACCTTCTCATCAGTATCGGTACTGTTGATAAATAAGGTATCTCCGTTGTATAAGATGTTCTTTCCCGTAACAGGGCTTTGAACGTGTAAGTAACCCGAAGGGGCATTGGTATTGACCCCTAAGAAACCTTGCGTATCGTCATAGAAGAATGGATTAATGGTGCCTTGCTTCAACCAACCATACTCATCGCCATAAGCTATATATCCCTCTACAAAGCCATCAGAACTTTCAGAGCAAACACTATACTTCCGTGCTACTATCTTCCAATCTCCAACGCCATCAGCATGAAGAACCCATGACTCTCCTGTTGGTAATACCTTATTGACATCACCCTCGATTGTTTCACCACCATAAGGCTCAATAGTCACACTCTTAGTAGTATCACAACTATCGTGGTGAACCACCAATACCCTATTAGGGTTAAAGGCATTTGCATCCGCTATTTCGGGAAGCGTTAAAGTAGTATTAGACGCAGGTGTTATGTTATAGGTAAGCCCTAATGCTGTGGGTTGCAATGCTGAAAGGTCGGTAGTAGATGTTATCTCCTTAAAGGAAGCACCAACACCTCCCGATACCTTTAAGTCATTCAATACCCTTACTTGGTCAGTTGCGTCTAAATAGGTAAAGTCGCCACTAAAGTAAACCTTGTTATCATTGGAAGCACCTTGCGCACATCCTCCAATACCCTTAGTGTCGCTAAAATATATAAAGTCTGTTACAGGGCAATCAGCACAGTCGTTCCCACTCTTAGGAATGAACTGTTCTGCTATAAAATCTACCGTTTCTTGTAACGTAGAAGTAGCAGGTGGCGTAGTCGCATTTGGTGCGCACCATGTTACATTTGATAATGTTGTTCCACTTTCTACCTCACATATCTTATCATCCATTGCCGTTACTACGGTGTACATATTTGCACCCGCACTCGTACCAATGCAATCTAAAGATGTAGAAACTGTTAAGTCTGATAGAACACACTCACAACCACAAGCCCCTGTGGATGAAGGTGGACGTATAGAAACAAGTGAACCTGTACCGCAATCTGCCATTTTTACCCTATTTTAATCTGTCATAAGCACATCTTATACAACCAATATCACAATCTTCTACTTCGTAATTACAAAGTAACCATTGGTAGTTAAGAAGGGCTGTAACGTTTTGGGTAAATGTTTTAGTAGGTTTGCCTATCTTGCTGTAATTGTATATCTTACACGATAACGTAGCGATAGCATTTTCTACATCAGACAATAGTATTTCCCTTTGGTTAGCAGCCATTGCTACAAAAGTAACAAACCACTAATGAAAGGTGGGCTATATTAGTTTGAACCCTACATTTTAGGGGGATTAATTTTGGCAGCAGCAATCTCCCTTGCTTTCTGCTCTAACTCCAATAGATTATCGGAAGTGATACTCATGCCTTCCATTGGCATATAGAAAAATACATACTCCCCTTTTAGGAATTTCTTAATCCTACCATTTAGGTATTGGTACAGATTACAAGTCATGGTACTCTCACTCTTTTCGGGGTGGCAAGAAGCATGATGCCCACCACTTAAATAAAAGTCCACCCTTTTGAGGTCTTTTGTTACTCTAGCTATTAGTTTATATCCTCTCATTATTACTCCATATTTTCTAAGGCAGTGTTTAGTTGCTTGAAAAAAGATAAAGGAACACCCGCATATTTACTGTAATCCTTCCACAACTGATTGTATAGTTTTTCAGCATCACGCTTACCTATGTATTTTGTAGTGTCTTGAAACTCCGAAAGCAAGTCCAAGGCAGGAACGCTTACAGGGCGTGTGTACTCGTCCGTACCAAACACCATATTAGTTAAGTCATTACTGATAGGCGTGAAGATAGGGACAGTTGCTAAGTTATTACTGAATGTCTTAGCTGCTAATGTTCTAAATCTTTTATCTTCATCATCGTCATCATAGCCTAATAAGAAATCACGCCCCATATCTATTGCTGCAACCATTACGCTTTGTACCAATAATACGCTAACCGCATGGTTTATAAGCGATTTATAATCTTCCTTACGACCATACAATACAACCTCCGTAAGGCTCTTATCTAATAAGCTAAAGTGCTTCTGTAATTGAGTAGAGAACATCATAACACCACGAACTAAAGCGTTAGGGCTTCTTGCAAACCCTGAGCGGTGCATAAAATCCCAAGTCTGTTGCGTATCCTCCATGCTCTGTGCATGAATTTCTGCTACCTCTTTCCAATATGCGTCACCATCCTTCGCTTCTGTTAATCCATACTTATCCGTCACATAGTCTTTACTCGCTGCAAATAAAGCAGCACGACCCGCTAAGTCAAAACGCTTTATCAAATTCATGCTATTGGCTAAGTATAAATTACCCGCTTGGCGTGCCGCCTTTTCGATAGCACCAAACCCACCACTCGTTACAACAGCACCCGCACTCATATCCATTCCCGTCCGTATTTGCTGACCCAATTCGGGAGAAGCTATTGTATTACTCACCACATAAGGAGCAATACTCGGACTCTTATCTGTCATTTCTTTTATCAGCCTGCTCTTGGGGTCTAAGGCTGCGCTGTATGCCCTATAAAATGCTTTCCCATACTTCTCGTTCTGAAAGAAGTTAGCTGCGTGCATCGCTGCTAATGGCTGTTTTAAGACAACGGGAATATTGTAACCTAAAACCCCTTTGTAATATAGCTTAGAAACCGTATTAATTACCTTATCGCTATCTGTGTAATTCAAGTAGTCCTTATTGTTTGTAACGCCCTCTAACCACTTGTCGTAGTTCTTTATTAAAACACCCCAATTTTTTTCAAAGTTTTTGTCTTTCTTTTTTAACTCACTAATCAATAAATTTGCATTATTAATAGGTAGTGCTGTGTGATGGTAATAATTGGTAGCCTCTGCATAATTATGTACCGTAGAGAAATAACCCTTAATCTCAATGTTATCAATCCCATCCTCTCGCTCCTTAGCATAGCTTAAATTATCAATCATCTTCTCTTGCTGTTGATAAGTGCTAAGATTGCTTTCCGACAACTTAAAAGTAGGGTAGTAGTTGGGAATATCGGGTAATTTCTGCCCCGTTAAAATAAACAAAGTTTCCTTTACCTTCTTATATTGCTTTTCAAATATTGACTGCTTCGCTTCTATTAACTTCTTGTACTTATCCTTTTGTGCCTCTTTTTTTATTTGCTCCCACGCATTCTGCGTTAAGATAACACTTTGCTCTGCTCTGTTTTCTATGACATTATCAGACAATAAATCCCCCGATTTGAAGGCTTTATAGTTTACGGTCTTATGCTCCTTCCCTTCACTCTCTTCTTTCAACAATCGCTCTTGGTCATACATGAAACGCTCTCTCACCTTATCTTGCATGAAAGTTAGGTAGGTTGATATTAATTCATCTCCCGTTAATTCTATTTCCTTATCTCCAAACTGTATTTTATGCTTCTCTATATTCTTCCAATTAGTATTGGTACGCCATGAGGTCATTAGATTTAACCCCTTAGACATCGCTAGATTATTAAGAGTTTTATTTACTTTTGCGTTGTCTGAACCTACATTTCTACCGCCCTTGTTAATAGCATAGTATAAAATCTCATATCCTGCACTACCCTTCTGCAACCCCATCTTCATTACTAAGTTGTCGGTGCTTACAAACCTTGCCACTTGCTTAGTTAATTTAGACGCTAAATTTCCAACAAAAGGAACTTTACTAAACGCCTCTGCCCATCTTTCCAATGCAGCGTTAGCGGTATTTATTACATCCTCCACAACCCCCTCCGTTTCCGCAGATGTTTTATCGGAGAATAGGAATTTTCCTGTTCTTTCTTTAAGAGGATATACCTGTTTGAAGATAGTTCGCATAGTGCCGAATAAAGCATTTTCTTTAGATGTAAAGTGCTTTTTATTAAAGGCGTTTATCTTCTCATATGCCTCATCAGATATATCATCCCTATTAATATACCCCTCATATTCCTCTACCGTTACCCCCGCCCCTTCTGCGAGTTCTTCCATAGGGATATTTAGCTTCTCTATTAGGCTTTCATAAGTTTCGGTACTATGCTCTAATCCTTCCTCTAATCTTTCAATCTTAGCATTACCAATTATTGTCGAGCCTTTCTTCTTCACCGCTCTTAGGCTTGCAGATAGTTCATTTCTTAACTCCATCAACCCCTCTGCATAAGCCTTCTTTATCTTTTCGGTGGCAACCTTAGACGAGCCTTCGGGGACTACTTGAATATCCTCAATCAATCCATCTTTGATTAAGATTTCCTTGTCAGACATTGTGCCACGAGTATTAATATTCGTATTTACAGAACCTTTAGCTTTTGCTAACGCTTCTTGAAACTTCTCTTCTGTGCCAAAGGCAATGCCATCCCAACTTACTTTACAATCTGCCATTAGTTACAATCTTTTTCTATGATACCTTTATCTTCCATTTCCTGAATGTTATCCTCTACGCTTTGGCTTAGGTCTACTCCCGCCTTAAATGCTTGGTCTAACATATTAGCACCCGCTATGGCACTACCTAATGTGTTTTCTCCTATCTTAACATCTATATTACCAAACATAGGTAATCCCTTTTCTACTTGTCTTTTTAGTTCAGGGGTTACTTCTATGGAGTGTTGGGTGGAAGCCATAGGCTTCTCAGAAACTCTTCGAAATTTATTTATAGTTCCGTCTAAATCATAATCGACTTCATAGCCCAATAACCGTGCTTCATCACTAAATTTTTTCAGTTCTGAATAGTTGCCATCAGAAATGCCTTCTTCATACTTGTCTATTAAATCAGATAATTCTTTAGGGGCTTTTGATATATCAAACTCTTCTCCAGTTAGCCTTACGTCTTGTTCTTGAATTTCAATCTCCACCGTCCCCACTTCCTGACCAAACAGTTTTGAAGCTACTCCACCTACTATGCCTAAGCTGTTTTCGGATGGTGAGCCGTAAAATCCTTTCATGCCTTTGCCGCCAATAGAAAGCCCTGCTCCTTCTCTAACAACTGTGCCTCCATATATACCATTTTTATCAGCTTCGGACACCATATCCTCAGCAAGGTCTTTCCCTATTATATCAGGTAAGTCCTCTTTTTTGTAAGATTTGTCAATAACAAGAGCATCATTCTTATCTCTTGCCATCACCATGTAACTGTTCTCTCCTGTTTTGTCAACGGTTATGCTATTTATCTGTTTACTCAAGTCATACCTGTCATTCTGTTGCTCTCCTGTCGTCCATGCTATCATATCCACTCCTTGCTTAACGGCTTCTTGCATAGCTACCTTTAAGCCTAATTTAACCCATGAGTTAGTGTCGGTTACAAAAGGGGCGGAGGGTAATCCTATCTTTTGTTCTTTTAATTTTGCATCAAGCTGCTCTTCAATTCCTTTCTCGCCACTCGTATCTATATCATATTTATCAATAAGTTTATCAAAAATTGCATCCTCATTTCTATTCCCATTAAGCCAATTTTCAAGTTCCTTATCAATAAATGGTTTAGCAAACCCTTCCTTCTTACCTTTTTGCCCCCAATCGGATTGTATTTCCTCCACAAATAATACCTTCTTGCCATCGGCATCGGTTCGGGTGTCCATGCGGAGGTGGACTACTATATTGGGTTCGTCAAAGTGGGAGGATTTGAACTTCCTCTCATTGTATTCAGCCTGCTTCTTCCTGTATTCTTTATCATAATCTGCCTTAACAGTATTATCATAAGATGCCCTATATACCCTTCTTTCTTCTGTGGATAATTCAGTATATGATTTATCTGTTTTAGTCTTTAACCATACATAAAAACTAGGTGGAGAATATTCTATCTCTTTACTTGGCAACGTAACCAACACCTCCTTATAATTCTCCTTCTCACCTTCTAATACGTATTGGGAGAATTTGGTGTCTCCCGAAAATGCTTCCACTCTGTCATAGTAGACCTTAGCCTCTTCTAAGGTATTAAAGGCATGGGTGTATTTGGTTGTACTTGGTTCTCCTAAGTATTTGCCGTCAATTAGTCGAATAACCACCTTGCCTGATGTCTTTCCACCTCTTAGGTTTTCAGGGTCGATGTGTCGCTCCCAAACCTTCCCAAGCTTTACCTCCTTCCAATCAGTTTGTCCCTTCACCACATTAACCAACTCAATCCGATTGTTGTTAATGAAGTCTTGGATTTCTTT
>Ga0075460_10001350_pt1 | contig 9777 bp, 12 predicted proteins | sample DEB08_DNA_3_FD_77580 | JGI IMG/M metagenome (GOLD analysis project Ga0075460, IMG submission 77580) | Aqueous microbial communities from the Delaware River and Bay under freshwater to marine salinity gradient to study organic matter... | ecosystem: Environmental > Aquatic > Marine > Coastal ...
AAGTAAGCTTCACCTGTAGCCTTTTTACCTTGAGTAGATGGTTTCCCTGAACCAGTTGTCCATTTCTGTTTGGTCCAATTGCTAAGGCTTTTTTGCGCCTTAGTCTTACCACCTTTATACCGACCACCCTTCTTCTTGTATTCACCGCCAGCAAGCTGAGCCTTACGAGCAGTCCACTTTCCAGCGGGACCACCCTTACTGCCTCTCTTGTACTTAGCGACAATTCTTTTCCAGAGTGCCTCGTTGGTTCTAGCCATGAGTGGCAATCTTGAACATTGCTTTTTTCACAGCACCGGGGTGCGGCTTGTAATCTCCTTTCATCAAGTAGTAACGACCAGACTCTTCCATCCAGTGGTGTCCCTCTGGTGGATCAATACCAACCTTCTTGTTGGATACCTTGAGCTTGCCGCCCTTCTTGTACTTCATTGCTTTCATTGCACTTGGTTTTTCGCCAGAAGCAGTTTGATTTCTTGAACTGCCTCAAGGAGTGCTTTCAGGTCTCTCTTGAATTCCTGATTGTCGGTTTCAAGAACTACAACTCTAGCTTCCAGCTTTGAGTAGTCTACTTTCTGCTTCACCCATGTACCAATCAAGGCACCAACGACTAAGATAATCTCGTACTGTGTAAGATCCATTACCACTTCACTTTATCTGCCCAATAAGCAGCGGACATCTTGCCCTTCTTTATGTTCTTAGCGTGTCTAGCCTTGAATGACTTACGCTTTGCTTTCATTCTATCTGACTCACCAGCCTTTGGTTTGCCAGCAGTGCTTGCACCTTTCTCTCCGAAACGGATAAGCTTCACCTTGTTTCCCTCCTTAGCAAGCACCATGTGAGACTTCTTGGGGTGACTGGGTGTACCCTTTGCTTTATTCACACCTTTAAGACCATACTTCTTTAGCATGTTCTTTATACGGTTGCTTTGAGAACTAGACATAGAACAAAGATAAAATCTATACTGATACGAAATAATAGTACACCGTGCCGCTAGATCTCACCACATCAAGGGTCCATGTATAGATTCCTTCATACCCTACATAGTTAGGATCGTTTATTTCGTCGTATGGGGTGCGGTGCATCCATCCGAATACAATGTCAGGATCAGAGCCTGTATAGGTCAGCCATGTATTGCCCTCCCCGAAGTCATCGAACGGGGTAAAGTCTGTTAGTGGAGGGTAGTCTGGTTCGGGTGCTGCATAACCACCAACTCCCGCAAGCAAGTCTGGGGTATCTACGATCTGATCGTCGTTCAGATCAAACGCAGATGGGTTGGTTTGCCAGTCACCAAGCAGCTCTAGCATTACCGATGCATTGAAGTGATAGGTGTTGCTTCCGTCAGGATACTCTGCTCTGTAACAGTGATAGTCTCCTTGAAGTATGTCGCCCAGTGATTGATAGGATACTCTGGTGTCTTGAGGTGTAATCTCTTTTGTACACCCTACAAGCAGTAGAGGTAGTATAAGTAGTGCTGCTCTCATTTGATTATGTATTTCTGTACATACTCTCTAGAAACCTTTCTGGATTGGATGGTATCTCTGTGTATGTATGTTTCATCTCCGTAAGTCTTAGCGTATTCAAACACGTTGTAGATCATTACGCTGTCAGGCTGAACCTGCACTTCTACAGTATCGTACACTAATTGCAGCTCAGGTGTTTCTACCTCAATAAGTTTAGCTTGTAGCACTTCTATCTTTTGTATGGCTACCTCCTTTCTCTCTGTAGCTGTCTGTACAGCTTTATTGATCCTCTTTTCAATAGCTATAAACTGCGTGTCTACAATAGTGTACACAGTAGTATCTGCGTAGGTCTTTATCTCTACCTCTTCAGTAGAGTAAGTTACCTTTTCTTTCTGCGGGCACATTCCTAACAGCAGAAGAGCAATCGCTACCGCTAGTAGCGTTATCCAAGTTCTTCTATTCATTGGATAGCTCGTTTAGCACCTCCAGCCTAGCAGCGGTTCTAGCTAGTACGCTATCGCTGCGGTGAAGTCTGATTGATAGTTCGTCTAGCTTACCCTCTAAGTAAAGAACCCTCTCCCCGCAGCTTTCTATCTGGTTTGTGTAGTTGACCCTATTGTCTATATAGAGATACCCCACCGCCAGTGTTACTAAGAAGAACACCGCCATAGTGGGGTTTTTTACGAACTGCTCAAAGGATAGCGGTGCTTTCATTTAGCAGAATGGGCAGAATGGCTTGAATGGACATCCGTTGCAGCTTTTCATGGCTCTGTTGTTTATGGTTAGTACATATCAGCAAACTTCTCCTTAACGATGAAGCTAGGACAAGCTTTGCTTGCAAATTCGTTATGACCGTGGATAGTCAGATCACCGTACAGTGTACGCAAAGACAGCACGATCATTCTCCACGCTTTCTCTTGCTCTGGATTCATGGTGTCTTTCGGCTTACCGTCAGCGTCACAGCCACCGATGTAGCACACCCCGACTGAGTCCTTGTTGTGTCCTTTAGTGTGAGCACCAGACTTCTCTAAAGGACGACCAACTTCGATGCTGCCGTCAAGACGGATAACCCAATGATACCCGACATCCGACCAGCCATTACCCTTTACGTGCCAGTCACGGATAGTGTCTACGCTGAAGTCTTTGCCTTCTCTAGTTGCAGAGCAATGCAGAATGATTCTGTTTAGATCTCTCATTGTTGTACAATTTTATATCCTTCTTTATAGTCACAGTCGTGATCATCAAATTGGATTCTAGCCGCTGCCGCATCTGGTGCGGTGCAAATAGACACCTGCACATCATCTGCTGTATACATTATCCATGTTGGTCCAGTCATAGCCTAGTAGATACCGCCAGTGGCGCTTAGGTTACCGTTGATCGTATTCTGTCCTAGGATTTTATTAGCCCCTAGTATTTCGTCATCTCCCTCGTAGTTAGTGCCTACATAGGTTAATGATGAAGTATCAATGCGGCTAATGACGTTAGCATTGTGATTATCCCGAGGGGATAACGGAACGCCGCTGTTGTATATCGCCGACACCTGCGCTGAGGTAAGAGGCGTATCAAGTATGCTAAACTCGTGCGCCATCCCGTCGAGTGATTGAGCCGTGCCACCTGTCCTGCCTCCCCAAGTAAAACCCGTTTGACCTCTCGTTGTAGAGGTGCTGTTATCAAAGGTCACATCGTAAATACTTGTGTGACTTCCTGTGCTCAAGGTAGCCCCTACGTCAGTGCCGTTACGATAGAGTTTAATCTTGTCGTTCTGCGCTGACTCCGTCATATCAACTACACAGGCCCAGAAGTACCAGTTGGTGCCGTTGGCGGTCATACCATGAGAAGCTTGATGACTTCCTGCGGTTGATGAGCCGTTGGCTGAGGTGAACGCTTGAACAACAGATCCGCTAGATCTAAACCTCCACCAAAATGCCCTGTTGTTTGCACTAGCATCCCAAAGCGTAAATGCCGTGTCTGTTGAGTTGACAGTATCAGGCTGATAGGCAAATAGCAATGTGAACTGACCACTAGCGATTGTATTGTTTACCGCATCGTCTAGGATAAAGAAGCGCTGAACGCCATTGGTGAAGTCGTAAGCATGATCGTACACATCGTAAACCGTGCTGCTTGCTTGTGGCCGTGATATGGTTGAAGCCAATACCCCCATTATGCAGTGGTGTCACCGTAAACAATCCATGTATCAGTATCCTCCTTCCAGCAAGAGATCACAGAATACTGAGATGCCGTCTTCAATCCGTTCGCATTGTTTAGCGTTACACCAGCACCAGCGGAAAGAGTTACTTGACCAGCACCTTTCTGAATAAACGAAAGAACTGTGCCAGCTTCATAAGCAACAGAACTGTTCGGTGGGATCGTTACTGTTATAGCAGAGGCGTTGTTGCAAGTAATCATCTTGCCTGCATCTGTCAACACCGTGGTGTAGGTTGTACCAGTCTGAGTGTTCTCAGTAAGTGTGTTTGCAGCGGTGTCTACATAATCCTCTGTTGCACGGGTAACGAAACTCAACCTGCCAGAACCATTAGTCTGAATTACTTGACCACTAGTCCCGTCAGCGATTGGAGGATAAAAGGTTACATTAGATCCAGGCTCAAGGGTAGACGGTGCTATCGCTACGTAATTAGTATGACCAGTACCCCTGAACCTAATCTCATTTCCATTAGAATCAAGAGTACCGCCAAGCTGTGGGGTAGTGTCATCCACTACATCTTGCAACGCTGTCGCACCAGAAGCAGCACCAGATATAATCGTAGAGGCGGCAGTACCGTTTAAGTTGCCGAGGTTGGTGATGTTGTTAGACTGAGCGTCTAGGTCACCACCAAGCTGAGGAGTAGTGTCCTCTACTACGTTCTCAAGCTCATTGCCTGTAGCTTGAGTGATACTTGTAAATGTTACAGCACCAGCACCGTCAGTCTTCAAGAACTGATTAGCAGTACCATCAGCAATAGGCAACGTGTACGGTGAAACCTGTCCAGTAGCTCCTCCGATAAAGAAGGTGCCTGAAGCAAGGTTAGGAATGTCGTTTGTCCTATCGATAGCAGACACCTTCATCTTCTGGATGTTAGTGCCACTGGTCTGAAGGACCACCCCGATGTTTTGAATCAGGTCGGTTGAAGCGGTTGGCTTTGTAACAGTGAGTGTACCAGCATTACTCACATAGATAGTGTCACCTACAGAAACACCAGTAAGTCCACTGATCGTTTTATTGAATAGCCCTGCGGTAATAATCTCACCGCTAGATGCGTCAGCAAGTTCTTCTAGCAAAACACCAATAGCTGGCATTTTAGAGGAATCGTTTGCATCTGCTACACCGATAATAATGTCATTGCCCTGAACGCCCTTAGCGTAAACAGGCGTTCCAGCAGATAGGGTTACGCCGTTGTTATTGTATACCGCTAGATATACAGACTCGGTGTAATCAAACGAAAGGTTGCCACTCCCGTCAGTTACAAGGTGTTGCTTCTCAACTCCATCGGTGCTTGGCAGAATAAATTCTACGTTAGAGGCAAGAGATGCGGGCGCACTTAAACTGAAAATGCTCGTGCCATTGTCAGATGCTTCTTTGAGGATTAACTTACCTCCGTCGGAATTATCACCATCAATGGTTACTCCCCTAAAAAAGGTAGCACCAACGGTTGGTGAGATGGTGTGTCTAACGACATCCCCTTGACTAAACGTAAGGTTGTTGCTATCCATCTCGACATCACGCACACCTGTGAGGGTCTGGTCTGTGTTGCCGATATTGGTATCAGAACCTCCACCACTGCCAGGGATAAACGTCTGGGTCGCTGCATCATAAACAAGAACCTGAGTGTCGGTGATGGAACTAGCGTCAACATCACTGAGGTCTAGTAGAGAAGTGGGCGTGACAGAACCAGCAGTGTTAATGCTCAACGTGTTCTGCGGCTCTAAAACAAGAGTGACTACGTTTGTAGTCGATGATATGCCTAGGCTTATACTACTCATACCGTAACATCTTCATTGACTTTGAATACGCCAGTAAGCCAAGTCTGGACCACACCAGATTTGATGGTTTCTAAGTCATACACATACAACCCACCATCAACACCTTCCATAACGGTATTGGTGATAGTTACTGTGAGAACACCGCCAGAGGTGCCAGTGATAGTAACATCGGAGTCCGCAATAACCGTACTAGCAGAAGTGTCAGTCTCTCTCACCTCCATCCTAAAATCAGAGTAAGTTGTAAGATCAACGGCAGTGCCTGCGGAGTCGGTTACATTGATCACAAGATTAAAGGTGTCACCCTTTCTGCATATGATATCTAACCTCCTAGCTACGTCGAGCTGCACCTGGGATGTGTTGCAATTTGCCATTAGATAAGTCCTTCTAGAAATTGTTGAATGTCTTCACCGCCCTCTTGCTCGTTGTCAGGTAGTCGATCGATCTCACCTTTGCGTTGAGCGATCAGCTTAGATTGCTCCACGGCCTGCTTCTTGACTCGACTGTCTTTGCCTTCCTCCTTCATGGTCTCAAGCTCTCTGCGGAAGGTTTGATTACCAGACTCGGTACTCATCTTCACTTGGCCTTTCAGCTGCTCAAGTTCCATGCTCATCTGATGGAGAGCTGCGGCCACTTGAACGTCAATCTGACCCTTGAGCTGCATCTTCTGAGCGTCTACCTGACCCTGCATCTGGATCTTCTGCATCTCAGCCTGGGCTGCAGCTTGCGATGCTTGGGCGTTAGCCTGAGCCTGAGCCTCCATGTTCTGCATGGCTTGTTGTTGAGCGACCTGGGCCCTACGCTTGCGCCTTACGATAAGCAGCCTTTGTGCCTGGTCTATGTCTGTCAATTGACGGATAGCCATAGCGTCTTCCAGGTCGATCTCTCGTTGAGCGAGAGACGCCTGGACGTTCTGCTCAAGGAATACTCTATCCTCATCAGACATCGTCTTGACTACACGGACACCGAAGTTGTACATCGGCAGATCCTTGAATGATGTCAAGATCTCCATGTTGTGACGTCCGATAGCCTTGGTGTAGATGCTGTAAAGGACAGATTCTTCTGGGATGATCTGCAGGCATTTGACCACGTCCTCACACACCCTTTTGTACAGCACAATAGATGCGTTGGTGATGTCATAGAGGGCGTTGTTGCCAGCAGCGATAGCTTGCTGTTGGACGCCCACGAGTGCATCTCCTTTCGGGGTGCTCGCATCCATCACTTCGTTCACGCCGGTAGCGTCACGAATCATCCTCAAGTAGTGGTTGTACAAGTTGATGTACTCGTTGATGTTCCTGATGCTGTTCTCGATAGATCTGATGGGTGGGTTCTGGAACCCTCCTTCTGGATTCTTCGAGCGGTAGTACATAATACCAGTCTGCTCGTAGATATCCTGGATCTCCAGTGGGGACAACTCACCACCCCTTCCTAGCTGCACATTCTCTAAGCCTTCGATGTCAATGATCAAACCATCGGGCTTAGCCTTGGCTACAGCTTGTTGAATCTTTAGGTGGGTGAGTTGAAGTTGATCTGCAAAACCAGTAACGCTGCCAGTCAGTGACTTAGGCATCATCCTCCTCATGTTGGTAGAGGATATGCTGTAGGACAGCCTAGCCTTGGTAATGTCGTGTACGTTCTTCGGGATGTTTTTCTTCGGTCCGTAGTTGAACACCTTGTTCATGTCGATGAGGTAGCAACCACCGTAGAGTGTCTCCACATCCATCTTGTACGGCTTGCGGTCGTATATCGAGTCAGTCACAGGCTTATACTCCTTGCCCTTGTAGTAGAATCCTACATTGCCGAACCTAGACTCCTTACTCTCATAGAACACGGTGTCTACGCTCAGGAACTCGAAGTCAAGAACCTCCACCAGGTAATCGTCGTAGCCATACATCTGCCTGCGATTCTGGCTGTTGTATGTACCGCTAGTGGCGAACTTCCCGCTGTCATTGTAGCTTTTGTTCATCACCTTCCTCGCCAGCTCCTCGTACTCCTTCTCGCTGAACTGATCCCCAGCCATGCGCTTGAGATCCATGATCGAGATGCGCTTGATGTGACCGGCGTATACCAGGTCATTCATATGAGGATCTTCGGTGTAGCTATGGAGGAAGTTGACCGGGTCAACATACTCGGTCGTGATACCGTAGTTGGGGTCGTTGTTTCTTTTGACAACACCCATACCGCACACGACAAGGTCTTCTACGCACCTGCGATAAATGTCTTGATCGAAATCGTTCCAGTCCAACGTGAGGGCGGTAGCCATCTGAGCTGCGATCTCAGCATTGGTCTTGATGTTCTGGTCAAGGAAGATCTCCGATTCCTCGGTGCTTTCCGGCACGCTGTCAGGATCTATGGGTAGGCTTAGACCAGCTGCCTTAGCCTCCTTGAATTGCGCCCTGTTCTTTACAGTGGCCCTGATCTGTGCTCGGTTGAAATCCTTCTCCTGCTTAGATACAGGATCGATAGCGTCAACAGCAGGGTATGGCTTACGAGACAGAATCCTGTTTACTACGACACGAACAAACTTGGGTACGATAGGAACTGGCGACCAGTCCAGGTTAAGTAGTGTACCGTCACCGTTACTCGGATCGAGTGAGTTCAGGATTGACTTGTAGATAGATGTATCCTGTGTTCCGTTTGCGTAGTCACGGTTTTTCTCAAACTCATACATCCTGCGATTAAGCAAGGATGAAGAATCCTGAAAGGTACCCCACTGACCAATGATAGCCTTAGCGAAGCGCTCTCCGTATTCTTTAGTATGCTTCTCCAAAGGAGAGGCAAATGGATCTGGAAAATTACCGTAGACGCCCTTCGTACCTCCGTAGCCCATTACAAATTATTTCTCGTATTCGCAAATATACAGTTTTTCACTTTTTCAGGATTGAAGCGCCATTGGAGTTATACTTATACTTCCTGAAGAACTCCTTCTCGTTCAGCTTAGACTCGACCTTTTTCTTGTCTTTCTTCTGAGCTGCGAGAAGAGCCAAGCCCGAACTGATGCTAAGGTCAAACTTGGTTCGCTTGTCAATCTTGAATCCGACCCAGTCTTCGAGCGTGCGATTGAAATACATCCTACCCATCTCCCCTTGATCGTTGTACCCCACATGCTGGTGTATGTAATCCTCGATGGCTTGAGCGTGGGTGTGTATCACATCCTGGGAGTTCGACGGGATACCTTTGGTCTTGACGTTGACAGAGCTATTGGCTGAGCGCAAATGCTCTGGCCGGTCAAGCACGTACCCGTCATAACCACGCTCCTCAAAGTATCTAACGATACCATACTTGTTGTTCTCGATCAGCAGCGGGTACCCGTAGAAGTATGCTGCCATCAAGATGTCTTCGTAGAATATCCTAGCCATCGGCGGACGGCTGATATATTCAGCGACAAACATATTCGAGGGATACTGCATATTGAACTTATTGTACAAATGGCACGATCCCTTAGACCCTCTACCGTCCACGGTAGCGTCAAGATCATAACTATCAACTCCACCACAACCAATGAGAGCATTCGGGGGAACCCTCTTGCCTTTCTCAATCTTTTCTTTGTTACGTAATTCAGGGGGCGGCATCCAGCCCACTCGCCATCTACCACCGGCCACTGGTCTGAATAATACAGCACTATCTCTCTTGCCACCCTCCCAGACGAAGTTGCCCTCCACATACGGCTGCGGGTACAGCGTATCGTTGTGCTCTATCTGCTCGTAGATCTTTGCGATGTTGAACAGCGTGCTTTCTACCGAGTCACGGAAAGCCTCATCTGGGGTGAAAGAGAACTGGCGGATAAACTCATTCATCTGCCTAGCGTCACCCTTCAATGCCTGACGTTCATTCTTTAGGAACGTCCTAGCTCCGTGGTAGATCATCTCCCCATCGAGTCCCGGAATGGGACTCTCTGGATCATCCACCACAGCATTACCATAGGGATCGAAGAAGCCCTCGAGAGCATCATATGCTGGTATGTAGATACGGTAGAGGCCGGATACCGTCCTGCCGTTAGCGTTCCTCATGTTAGGGTCTGAGTCTTCCCACAGCTTCTTGTATTCCTCACCGCCCTTATCCATAGGGTTGACTGTGCTACCCACCATAGCCTTACCCACGATCTTGCGACCGACGATAAGACAGGTTCTTTCTATCCTCCAGGCTTCACGGATATCTGTAGGTTTCTCCCACTTGCCGGCCTCATCAAGGTACAGCCAGTGCAGCTTCTCACCATCGTATGCGTTATTCGTGGTGTTCTTCCAGTTGATGACGGTGTTGAGCGCCTCACCTCGCTGAGAGGTTTTGTTGTTCTTCGTGATACGTTTGGATGGCTCACGGAACGCCAGCTCCATACGTGGGTTGG
>Ga0075460_10001352_pt1 | contig 9773 bp, 10 predicted proteins | sample DEB08_DNA_3_FD_77580 | JGI IMG/M metagenome (GOLD analysis project Ga0075460, IMG submission 77580) | Aqueous microbial communities from the Delaware River and Bay under freshwater to marine salinity gradient to study organic matter... | ecosystem: Environmental > Aquatic > Marine > Coastal ...
CAGTGCATGGATGACTTTGAAGGGTTTGCACAGTGGGAAATCGGTGACTACGATGGTAGTCTCAACCTCCTCACCGTAGGTGGTAACTACGATCTTGCTCACGGACTTGTCTGGACTAATACCTTTGGGTATGCTCTTGAGAGTCTTGGTAGCAACTTCGTAACTGATAATACTGGATGGCGTGCTGGTTCCTCATCGGGACAGTTCGTTGTTCGTAGTGGTATTACACTTAGTTTCTGATTTTTTTAGAAAGGAAATAAAAATGACTAATAAAGAAACATGTTCGGCTAAAAGTTGCTGCCCCTGTGGGTGGCTTGGTAAACGAGTCCTCGGACTTCCCCTCTGCACTTGGGTGCTGCTTTTCGCAGTCCTCCCCTTCACCGCTCGCGGCGTTGCTTGGAGTGCAAGAACCGTTACAGGAATCTGGGACGGTGGTGCTAAGATCGTAGAGCGTGGTGATCGTCCAATGCGTGAAGATCGTCCTGCTCGTCGTGAACGCGCCGCAGACTGATATAGTTTTATATTTGAGATGACCTCCGCAGGGAGGGGAGGTAAGACTCCCCTCCCTGTTTTTTTATAAATACTATGACTGGGAGTATGTGAATAGTATGGCAAAAAGTCCACGAAAAAGAATCACACAATCGATTGATCTGAGACCTGATAGTAGTCAGGTTATTGGGCAGGGTGTCATTCCTGCTGGGCCTGGCGATCTTCCCCTTGTCGTTGGTTCTGGTAGCATTACGTCATTAACTACTAATCCTATCTCGCCGGCGATAAACTCAAACTTTACTGTTACATTTACTATCTCGGGTACATTTAGCGATGGTATTCTCGCACAATACAAATATGTCAGAGCAAATGGAACTGAAACTGAATGGACAAATATTATTTCGACGACAAGTAACTCTGCTACATTTACATTGGCATCTGGTCTTGTCTCTGGTTCTGCTTCTGTTTCAATTCAGACTTTTCAAAAGAACATATTAGTTGATGTAAAAACACTAGCGTTTAATATCATAGGTGAGGAGTCACTGGTTCCTTTCCTATATACAGATTCGTATGGCGGCGGATCAATGCAATCTATACCTTGGCATGGAGGTAGTGGATCAAACTATCCTGCTGGTGGTATTAGTTTTCAGGATGATAGTATCATCAGCGGTGATGAAAATAACAACATCAACAGATCGTTCTTCAATGCAGGAACTCCATTTGACACTGTATCAAGAAGAACATCCACCACTAGAACACTAGAGGATGATGGTATCACTTGGGAGGGAGAGAAAACGGCTATAGAAAAAGCAACAATCTTTGCCTCTGAATCTTACGACGGTGTTCAGTTTCTAATCAATTCATATTTTGAACCTGCGTATGTTATGGGGTTTAGGAAGTTTATGTATTGGACCCCTGCGGGTAACTTAAAAGCAACAATTGATATACTTCCTAGTAACTCTGTAGATTTTGATATGAATGGTGGAGCAACTTATTGGTTTAATCAATCTGGAAGTATGCAAGCCGATGTTTTTAGTCAGGCATCAGGTATGTCTCCAAGTGCTAGTTGGTCTGCACTTGGACCTTCTGGATCAATGGCACCAGATGGAACTACACTTGGACTAAACGATGCATGGTCTAGAGAAATGTCAGAAATAGGATTTTATGATCCAATCACAACTGGTTATTCTAGACCGTGGACAACTAACGGATTCCCTGAAGGATGGTCTAACCAAGGCGGAAGAATGCTGTCTGATTGGAATAACGAAGGTGCTACTGCCCATAAAGCAAAAGAAGGACAAGAAAGAAACAGACAATATTCATGGCAAACTTACTTCAAAACATGGGTCGATAGTAAAGCGGAAATAGGTGATCCCGTTAAGTGTGTGATGTATGTTGGAGGAAAAGTACCATATAAAACTATTTCGGCTGCCGACGCTGGAGAAACAACAGATATTGACTGGGGTAATTTAGCGTTTGTTGATTTTAGTGGTTATCAGCAGGTGGATGGTAATGGCGGTTGGCAAATCCAAGGTGGAACTGCACCGGGAACTAGTGACGTTGCTGTTCCAGTTTCTAGAACTTCTTCCAATGCAACATCACCATTTAACAAGGCCAGAGAACCCCGCGTCGGTGCCACAACAAATGCTGAAATATGGACGGCAACTGGAGATAAGTATTTTTGGGATACTCAGATTGCTGGTTGGACTGCTTGTGGTATAGAGGGTTTCTGGATTGACTCATCAAGTGACTTACCAGCATCAAACCCTGGCTTTCTTCAGTACCTAAAGAATCGTGATTTGATTTTTGGTAGTGAAGCATGGCCTATGGTCCAAAGTGTTTCTGCTACGGGATTTAATAGATATTTTCCTCGTTCGTATATTGGAGAACTGGACTATCTAACTATATGTGATAATGGAATAGGTGCGTTTGAAACTAGAGGGTGGCAGAACTTTAACTGGACACTAGGAAAGCAATATCATCCACGCCCTGATCTTGGGGGTATTCCTGGCGATGGTATAACTCCAACAGGTTCCGACCTTGTTACGATTAGCGAAGCAACGCCAGGAAGTGGTCCCGAACAAACATTAGTTTACGAAGATGGTACTTCTTATGATATAACTAAAAAACCAACCCTTTATGTAAAGATTGTATTTGGTGATGGTGGGACATCGACCACTTCGGGTTGGAATGCCTCCTTCAGATTGAAGGATCCTGTGACTGGACAAAACATAAGAAGGACAAGTGATTTCTTTACTACACCCGTTACGTTTGAATCAGACACTGCAACAGTGAGTACGAGTGACGCTGATTTCTTTGATGAGATACCACGACACTATAATGAACTTCTTATGAAGAATGACTTAGATAAGATGATTGATTATGGTTACATTCCTTCTTTCACTTTAGGTTACAATACTATTGATGGACAGGGACAAGGTAGAGTATATCGAGATACAGGATCTACGAGAGATCAATTGAGTCTAAAAACTAGACTACAGAAATATGTAAATGCAAGACTCGCTGGATATTCCGCAACTGACACAGAAGCAACTCAATGGTTGTATCTGGATCTATATAATGATGATGGAAGTTTAATCACAAATAGTGAAGTTGTTATTCAATCATTCACTATTACAGCAGATCCAGTTGGTGTTGATGGAGGTGGTGTGACTGGGAGTTTCACTCTAAACTACTATGAAGGTGTTACAGCCAATATTGATTGGCGAGTTTACTTCAAAGAGGATTCATAAATGGTATGGGTATTTGGTTACGACTATAATGGTCAAAGTGGTGAGTATTGGAATGAACTCTATACCTATGATAAGGCGTGGAATGATTCTTCTACATCTGACACACAAAAGATCACTGGGATCAACACAAACAACTATTGGATTCAACGATATGGAGTAGACTTTGCTCCGTATCGTGCTATGGGATGGCACGATGACGAATGGAGAAGACCAAACCAACTTCGTAGTGGTGGAACACCTGTAGGAGAAGACGATTCAAGTCCTATGGAATATACCAATGGTAGTCATCCAAGATATTTTTATCTTGGTAACAGGTACGTTGGGGTTTGTAAACACTGCGTGGCAGCAGTTGGATTGAAAACAGGAAAAGCAGTTTTTGTATCTGCGACTGGAGCAACACTCGAATATGATATTCAAGATTGGGTGAGTTCTAATGATAGTAAAAATACTGGGAATATTACACAAAGTTCTGCCTCTCAGGTTTACTACAGGTCAGATGGAACAACTGGGACTGACTGGAGTGAAGATGAGCAGAGTTTTTGGCGTGACTGTCGTGTATTTAGATTAACCACAGATCCTAGTGATGATGGTATCCCCTCTATCAAGAAATATGTTAGAGGGGAATCCGTGCCAAATACAGATCCCAATCATGACTGGGGTCGAGCCGCACTCACAAACTATAACATTTTAAGAATATCAGGTTTGGGTGTCGCAATACCATTCTATGATGGAAAAATCACAGGATTTGGATTTGGTGGTCCTGTTGGTGGATTTGGACCTGCGCAGGTTTGGAGCGGAGATTCTGGAACAATGCAGTTTGTGATGAATCCAGATACAGGTGAGTGGTTTACTTCACAAACCTCCGCATCCATGTCTATTCCTGATCTTAGTAATACACTAAGAATATGGACGGGAGACACAGAATATGAAACATTGGCTCCATTTACAAAACCAACAGATCACTACTATAGATTAGAAAATCCAGCGGGTCTTGGATCTACTGGAGCAACATATACATTAGACCTTCCTATGATCAATGGTGTATCTGCCGCAGGTAATCTTACTGCCGTTAGTTCAGGAAATACTGCAACTTCTCTTTTCGAGATAGAAGCAGTAGTATCAGAAGATGTAACGCCGATTAAACTAGATGAGGGACAAGATTTTATCGTGAGGCATTCTAATTTTGGTATACCCGATTCTTACGATTTATGGATTCCTTATGCTAGCGACGTTTATTCTACTGATCGAGAAATTTTCTTAAGAATCGTAGATCCCAATAATGATGGATCAAATAACTTTACATTTACTGGGGCATCTGAAGTAATACCAAAATATGGATTTCTTACTTTTATAACTGATGATGGTGAAGTAGTCGCGGAGAAAACAAATACAATATTCCCATTCGGTAGTATACCGACACAGATTGGTGTAACAGCGTCATCTATGAGTGATTTCATTGGAACCACATTAACAGCCAATCTGGGAGTTTTTGATTTAACAGGACAAGATAGTATAAGTCACGAGATTTTTGTTCGTGGATTTACTAGTGCTACAGGTCCCGGTTTTACTTATGATAGAAGTACTAATAGTCTTAAAATGCCAGTAACATCAGGAACTCAGTTTACAGAGTTTAATACATTCCCATTTGGCACAAACTTTGAAGCACAATGGGATCAAGATGGTGGTCACCTCTTACGTCAGTTTGTTGTTGGTGATGAGTGGGTGTTACCCTCGATCGAGGAACGCGATGGACAAACTTTTGATGTGAGTGTAAATAATAGAAGTATAGTTACTTGGAATGACAGCGATGGATGGGTAACTCTAGGCCCTACATTAGACCGAGTTCTTGAAGGTATAACTTACCAAGCCAGACCTTCATAAATACTTGTATGAAGATTATAGCAGGTATAGATTATTCTCTCACATGTCCAGCCATTTGTGTTTTCGCCTCTTACAACGACGACGATGACTTTTCTTTCGGAGGTTGTAGTTTCTACTACCTTACTGAAGTCAAACGTCATGCAAAAACATACAGGTCTAATATATTTGGACAGGGTTTCATTGACTGGGACACTCAAGAGCAACGCTACGAATCTATTGCAGACTGGGCGGAAGAGAAGACTCTTGCCTGTGATCAGATTGCCCTAGAAGGTTATGCCTTCAATGCGACTGGTAGAGTTTTCCACATTGCAGAAAACACAGGCGTTCTGAAGTATAAGTTGTGGAAGGCAGGAAAACCTCTCGAAGTCGTACCACCCACTACAGTAAAGAAACTTGCCACTGGAAAGGGTAACGCCTCGAAAGATGATATGTATAAATCTTTCTTCATGGAGACTGGTGTTGACATACAGAGGTTGATGACGCCAAACAAGAAGGCGATTGGATCGCCTGTTGGTGACATTGTAGATTCATACTACATTTGCAAGCATCTATTCAGAACTATCGGTGCGACGGTTTGACCACCACCAGATACCAGCAGCACCTGCCATCAAAAGCACCCAACTAGTGAAGCCGATCACGGGATACCATGACTCTCGTTGCTCTATTACCTCTGGAGCGGGGACAGGCACCCTTGATTTGTCGTCGTTTGCACCCAAAAGTACCTGATCTCCAGCACATCCCGTGAGAGGGACGAGAACCCCCCATAGAGCGATTTGTATAGTAAAATGGTGTAACATTCGTCTGATCATAACTTAACCCCTAAATAAATGCTATCTAACCCTCGCGGACGCTTGTCCGAAGTAAAAACCAACGATTGTGACGAGAATCTGCCTGTTTTCTGTTGTGAACAGATAACCGTTGATCGTCTGGAACGAGATGTAGGTGTTTTTGCCGAACAGCCCAAAGAAGTCAAGGGGTGCGTAGCGTTGTTCTTCGAGTTCAACTACTGTTGGTATGGAAAAGAAAGGTAGAACGAATGGGGCGATGATCGTCCCAAATAGTATGCACAAGACGATAGTCCGCCTGACGACCTTTCCTGCCTCCAGCGGGACTCGCTTGACTGCGGCATCAGCGACTTCTTTCTTCTTGTCGATGAGTTGGATTGTTCTCTCGAATCTTTCTTTTTCATCTTGGCGTTTCTCTGCAAGGCTCTTGAAGATAAAGCCCGCTATACTGCCGCCAACGAGTGAAAGAAACTCGGTGGTTAAAAAGGATTCCAACATAATCAATCCTCCTGAATATCAACATTTCTAAACACGCACATTTCACCAGTCATTCTATTCTTGATTATGGCTTCTCCGAACTTTTGAATACGTCTCTTTAGTTCGGCATGTTCGATGTCTTCTACGTTGACTTTGTTAGACCATCTCTCATACTTCTTGCGTCCATTGACACAGTTGTAGTAGTCTTGGTTGTCCATCTCAAATACTTGCTTACCCAAGAACATATCACGACTCTCTCCTACCATTTTTGGGTTGTCTCTTCTCATCATAGTAGACTTAGATGGAGCAGTGCCATATGTCTCACCCTCGATACCCTTCATCATAGGCTTACTATAACCTTTGATGGTGGGTGATGGGTTAGGTGCCTCTGCACCACCGATGTTTCCACCAGCAGAGTTCATTGCAATCTCATCGAGGTCAATCTGTGATACGATAGTTTCGTTGAGTCTATACATTGGAACACCCATGAACGAACCAACTGGCTCTAGTTCTAGGTCTTCGATGATATACTTATCGTTATTGAAATCCATAGAGAGGATCTCTTCTACGATCGCAGGGTTTGTGGATCTGAAGTATTCAGTTAGAACTTCTTCGATGACATCACCATCGGCGCCGATGTATTCGGCTTGTTCTCTGATAAGGTATAGAGCAGTTGCAAACGTACCAAGTTTACTTCTGACTAGAGGAACCTTCATTAAGATTTTTTTGATGTTCCAGACAAGACGAGTGAAGATGTTACTGGCTTTCTTCTCTTCGCCTGTCTTCAGATCACCCTGCTTCTTTAGGTAGTTACCATCTTTGTCAATGATACCTAACTTGAACGCATCGGTTTTATCAAAGGGTTTGATTAGGAGGCGAATGAATTGGTAGATGACGAATGCGTTTACTAGTCTGTTCATTTCAACTTTCTCTCAGAGTCTTTAGGATCAATCCATCAAGAGGGATATTTTCTATAGACGGAACTTCTGGTACGCTGTTTGGTAGATAGTTGAGGAACACCAGAAACGTTTTCAAGTACGAGTGTAGATGCGGTTCTACCTTCAGAAAGAGCATTCGAGAAGTTCCAGTCGGAGTGAAAATATTTCCCAGAATGATTATGTGATTTAGTATCAATCTATCCTTGAGACTTCCCTTCGTATGATATCTACCCAATAACCTTTTGATATACTTGATACGGTTTAGATCCTCATAGAACTCAGATAGTTCCGTACACTGAGGATTCTCGTACATCTTCATTGCATACATCATAAAATTATTATCATCAAGTAAAGGGAAATTCATAATATTAAAAAGTTTTTACCTTATCAACGCTTGCTTCCAAACTTAGTTCTCTTGCCAGTTACGGCTCTTGATCCTGCTGTGTCAGCAACATCGTGTGCTTTGTCTGACTTCTTCATTTCAGGCTTGTTTGCGTTTTCGGGTTTATCGGCATCATACTTGTCCATCGCCTTATCGTAGTAGTCTTGTCCTCTGGTGGTGTTCTTCTTTTCTCTTGCTCGCTGAACATCACCGATTCTTTTTGCACCACGACCGCTGCGTCTTTGTTGAATCCGATCAACCTTGTTCCTGATCTTATCGATGACACCTTCGTCGGTCTCTTCGACTTCTTCGTTCCTAGATGCCATTGCTTTCTTGATGGCCTTATCCCTAGAACCCTTCCACTCGTCAGTTCCAGACTCGACCTTACCGTCGCCGTCGTAGTCCTTTTCTGCTTTGGCTTCTTCTACCTCAACCTCTTCTGAAGTCTCGGAGATGGTGGGAACAACCTTACCTTCCATCTTGTAAAGACCAGCAGCGTCGATAGTCATCTCTAGGTTGAGAGTAAGTCCATGACCGATTGACTTCTCAAGACCATCTTCGTTGTCGAACTCGTCGAATGGAGTTGTGTCACTCTTGCCGAAGATACCACCGAAGCGGGTCAACTTGAGGTTCATTGTACCCTCAGTGACAGCATTCTTGTTTGAGAAATCAAAGTCAAGACCGACCTGATTCAACTTCTGACGAAGACCGAAAATGGTTTGCTTGGGGTCGAGACATGCTTCCTTTAGATAGTTGTGAATAAAGGCATTTATTCTTGTAATCATGGCAGCGTTCTCGACACGGAATGTACCGAAGTCACTCTGTGCAGATCTTAGGACGCCAGAGGCACCCCCGACTTGTACGTCGTATTCACTCTCTAATAGGCTAAGCAGTTCTTTGTATCGCATTGGATTGTTCCTTAAATTAACCTTAGTATGTATATCGTAGACATTTTCGAGGTTTTTATAAATAGAGTGGTTCTTGATACTTTAATGGGGGGTATTCTCCCACCCATGAGTGATAGGATATTATAAATATTTTCACATGAGGAGGATTGAAATGACCGAGGCTCGAAAAAGTAGTTGGGCAGTGATTGGGTCATTAACAGCATGGTTACTTACATTTGCAACATTGATTTGGAATGTAGCAGTCAAAGATGCTAATTATTCTTCTAGAATTTCTGCGATTGAGTCGGACATCAAAGAATTGGATACAAGATTAGATGAAGCAGATGTTATTAGGTTAAACATCGCAACTGATCTAGCGGGTATCAAGACAGATCTAACTTGGATTCGTTATCAGATTGAAAAGATGGCCGTTACGGATTGAGATTGAAATCCAGCCCAAAAGATAAACCCCACTCGCAAGAGGGGGTTTATTTTTTTAGTCTATGAATTTTATTACTCGTTCTAGCAGCGGTTTGTCTTCGGTTATACTATACATCTTCTCGAAGATAGAAAATTCTTCATAGTCAAACCAGTATGACTCTGTGTCTTCGCTCAAGCCCATACCACTGCGGAGGTCATTGTATAGTTTCTTCTGGTCTTTTTCGGAGATTGACTTGGGCATTCCAACTTGGAAGGCGTCGAAGTCTCCAGCAGCCACAATCTTACGAAGTTTAGAGGCGGACATACCAGAGACATCACTAGCATCGGGATCTCTAGTTCCTGCGGAAACCACCTCAAAGAACTCAATACCATAATCGTCAACATATGGTAGAACAGCCTTTTTGAATCCTTCAACCTGATCTGATCCGACAACCATACGCAGGTGTGTAAACCCATTGTCTGACAAGTATTCAAGGGCGCCATGAACGTCACGGATTTTGGCATCACTAATAACCTTTATTCTCTTACCGAACATCTTGCGAAGGTATGTTGCCTTCTTGCGGTAGTTCAGGGGATTCTTTTTCGGATCAGTTGACTGCGAAGTAAACAGGAAAGAATTTCTTCCTCCTGCTTTACGAACAGCCTCCACTACCAGTTCATGACCGATGTGGGGTGGGTTCATACGTCCGAATGTGAATGCTGCTTTTTTCATATTATTATGTATAAAAGATAGGAGGGGG
>Ga0075460_10001357_pt1 | contig 9749 bp, 6 predicted proteins | sample DEB08_DNA_3_FD_77580 | JGI IMG/M metagenome (GOLD analysis project Ga0075460, IMG submission 77580) | Aqueous microbial communities from the Delaware River and Bay under freshwater to marine salinity gradient to study organic matter... | ecosystem: Environmental > Aquatic > Marine > Coastal ...
ATTCGTCAGCAATGGTGGTCATTGCATCAACGGCATTAGACGGGGCATAGCCACAAGCCATCATAAATTGATAGAACGCTCGTACTACTGCCATGGCATCATCATTACTACAAGTGTGATTGATTTCTTGGTAGGAACAATAGCCGCCAATTGGCTGCTCGTCAGAGAAGCGATGGGAAAAGGAAATAGTATTGACAAAAGCCATGGGAAGAAAGCGAGGCTTTCGTAGGGTAGCTGCTTAAGAACCAAGTGTCAACCCTTCCCTTGTCCTTTCAAAAGCTTGCGACCATGACTAGGCTTGCTTCTTTTTCCATTGCCCTGTTTTGTTAACTTTGGAGGGCCAGCCTTATGCTCGCGCTTTAATGCTGCACTGCCGCCTCGTGTTTTTACTGCCATAAGAAAATACTAGATCAAGCTTCCAAGGCAACAATGCGAGCCTCTAGGGCTTCAATCTTAGCAATAGCTTCTTGCAGCGCAGCAGTGAGAAGCGGCACAATCTTGCTCTGGTCAATACCTTGGTAGATGGGTTTGCCATTTTCGTCTACCTGGTCCTTTTCGCCAGTGACGCACTCAGGCACTACTGACGCTGTTTCGTGGGCGATGAAGCCATCTACTACGGTGTCGGGGTCCGCAATAAAATTGAAACGGTGAACGGGGATTTGCTGCAGGCGATCAATGGCGCCGGTCAGTGGAACGATGTTCTCCTTTAGGCGGTAGTCAGAGGAGGTGTTGTAAGCGGTGGCGGAACCACTGGTAGAAATTGAACCGACAATGCCATTGGAGTTGACAAATGAAATGTGGTGTCGAGTAGCGGAGGTGCTGGCTACACATTCAAGGCCAACATTTCCGTCGTTATTTCCCGCGCTGGTGCGAGTAATTGCAGAAGTGGTTGAAGTGGCAGGAGTGTCGGTTGAGTTTAATCGAGTTAGGCCGGCTACATGCAGCGGGGCATCGGGAGAAGTGGTGCCAATGCCCACATTGCCAGCGAAGTAGTTAGGAGCAGTGCCGTTGGCGTAGAAGTTCCAGCGCCCAGTTCCTGATGGCAAGTCGCCGTAAAAACCATAATTATTAGTAGCACTGGTCAGGTTACTGGCTGCATTAAAACCATATAAATTAGTAATAGTCGCGCCAGCCGTAGAACGCGATGCACTAAAATTTGTTACGTTTGTGATAGTCCCAGTTGTAGCCGTCCAGTTTGCCGAAACAACTGTTAGGTCTGCGCCATTTGCGTCTTGTATAACACGTACTCCAATTTCTGAGCTTGTCGTGGCGCCAATGCCCACGCGACCGGAGCTATCGATACGCATCCGTTCCGTCAATGTTCCAGAACTGTTGGCAGTCTCGAAAGTAATTCTTCCTGGCACAATGCCAGCACTGGGGGTGCCATCCACTTGAACGCCAATTACCGCCGCGTTTTGAAAATCAACGCCATCAGCACCTGCAAAACGAAGCTCGCCTAGGTTTTGACCGCTTGGAACAATCGTGTAGGTGCCAATAGCGCCGGAGCGGCCTCTAGCTATAAAAATACCAGCAGGAGCGACGGTGTCACCCCAGTTGACTGCAGAGTAGCAAGCACCAGCGAAGAGATTGGACGTAGCAGCATGTATCTGCTGGACAGGAGTGCCACCAGTGCCGTTTAGCGACAGGGCAGTTGTGTGTCCTTGAGTTACGCGGCCATTTGCATCAATTACAAAAGGAGTGCCGTCAGGGTTGGCACTGTCTTCAACCACGAGAGCGTTACCCGCGCCAGTTTGCGTGACACGCAAAGCATCTTCTGCGGTATTGGCGCTGATATTGACAAGAGCGCCAGTGTCAGTGGTGCCAATGCCGACGCGACCGCTTAGAACTGTTGCGCCAGTTACGTCTAGGGTGCCAGGAATATCTACGTTGTCAGTCCATTCAACACCAGTACCTGCCGCGTCAGTTTGCAGCAGTTGTCGTGCAGTTCCATCGGCTAACTTGCTGACTGCGATTTCAGCACTTGCGCTGATGTCGGCATTGACGATGGTGCTATTAGCAATCATCGTGCTCGTAACAGTGCCACTGTCGCCAGTAGTAACAACGTTGCCAGTTACGTTGGGAAAAGTGATAGTGCGATCAGCAGTAGGATCAACTACTGCCAGTGTGGTTTCAAAGCTATTGTCGCTGCTTCCTTCAAAGACTAAACTTCCTGCAGGGCCGATTTCTAACGCTCCAGTGACTCTTCCTCCGCTTTTGGGCAATGCCGCATCGGCAAGGTCATAAGCCGCCTTTACGGCAGTAGCAGAAGCAATGGTGGTGGAACTAGTGGTAGAAGTGGAATCGCTAATTTTGCTTTGCAAGCCAGACGGCGTGACAGCGCGAATTGTGTCAGTGCCAGTTTGCGTTTCCGCATCAGTTGCAAGCTCAACTAAGCCAGCAACAGAAGTAGTTCCAGAAGGCGTGAGGTTGACAAAAGCAGAGCCCGTGTAATAATTAAGACCGTGAATAGTCGCACTATTATTCACCCATAGTTCTCCTCGTGAATTGCCAGCGCTTCCTGCTGGCGACACATTGGGAGCACTTGAGCCCACATGGGCAGGACCGACTTTTACAACAGTGCCAGCACTATCCTTGAAAAATACGCCTGGAGTGCCAGAGGCAGTGTTGATGCCTAATTGTCCATCTGCCAGTCCAGAAGCAGTGGGGCGCTTATTTGCAGTGGACGAACGAAGATGCTTAACAGTGGATGCCATGGAGAAGAATTCCTAGGTGCTCAGCTCATCAAGAGGAGCGATTAACTTATCACATTCTAAGGCTAATAATACTCGCCTTCATCTATCACGCCATTGGAAGAATTCAAAATGTGGTCAACGTTGTCCCATGCCGTGTAGTAAAAGGCTTTTGCCGTCTTGACTAAGATTTGTCCTTCGTCGCCGTAAGGAGGAATTTCCTTTCCTGCATAGACAAAACGCTGTGCTTGATGAGCCATTTACTCTTCCCCATTGCCATTAGTAGGATCCATCGTCTACAGTGCCAATGCTCATAATGCCAGTGCCTGATGCCACCACTATTTCCGTGGATGCACGAACAATGCCTGCCGTGGAATTATTAGCAATTTGTACCTTTGGCCATACGCTTTCGTTGAAATCCTCTTGAGAAGCAATGCCAGAAGCTGCGGGAGACAAGCTTGCGCCTGCTACCAGCACGTCTTGATCGCTGACGCCTGCCACTGCGCTAGACAGGCTAATCTTTGTCCAAGATGTGCCGACGCCTTCGGACAACACCCAGTTGCCAATAGCCAGTGGCTCTGTTGGCGCAGGGGCTGTGCCTGTGCCGCTGGCCGTAACAATTAAATAAACGCCATTATTACTGGTGTTGGGCGATGACAGCCCTTGGCCAATAGTCAGTCCCGCTTCAACGCCGTAGCTGTTGATGCTTTCAACAGTATTGCCAGAAGCATTGTAAGTACCACCAAAGCGCAAGTTGATTTGGGTGGGAGAGCCATAACCAAGGTTTAGCCAATAGCCATTTGGCGTGGGAGTAACTTCCCCCACCCATATATAAGCAGCGCGATCATTAGGATTGATCCACCACTGCCCGGCAAATTCAGGCGTTGGAGCACTTTCGCTTACTTGTGCAATGCCATAGTCTGCAAGTTGAGAAGCAGTGACGCTATTCTCTGCTAAGAACGAACTTCCAAAACTTCCGCTAATAATCTTGCTTGCATCCAAGTCGGGAATATCAGAAGCTTGCAAAGTTTCCACGGCACTAACAATGTGCCCTTGTGCATCAATGGTCACAGCTCCTGCATACGAGCCAGCAATTGCTGAATTGCTATGGTTGAGCGTACCGGCGCCATCAACGGCTAAGCCCGTGCCAGGCTCCACTGCCCCTACAGTGCCGTCAGCGGCAATGGGCAAATCGGAAGGAACAATGGCGCGGAAAGTGGGTGCAGAAGCGTTGCCTGATACTGGTCCAGCAAAGAAACCATTGGCAGCTTGGTCTTCAAGCGTGGTGGTGACAGTTGCCGAATAATTGTCTGGATAAGAAACGGCAAAAGCAATGGGAGTGGAATCAACAAAATCAATTGTTGACAAGGCAGCAATGCGCTCCCAAGAATCACCGTCCCATACATAAAGGAAGTCAGTGGCTGTGTCTTGATATTGTTGACCAATAAATGCACCAGCGTCTATCGGCGCACCAAGAGCAACAATGGTGGAAGAATTGTCCGCTAGTTTGCTTGCCGTGACGCCGCTTGTGGCAATTTTATCTGCAGTGACGGCACTATCAGCAAGAGCCGCTTCAACTACACTACCAGCCCCATAGTTATCAAAAGTGAGTGAACCTGGCATGATATTGGCGCCTGAAACCACTGCAGCACTAATGTCCCCAGAGGACACTGTGCTTTTAGTGGACAAAGTGCCAAGGCCAAGAACAGTGCGGGCATCAGACGCGCTATTGCCACTCGCTAAGAAGTCTCTTGAATAAGAGGGCAGTGGAGACGTGGCATAAGTGTCGGCGCCCGTTAAATAGAGAAGCTGATCTGCGGCAGTTGTTAGACCAGCAATGGACAAGAGGCCAGCATCATAAGCTTGCACGTCCGTGCCAATGGCTAGGCCAAGATTAGTGCGAGCGTCTGCTGCAGTGGAAGCTCCCGTGCCGCCTTCTGTAATAGCAAGATCAGTGATGCCTGAAATGGTGCCCCCAGAAATGACAAGGCTGCTTGCGTCTTGCGTGGCAAGCGTTCCTAGGCCAAGCGTGGCCCTCACTTCAGCAGCAGTGGTTCCAGAAGCAATTGAACGAGCAAAGGAAGTGAAGGGCGTGGAAGCAACTACGCCTGATGCGCTTGCATAAATGATTTCATCGGCTTCATCGAATTGCGCCGCTACGCCAGACAGAACGGCACTATAAGCTTGGATGTCAGTGCCAATAACAAGGCCAAGATTTGTTCTTGCCCCTGAAGCCGTAGATGCGCCCGTGCCGCCATCAGCAATGGCAATGTCCGTGATGCCACTTATCGTGCCGCCACTAATCGTTGCGTTGCCAGTGACAAGTACAACTCCGCTCACAGTGCCGCCAGAGATGGCCACACTGTCTGCATCTTGGGAAGACAACGTGCCAAGCGTTGGAAGCCCGCTGAGGCTCGCATAGGTGCCACTGGTGGCCACTGGAGCCAAGCCAGTCACTCCACTCACATCAATGGCAATAGGAACGCCAGAAGCGCTAGTGATTAGCCCTTTCGCATTGACGACGAACTGCGCAACAGTATCTGCTCCTCCGTACACTCCTGAAGCAACGCCCGTATCAGCAAATGCCGTGGCAGCAAGCTTTGTCGTGGAGGATTGATTAAGCTTGATTAAATCAATGAAGCTGCTAGGGGCACCACTAATGCCCACTTCTAGCAAACTTCCTATTTCTATTTTCTTAGTCTCGGCTGCGCTAATGTCAACAATAGGCAGCACGTCTGACTGTGAGAGATCAACGGAAAGTTCGTTAAGTTCAGAAATGCGAACGGTCATAATTAGTTAATCTCCAGCAGGGTGCCTAGTTCGTCTAAAGTGCTTTCATTACCAATGTTAACGCTGGCTTCGGTGGTAATTTCAACAGGGTTATCACCAGTTTTGAAAAGGAATTGACCAGTAGTGACAAAATCAAAGCTACATTCCACAATGGCATCACTTTGCACTGTCAAAGCAGACTTGGTAATCATTGCCCTCACTTGATAATAGGCACTTTCAATGGTCGTGTAGCCCCTTGGTGGACTAGACGATGGAGCAAGTAAATAGAACTTTCCTTCAAACTGACTGCCAATTTCTACTTTTTGAATGAGATCAGCCAAGGCAGCGGGAATTTCTTTGCCCGTGACATTCTTAAATTCAAACAAGCAGTCAACAGTGCCGCTACCACTAATGGCACTGGCTGACACCCCTCGATAGCGATCTCCCAGAGAAGTAATGTCAATGCTTTCTCTATCCGTGGAAATAGTGAAGCCTTCCACTTTGCCGAGAGTGTTATAAGCACCAGGAAGGAGCGTAACTGTTACTGGCCATGGTGCATCGCCTGCTGTTTTACTCAGCGGAACAGCTAGATAACGTGCGTTGGGATTGGCAATGGCATCCGCAAAATTTCTATACATGCGAATGGCACCCATTGTGTCTACATTGGCAAAAAATTCCAGCGGCCCAACGGAGGCTCCTGGATCATCAATGTATTGAGAATTGGCAACATTAGTAAAAAAGCGAAATGGCAGTCCGCGATTATCAGTGGTTGCAATGCGCACTCTATCGCCAGTGGTGATTGTTGCCCATGGAATGTCTTCGCCTTCTTTCGTGGAAAAAGCAAAGCGCTTGCGCCCAGAACTGATGTCTTGAGCCCGAATTTCTAGATCAAGCTTGAAAGGGCCGCCAATCCTTTTAAGCTCAATGCTTCCATAGTGGCCCGCAAATACTGTCACAGAAGCACAACGCCTGGCTTGTAAGGCACGTCTAGCATTGCGCCATCTACGGTGAATGAAGTGTCAATAGTGACCACCTCCCCATAGCTCGCGCCAATGCTAGAGCTAGTGATATAGGCATTAAAAAGAAAATTAGTCTTCCACAAAGCATTACCACCCACCTGTCCAGATGATCCAGAAGTGGAGCCATCTATGGCCAAGTTCAGAATCACGCGAGGAGGAGTGTCTTGCGGAAAGAGCAAATCAATCAGCTCAAAAGTGTCCTTCTGCCTGTCCAAGCCCCTGTTGCTAATGTCATCCTCATAGAACATGAGAGTGGCACTGCCTTCTCCTGAAGTGATGGAAGGGCTAAAGCTTTTGTTCGTATCGCCAAGAGCAGTGGTTTCTACCACTTCGCTATTGCTTGTCAAGGACCAGCTACGAATTTTTGCAATGCGATATTGATCGTCCAAAATTTCTCTTTCGCTATCCACGCCCCTAGTGGCGGTGGATGAAATGGTGCGAGTGCCTGTCACGTCAATGATGTTTGAGCCATCTTGATAAGCAAAGCGCACCACGTCTCCCGCTTGATACCCTGAGCCTCCTCGAACTACAGTAAACACGCAACTCCTAGAAGAATTAGTGCGAGAAATGCTAGATTCAGCCCTAACTCTTGCTCCACGACCATCGCCGTTGATGGTGCGCACAATATAAGTATCGTTTTTGACCACTCGCTGCCCTTCGCTTATATTAGCAGTGAATGTACCTTGCAAGCCAGCAGCCACAGAGCGAGCAATGTAAATGCGCCCATTATTGCCAGTGTAAATCATCGCGAGAAAGCGTTTGTCTTTATTCTAAGCATTTTAACGAAGACAGACTATTGTTGCTCTCTTTTCCCGTCGATGAGAAATAGCCCTGAAACAAAATCGTTCTTGACGTCTAAGCCACGAGAAATTAAAGACAGACCATCAGCATCAGTGCCATGCTCCACTGCCTTAATGGTCACTTCGCCCTCCTCATCCATTGACACTTCCGTGATGCGAAACACTCGCTTATTTCTTCTTACTTGACCAAGTACAAACACATGGTCCTTAAATTTGCGCAAAGCGGCAGACGCGCCATCAACGATTGGCTCCGCCTCTCTGTAGATGGTCTTATTCTCAATCATCACTGGATTGTAAATCAACATTTGATAAGAACCATTTTTAATGGTTTCTCCAAATGGTAAATTCAACTCGCCTCCTTCGCCAATGATGCCTGTTTGAATGCGATTCCATTGATTCTGAGCAAATTCCACATAAATGTAGAATCCTGGTGCAACAAAACTGTCCGTGGGAAAAGTTTTGAATTCAATGGCGCGACGAGAATGACGCCGCACTTGACAAAGGTATTTGCCTAGCAAAATAGCCTGGTTGCGATTGGTAACGAAAGTAGAAGTGTCGATGGTTTCCCTGAAAGCGTTTTCCTCCTGAGTGTCCCTTAACATCACATCTACGCTATTGTTGCGCGGAAATGCACCTTCGCTTTCGTTGTCACGATATACCACGGTGACAACAACATCCTCCGCCCCTGCTCCGTAGTCTATAAATTCTTCTTTATAGCTATTTTCCAAGATATTGCCAGGATTAAACAATGCGCTAATTTGCAAGCTTCTCTCAATTGATCCAGTGCGCTTGTTATAAGGAACGGCTGGAACAAGTGATTCTTTGCCATCTTGCTTGGTCAGTTCGAGCAAACTAAAGCCAGCAGTTTCAGACCAAAATTGCCGCCAAGAAGTGGGTTCAGCAATCACGCCATCCATGAACAACTGGTTCTTTTCGCAAAACTTTTTGCTTCGCGCAAGTTGTTCTAGGTCAATGGAAAAGAGGTCACCAGCATATTTGCCAATGCCATCGTTTGCATCCAACAGTGTGTCAACAAAAATATCAGGAGCCGTATTAGGAAAACCACCAGCGCGAACCTTGCCAGTGCCGCTTACTGGCCCTTTGGCGATAAACACTTCTCCCACTGCAGCCGTAGTATTAGTAGGCAAGCCTGCTTCTTGCCAGTTTGTATTGCCAATGTCCGTTATATAATATGAAGTGCCTTTAATTAAAGCGTCTGATCCTATCTTGGGATTTCTTTGACTGTCACCATTTTTGTAACCAGGCAAATATTCAAAACAGGGACTTCCCCATTCAATGCCATCAACTTCTCCCGATGTGCGAAGCAAACGAGAACGTCTCCCCTTTTCAACAAAGACAGTAAAAGAGCGCAAATCTTGCACGCTGCGCCCTGAATACATATTGAACCCTATTAAAGACAAGTCATCATATAACCTGGGAAAGTTACTATCAAAAGATGTTCTAATTTGCTCTGTCACCGCCGTCACTATAAATTCTGGCCCGTCATCAAAAGACATTTGCAACTGAGTGTCAGCAGTGTGACTAAATAAGTCCCATTCGTTGGTTTTATATGGAGTGTTATTTGAAGGAGGCAGCTTATTATTGCTTATTCGCACATTTCCAGTGAATATGATGGAAGACTTGTCATCTTCAGTGTTAGCAGCACTAATGCGACGTGGGTCTCCAGAATTTTCTAAATAAAAGAAGCGAAACCTTCCTTGTGCGTCTGTCAAATCGCGAGCGTTAAATTCAGCGGTGGAATCATGAACCGGCTCAATTTCAAACTGCCAATGTTCGCGATTTTCTAGCCCTGCAAGTCCCGAATCAAAACGAAAATACACAAAATTGTCTACATCAGCAGCCCTTGATACTACAAAAATACCTTTAACAAAGCGAAAATTTTTATCTTTATTTTTTTTATATTTAACCAAGAACATTGAGCTTCTTTTCTTGATGCCATTATCTGAACTGTTATACCCCCCAAACCTTTTGCTGCCATATTTTTCCTGTCTTCCGCTGATGCGCCGCCACACCTGTCCCTTTAAGGCAAAATCTACCATGTGACAAGGAGACAGTGTTTCGTACTTCGCCACTTCTATTTTTACGAGAGCCTTCGTAAAGAAGAGGTCATCAGCCCTTGTGCCATCAGCAATTTGCTGCTGGTAACTGATGTATGCTCTAAGCGTTTGCTTTTCGTCTTCCGTTAAGTTTCGTTTGAATTCAAGATATACCAGCAATGGGCGGTCAGAAATACTTGCAGCTTGTAACGCTGTTAGAAGTCCAAACAGTCCCGATTGACGTTCGCGCCATGCAAAAATGCGTCCATCATCTAATAACTGTTGCGGAGTGGTAATGGCACCAAAACCTCCGTTTCGCTCGTCTTCGTTCAGAAGGGCTTCTGTACCTGCTCGCAACGACCAATACACTGGATCGCCATTTGCAATGGCTTGAGCATCTTCAACGGGATCGTC
>Ga0075460_10001361_pt1 | contig 9721 bp, 9 predicted proteins | sample DEB08_DNA_3_FD_77580 | JGI IMG/M metagenome (GOLD analysis project Ga0075460, IMG submission 77580) | Aqueous microbial communities from the Delaware River and Bay under freshwater to marine salinity gradient to study organic matter... | ecosystem: Environmental > Aquatic > Marine > Coastal ...
GTGACGTTCACAACCAATTCACGAGGCCCGTGTCCACATCGTACATTGCACCGTGGACGGTGGCCGCATCGTTGAGCAACGGATGGGCCTGGAGTTGCGCAACGTCGCGTGCAAGTTTTTCCAGCGGTTCATCGATGAGCCGTGGTTCAAACGTTGAGAAATCCTTTCCGCTGCTCGCCGTCAGGGCCGCTTGCAAACCGTCGAGGGTTTGGCTGGTCATGGCGCATCGCGTGTGGGGCATGATGACGATGCACTCGCAATCCAAGACATGACTGGCGAGCACGATGTCGTTGAGAACCTCCGGGTTGAGTTGTCCGCCGGCGTTCCTGATGACTTTCATGTCCCCCTCCTTGAGGCCGAACAAGGCGTGGGGGACGATCCTCGAATCCATGCACGTGACCAACAACAAGCGTTGACCGGCTCTTCCTGGAACGGAACCTGCGGTGAATTGAGCGGCGTAGGCGGCGTTTGCGGCACGCAACTCAGCAAGGAGCTTCGGTTCATCGGTCATGGTTTGGTTGCCGAATCGGTAGCATTTGGTTGTTCCTTGGTCGATTGGAACGATTTCGGTGCTGGAGCGACGCAACCATGCGACCTCCTTATGGTGGTCCAAGCGGTGCAGGGGGCATGGACCTCAACAGCGCGACGTGGATGGTTCGCTCCTTGGACGAAGCCGTTTCCGCAGTGCTCGTTGATGACGAGGCCACGGTGTTCGCCGGAGGTTGGAACGGACGGGTGGCTTGTTGGGATGCAGAAGGCAACAGCCGATGGACGGTCCAAACCGAAGACAGGATTGGTGCTTTTGCGTTGGGGAAGGAGTTGCTTGTCGCTGCGAGCGGCCTCCATCTCGTGGCGCTTGAACGGACGACGGGCAAGCAGCGCTGGGCGGTCGCTCTCGAAGGCAGTGCTGACGCCGTGTCGTGGTGGGAGGGTGACCTTCTCGCGGCCTCTTCGGTGTACGATATTGAACACAACGACTTCATCGAATCGGCGATTTGGCGCTTCACGGAAGAGGGTGAACAGGTCTGGATTGAACGCATGGATGAACGGCCCTGGGCTCTTTTGGCCAGCGGTGAGCACCTGGTTGCGGGGCTTGGCCGGCCGAGATGCGGGGTCTTGGACTTGAGTGGTGGACCCCCGTTCACCCACACCAAAGCCCCCACCTCCTCCCCGACGACCGTTGGTTCGGTCTCATCAACCGGCGTGTTGTTTGGCCAAGCCGACGGAACCGTCTATGCGCTTGACGGGGCGGTGCGCTCCACGGAAGCGGGTTCAATTGAGCACCTGACGTGCATGGTGAAGGGGTACGTGGCGACCTCCGATGCAGGCCAAACCGTCGGTCGAACCGATGACGGAACGTTGTGCTGGGAATCAAAGGGGAACCCGGTGTCTGCTCAGATGGAAGCCTTTGCCCAGGACGGTGTTTCCATGTTTTGGATCGCCCGTGACCAAGGACAAAACAGTCAACTTGAGGTCTGGGGTACCGACCGAACCGGTCGATTGGCCCGTGGGAACATGTCCCGGGTTCTCGCCATGGACGGCACTTCCGAGCGCGCCGTTGTTGGTTGCGAAGACGGCAGCGTGGTCGTGTGGGACCGGGGCATGATGTTGCGCCGTCTTCAACAAACGTCTTCCGTAGCCGAGCCCGAGACCGACACACGCGCTTCGGCGTTGCAAGCCAAGCTGCGTGCGCTGCGTCAGGCCTCTTTGGACGATTGACGGGGGCCGGTCATGGTTTCAGGACGAACCCAGCGGTCAAATTCTTCGTTGGTGAGGAAACCGAGTTCAAGCGCTGATTCACGCAACGTCGTTCCTTTTTCATGAGCGTTTTTCGCAATTTTCGCCGCCTTGTCGTAGCCGATGTGGTTGTTCAACGCCGTCACCAGCATCAAGGAGTTTTCAAGATGGGATTGGATGTTGGCTTCAACCGGTTCAAGCCCTTCAACACAGCGTGTTCGGAAGGTTCGGCAGGCGTCGGTGAGCAGGTCCACCGAGTGAAGGAAATTGTGGATCATCATGGGTTTGAACACGTTCAATTCGAAGTTTCCTTGGCTCCCACCGATGGTGATGGCGGTGTGGTTGCCCATCACCTGGCAGCACACCATGGTCATGGCTTCCGATTGGGTGGGGTTGACTTTTCCTGGCATGATGGACGAGCCCGGCTCGTTGGCTGGCAGCGCCAATTCTCCGAGACCGCAGCGAGGACCTGAGCCAAGCCAACGGATGTCGTTGGCGATCTTCATCAACGACGCAGCCAAGGTGTTCAAGGCCCCTGAGGCCGCTACGATGGCGTCGTGCGCTGCAAGTTGTGCAAATTTGTTCTCGGCGGTGCAAAAGGTCAGTCCGGTGATGTTGGCGATTTCGTCGGCCACCATCTGGGCGAACAAGGGGTGGGCGTTGAGCCCCGTACCCACGGCGGTTCCTCCCAGGGCCAATTCAAACAAATCGTCGAGCGCGAAATCCAATCGACGCAGATCGGCATCCAATTGTGCAACCCATCCCGAAGCCTCTTGCCCCAACGTGAGTGGGACGGCGTCCATAAGGTGCGTTCGGCCGATTTTGACGATGCTTCGCCATGCCTCCGCTTTTTCTGCCAGCGCGTTTCGAAGGGCTCGAACCGACGGGAGCAAGCGATGCGTCATGGCCTCGGCCGCAGCGATGTGCATGGCTGTGGGGAAGGTGTCGTTGGAGGATTGCGCCCGATTCACGTGGTCGTTCGGGTGCACGGGCGTCTTCGAACCGAGCACGCCGCCCGCCAACTCGATGGCTCGATTGGCGATGACTTCGTTGGTGTTCATGTTGGATTGTGTGCCCGAACCGGTTTGCCAGACCCGGAGGGGAAAGTGGTCGTTCAGTTCACCTTCCAGCACCTCTTGAGCGGCGGCGACGATGAGGTCGCCCACATCGGGGTCCAATTGTTTCAAGGCTACGTTTGTTTTTGCAGCGGCTTGTTTCAGCACACCGAACGCTCGGATGACCCCGGTGGGCATGGTGTCATGACCAATGTCAAAGTTGAGCAGCGAACGAGCGGTCTGACATCCGTAATACCGGTCTGCTGGTACTTTCAGTTCGCCCATGGTGTCGCTTTCCATGCGGATTTCGCCTTCGGACGCGTCGGCCTTTCGAGAGCGTTTTGCGGGTGCAGCAGGGCCCGGAGCAGGACTTCCGTCGAGGCTTTGTTGAATCAACTTTGCAATCGTTGCGGAACGGCCTTCGTCTCGTCCTTTCCCGACCTTTCGGTCAAGTTTTTTCGCGAGTTCTTCGGGAAGGCTGATGCTGATGATCCGGCGGTCGCCGGCGCGGTGTTTGGCCATAAATTCGCTAATAATTAGTATTTAATAAATTTAGCGAAATGCGGCACATGGGAGTTCAAAGAACAACAAATCATTCTGTTAATCCCTTGAGAATACGTAGCGTTGCACTTTCCCCTTTTGTCATGTTGGCCATGGTTCGCATATCGCTCACAGCCGTCCATGCAGGTGGCAGGCCCAAAGCGTTCCAACGGTCAATTCGGTCGGCCTCATCGATCGGTTCGCCGTCCGGAGCGGTGTACTGCCAGACGACCTCCTCTTCTGCGGCGGCGATGTTTTCCCTCGTCACGCCCGGAAGCGAAGGGTCGCTGCGCACGAGGGTCGCCCTGCGAAGCGCTTCATCAGCGTCGACCGGCATGGGATTGCTCCACCACCAACGCTCAATGAACTTAATCGGTGGTCGTCAAGCCATCATGTCCGGACCGATGCCCACCGTAACGCCACCGTCCTCAAGGTACAAGCCGCGATACATCAGCATCGTTTGGAACGGAAGCACCGCATTCCCCTCCCGTGAGACGGCGATGAGCCCCCCTCTTCCTCCCAGCGGTTGGACTTCGTCCAACACCCTTTGGGCGGCCTCTTCGAGCGGCATTGAGCGATGATTGACCGCCACGCTGTGCGCTGCAACGGTCCGGATGAAAGCTTCTCCAACGCCCGTGCAAGAAACGGCCACGTCCCCGTCGGCCCATGTTCCTGCACCGATGAGCGGCGTGTCGCCCACACGCCCGACCGGTTTTCCGGTCATGCCCCCGGTTGAGGTCGCTGCAGCGAGCACCCCGTCTCGGTCCAAAGCCACGGCGCCAACGGTGCCCCATCCGTCTCGGTCACCGTCGTGATCCAGCAGAGCGTCGTCTTCATCGGTAGCGCCTGGGCGAAGCCGTTGCCGTCGCCATTTCTCCCATTGGGCTTGGCGAAGGTCGGTTTTCAACCACGACGGGTCCACCGACTCAATTCCCTGAGCTTCCCCGTAAGCATCCGCTGCCTCTCCAGCGAGCATGACCGGCCAGCCTTGAGCGAGCAGGTGGTGGGCGATGCGAATCGGGTGGCGTGACCGAGCAACCCCGATCACTGCCCCAGCCGCTTTGTCATGCCCTTGCATGATGCTGGCATCCATGCCCACCTGGCCTTCAGCATCGAGCACCGACCCTCGTCCTGCATTGAACAACGGCTCATCTTCCATCGCTTCGACGGCGAGCGTGACGGCCTCGAGCGCTTTGAGTGACCCGTCCGCCAATCGCGCACCGAGTTCGTTCAATAGGTTGCGCATGCACGCCAATCGTTGCGGGTCTGCATCGGTCATTCCCCGCCAAGGCCCGTCGCCGCCTGCACCTCCGTGCACGGCGAGAACCACCATGTTTCCACCTCACTCGAGGACGGTGCAGCGAATGATTTGTTGAGGTTCAGCAGGCCGGTCTCCGGGGAGTTTGCGGCAGCGTTCAATGGTGTGGACAACGTCCATGCCTTCGCTGACAGCACCGAACACGGCATGATTGCCGTTGAGCCAAGGTGTGGCGACCGTGGTCAGGAAAAATTGCGAACCGCCGGTGTTGCGGCCTGCGTTGGCCATGGAGAGGACACCGGGTTTGTCGTGCTTGAGGGCAAGAGCGGAAGGCTCGCAGGGGATTTGCCAGCCCGGTCCACCGGTACCGGCTCTTCGGGACATGGGGTCTTTCGAGTGGGGACAGCCGCCTTGAATCATGAAGTCCTCGATGACTCGGTGAAAGTGAAGGCCATCGTAATGTCCCATTTTAACAAGCTTGACGAAGTTGGCCACGGTGTCGGGTGCACTGCCGTGAAAGAGGTCGATGGTGATGTTGCCTGCGCTGGTTTCCATGAGAACTTGCATGGTCGAACCACCAAGCGGCACTTCAAGAGGATTTGCCCACCTTGCACCGATGCACACCTTGATAATCCGGAGGGACGACCCATTGAATCATGACCTCGATTTTGGACCTCCCCATCCCCACCATGGACCAGGGCACGACCACATTGCGCGAACTCGGGGGTTCGCGTTGGCTGGTGGTCAATGTTGCCAGCGCATGTGGCGCTACACCGCAATATGCGGGGCTCCAAGCGCTCCACGAAGGTCAGGATGACTTGACCGTCGTGGGTTTTCCCTGCAATCAATTCGGAGCACAAGAGCCGGGGACCCACGAAGAGATTTGCGAGTTTACGGCCTCAAAATACAGCGTGACCTTCCCGCTGATGGCGAAGGTGAAGGTCAACGGCGAGGGCCAGACGGCGCTTTATTCGGCATTGTGCGCCGTCGCCGACGACGACGGGTACAGTGGTGACATCCGTTGGAATTTTGAAAAGTTCCTCATCGATGCAGAAGGGAACATCACACGCTATCCGACCCGGATTTTACCGACCAGTCTCCCCCTATGAGCAAGCCTGCACGAACCATCCTTTGGAGACGGTGAAGACCCTCGGTCTTCATAGGGAGGGTGCCGGAGGGCGCTTTGGGTCGGTTGGTCCGAGGACCACGGTCCCGGGGTGTTTGTCCCTGAGGCAACAACATGTCGACGTTTTCAGAATTAGAGTTGGACGACCGCCTTTTGCAGGCGCTCGAGGATGAAGGGTACACCGTACCGACCCCCGTGCAAGCAGAAACCATTCCTGCCTTGCTCGCCGGTCGCGACGTGTTGGGTGTGGCTCAGACGGGCACCGGGAAAACCGCGGCTTTTGCGTTGCCCATTCTCCACCAACTGGCTGCCGAAAACATCAGCAAACCTCGGCCGATTCGGGCCCTCATGCTCACGCCCACCCGGGAATTGGCCGCACAAATTGGCGACCGCCTTCGGGTCTATGGCCGTCACCTTCCTCTGTTTTCAACGGTGATTTTTGGCGGTGTGGGTCAATCGCCTCAGGTCAAGGCCCTTCGGCGAGGCGTCGATCTGCTCGTCGCAACGCCCGGGCGCTTATTGGACTTGCACGACCAAGGCCACGTGGATTTGAGTCGGGTTGAGCATTTTGTTCTTGATGAAGCCGACCGCATGCTCGACATGGGGTTCAGCAATGATGTGGACCGCATTCAAGACTTGATGCCATCCCGTCGTCAAAACCTGCTCTTCAGCGCCACGATGCCCGACAGCATCGCCTCCCTCGCCGGCAAGATGCTTGACGACCCGGTTCGCGTTGACATCAGTCCGGAAGAAGCGACCACCGACCGCATTGAACAATACGTGGCCTTCGTGCAAAAAGAAGACAAACGAGCGCTTCTCATCGATCTGCTCGAAGGCCAAATGGTCGCTTGCGGTATTGTGTTCACACGAACAAAACACGGCGCGAATCGTCTGGCAAAACAACTCTCTGCAGTCGGGATTCCAGCCGATTCCATTCATGGTGACAAAAGCCAAACCGCCCGAACCCGGGCGCTGGAGGATTTCCGGAACGGCGATGTGTTCATTCTTGTCGCTACCGACATCGCCAGCCGAGGCATCGATGTCGACGACGTTACCCACGTCTTCAACTTCGATTTGCCCAACGAACCCGAGGTGTACGTTCATCGCATCGGCCGCACCGCTCGGGCAGGAAAGGAAGGTCTGGCCTATTCGTTCTGTGATGAAACAGAATCGGGCTATCTCGTCGGCATTCAACAGCTCTTGGACGAAGAGATTGAGGTGCTTGAAGAGCAACCGTACCATTTCGAGAAAGCTCGTCCAAAGCCCGGTCAAAAACCTGGCCGGATGAAAGGATTTCAAGGCGGAGGTTACGCAAAGCGAGGCACGGGCCGTGGCAGCAACATGCGCCGATATGACCGTGGGGCGCCGAAGCGAAATCAACAGCAACGCAGCAATACTCGTCCCTCACGGGGTGGAGGTGGTGATCAACGGGGCCGACCTCAACAAGGACGCCCGAACCAAGACCGCCCCCAAAACCGACGAGGCCCTCAAAACCGGCCAAACCGTTCCCCCCGGAGTGGACCAAACCAAGGCGGGCGGCAAGACGGCGGAAACCGCCATCGGTCGCCTCCTCGCCGGGACTCTTCAAAACGTGACCGTCGTTGACTGGTTTTAGGCAAGCGGAGCCGGCGCAGCAGCGTTGACTTCGGTGGAAACCCCGGCCTCGTAACGCTTGAAATTCTCCTTGAACATGATGGCCAACTTGTCGGCCGTGGCGTCGTAGGCTTCACCGATTGCCCACGTGGCCCTCGGCTGAAGCACTTCAGAAGGCACACCGGGGCAGGAGGTGGGGACCTCAAAGCCAAACCGCTCATCGGTGATAAACTCCACATGATCAAGCTCGCCGTCGAGCGCTGCGTTGAGCATGGCTCGGGTGTATTTGATCTTCATTCGGTTCCCTTCGCCGTAGGCACCTCCGGACCAGCCGGTGTTGATGAGCCACGCCGTGGAACCGTGCTGGGCCATCTTTTCGGACAGCAGGTCGGCGTAGACGCCGGGGTGCATCGGCATGAAAGGTTCACCAAAACAGGCTGAAAAGGTGGCTTGGGGCTCCTTCACGCCCATTTCGGTGCCGGCCACCTTGGCGGTGTACCCTGAAATGAAGTGATAGGCAGCCTGGGATGGGGTGAGGCGGGAGATGGGCGGTAAGACGCCAAAGGCATCGCACGTTAGGAATATCACGTTTTGTGGGTGACCGCCCTTTGAGTCTGCGGTTCGGTTGTCAATGAATTCGATCGGGTAGGAGCCGCGGGTGTTTTGTGTCTTCGAGGTGTCGTGGAAGTCGGGAACGCCTTCAGCGTCAAGAACAATGTTCTCGAGGACGGTGCCATGCTTTCGGGTGGTGGCGAAGATGGCGGGTTCGTCCTCTTCGGAGAGGTCAATGAGTTTGGCATAGCAACCGCCTTCAAAGTTGAACACACCGTTGGCGCCCCATCCGTGCTCGTCATCGCCGATAAGGGCGCGCTTTGGGTCGGCCGAAAGCGTGGTTTTCCCGGTGCCGGAGAGGCCGAAGAAAATTGCCGTGTTGTCGCCGTTGGTGTTGGCGGAGCAGTGCATGGGCAGAATGCCTTTCTTGGGTAGGATGAGGTTCATCACCGAGAAGATGGACTTCTTGATCTCTCCCGCATAACGCGTGCCGCCGATGATGACCTCTTTTGCAGCATAATTTACGATCACGAAGCACTGGGAATTGAGGCCGTCAGCATCCGGGTCGGCTTCCAAGTGCGGTGCGTGAAGCACGGTGAATTCGGGTTCGTGCTTCTCAAGTTGGGCAGTATCCGGACGGATGAACATGTTACGAGCGAAGGCGTTGTGCCAGGCGTTGTGGTTGATCACCCGGATGGGGAGGGCTTCAGAAAAGTCAGCGCCGCAATACAGGTCTTGAACGAACAAAGCCTCTTGTTGCGAGAGGAAGTCAACAACTTTCGCTCGCATTTTCTCGAAGGTCGCTATGTCGGTGGAGACGTTCACGTTGCCCCAGTTGATGTCTTTGGACACCGAGGGTTCGTCGACGATGAATTTGTCGTTCGGAGACCGTCCGGTTCGTTCGCCGGTTTCGGTGACCAGAGCGCCGTGAACGCTGAGGATGCCTTCGTTTCGTTCCACTGCAAGGTGAACCAAATCGCCTACAGGGAGGTTCCAATAGACCGTTCCCGAAGGTGAAATTCCGTGTTGCTGAAGGTCCCCGGAGGGGGTCCCGACGATGCCGCCCATGCCGAGCGTTTCTGCCGCCCCTCTTTGTCCCTTTTGGCCCAAGGATGAGACATTCCAAGCGTTCAACGGTGGGGTGAAGGGGTGCAAGAACCCCATCGCCTCCTCGTTTTTTGCTCCAAAAGCGCTCGTTGTCTCCCCGCCTTTCGGTCAACTTGAAGTCATCACCCTGTGACCTACCGGCATGGAAGAGGGGGCTCCGCAGACCGATGCGCCAACCTCCTCCGAGGACGATGTGCTTCGAGAGCAATCATTCAAACGGCCGACGGGGCTTAATTTGGGCTCCTTCATGGTCGCTTCGCCCGATGAGGCGGTGCCCGATGAGGCGATGCCTGATGAGGCAGACAGCACCGCGGCATCCCCCGTCGATGCAGCGGTGGGCGAGGTGAGCGAACTCTTTTCGTTGACATCCGGCGCTGAGACGGAGCAAGACACCACCCAACACCTCGCCGTCCACGGGGAACAACAACTGGGCAAAGGCCTCGCCGTGGCGATGGTTGTGGTGTGGACGGCGATTGGAGCGCTCGTTGGAACGGTGCTTCCACCGGTGCTCGGGGCGTTGGGGTTGCTCGCCATGGCTGCGGTTGGATTGGCATTGGGCGAACGTTGGATTCAACGGGATGCCATGCACGTTCTGGGCATCACATGGGTGATCATATCGATGAAACTGCTCTACGGATTGGCCCTTGATGCTTGGCGTTGGGGTTGGCTTGACGGGGTTGGCCCCAGCTCAGGCCATGCACTTGGAGGCCTGCTTGTGGGACTGGTTGGCTTGAACGTCGCGCTCGCGTTTCG
>Ga0075460_10001375_pt1 | contig 9687 bp, 7 predicted proteins | sample DEB08_DNA_3_FD_77580 | JGI IMG/M metagenome (GOLD analysis project Ga0075460, IMG submission 77580) | Aqueous microbial communities from the Delaware River and Bay under freshwater to marine salinity gradient to study organic matter... | ecosystem: Environmental > Aquatic > Marine > Coastal ...
ATGGCTGCTGCGCTTGGTCAGGCTGCTCAGCTTGGCGGGCGTCAGATGAGTGGCTATTTGAATGAGATGGGTAGGCTTGCCATGCAGGCTCCTCAGGCTCAGGCCATCAGCCCTGAGCGGGTGGCGGCGGCGCAAGGGTTCACTCCCCAGCAGGTGGCAGCTCAGCAAGTTCAGCTTGGTGGCACTCTTACACCTGAGCGTGTGGCTGCTGAGCGCATAGCGGCTGAACGGGTGGCTGCGGGTCAGGTGCAGGCCCAAGAAGTTGGTGCTGGAGCCCTTGGTCAGTCGCTTTACCAGCAAGCCCTTCAGGCACAGCAAATGTCGCCCGTTAGTCAGGCCCTTCAGGCTCAGGCTATGGCGCGGGCTCAACGCCCGGGTCAGCTTACGGCTGAGGAGATTCGTGCTGCCACGCAGGGTGCGCGTGAGATGGCGGCTGGCACGGGTCGTCTGGAGAGCGCGGCTGGTATTACGGGTGAGGCCCTTGCCCGTGCGGGTGCTGCTCGTCAGCGCACGGCTGAGGACATTGCGATGGCCCAGCAGATCAATCAGCAGCTTCTGGGAGCCCAGCAGATGGGTCAGCAGCTTGCCACGGATGTGCTTCGTGCCGACATTGCCCGTCAACAAGCCAATGTGGCCACGGCTCTTCAGGCTGGTCAGTTTAATGTTGGTACGGGATTGGAAGCTGCGCGAGCCAATCAGCAAGCCATGCTTGAGGCTGCTCGTCTCAATCAAGCAACTGGTCTTCAGGCTGCGCTGGCCAATCAGGCCACGGGTATGCAGGCTGGCCAGTTCAACATTACGAACACACAGGATGTGCAGCGGATGAACCAAGCTGCCAATCTTCAGGCGGCTCTGGCCAATCAGCAGGCTGGAATGCAGTCGTATCAGTTTGGGGCTGGCCAGAATCTGGCTGCTCAGGAGCTTAATGCTCGTCTTGGGCTGTCTGCTGCGGAGGCCAATCGTGCGTTTCAGGCCCAGCAGCAAGCCCAGCAGTTTGCCAATCTTGGTGCTACGCTTGGTGCGGAGCAAAGTATGCTTGGGGCTGATCGGGCTTACGCCCTCCAGCAAGCCCAGCAGCAGGCTGGCGTTACGGCTGCAAGCCTTGGTCTTATTGGCTTTGGCCAAACACCAACAGCGTTGGGTCTTGGAACTCAGCAGCAGGGAATCAGCGCGGGCCAGATGCAGATGGGTCCGCAGCTATTTGATCCGTCCGCTGGCATCAATCTGGGCCTCCAGAATGCGGCCAATCTGGCCAACTATCAGGCTTCTACCTACGGAGCCCGTGCTGGCGCTCAGGGTCAGATTGCTGGTGCTACGATTGGGGCGGTGGGCAACATCCTTGGTTCGTTTGCAAAAGCGTGTTGGGTGGCCCGTGAGGTGTACGGTGTGAACAATCCGAAATGGCTGATGTTCCGCGAGTGGTTGTTCAAGTCGGCCCCCAAGTGGTTCCGAAATCTTTACATTAAGCATGGCGAGCGGTTTGCCAGCTTCATCAGTAACAAACCCAAGCTGAAGGGCCTCATCCGCTCTTGGATGGACGCCCGCATCAACACCCAATTCGCATAACATGGCCATCATCGGACAAGGCGTTCAAGCTGGTTTGGGACGGGTGGACTACACCCCCTATCTTCAGGGGGCTATGGCTGGAGCTCAGGGCATTGCTCAGGGCATTGCTGGCTTCGGTCAGGGAGTTACTCAGGGAATCCAGAACTACATCAAAAAGCAGGAAGAGAAGAAGAACGAGCAAGAGGGAATTGACTTCATCAAGGCCCAGTTTCCGGGCATTGGGGATGCGGAGGCTAAGGCTGGTCTGAAGGCTGCGGGTGGTCCTGCGGCTTTTGTTAAGTTTAGGCAGGATATGGGCGAAAGACAGAAGGCTCAGGAGGCAATGTCCTACGCTGCCATGCTTGCTCAAGGCGGAGGCAATGTGCCTTCTCCCATTTCAAATCAGACCCTTGCTCAGTTTAGCCCAGAGGCTCGTATGATGGGTCAGTCTGCGTATTTGCAGCAAGCTAGGGCTCAGGCTGAACTTGATAAGACTCGCGCAGAAACACTTCGTTCTCTTTCCCCCAAGGCTCCTGAAGCCCCTTCTGGATTCCGTTTCACCCCTACAGGAAATCTTGAGGAAATTCCGGGAGGTCCTGCTGCTGCGTCTAGGAAACGCGAAGAAGAACAAGCAAGGCTGGCTCGGGAGGCCGCTGCTCGTCAGGAAGAGGAGCTCAGGCTTCGTATTGAGGATGCTGCTGCAAAGGCTGCTTCTGAACAGGAAAAGAAGCGTTTGGCTGAAGAGGCGGCTAAGTCTGCTGCTGAAGACGCCAAAGTCTCAGCAGAATCTACGCTTCGTGAGATTGATAAGGCTCGCGTTCTAATCAAGGCACCTCTTGCACAGGGCTTTGGCTCTTCTATTGGAGGATTCTTCGGTGGAAGTGCAGCTAATGATTTGGAGACAAGTTATGATGTCATTAGGGCCAACGAAGCCCTTAGTCGGATTATTGCTCTAAAGAAAGCAAGTCCGACAGGAGCTACTGGATTTGGTGCGCTAAATTTGAAGGAGTTGGAGACGTTGCAAAGTCGGTTTGCCAAGCTAACCCGTTCCGCTTCCGACGAAGCTGCTAATACCGCATTGAATGATCTTGAGCGTGTTATTGGTAAGGCGTTTCCTGATGTTCGTGAACAATTGAATCAGGAAAAGAAAGCCTTTGAGGCGGCGCGGCGTTCTAAGACGCCCGTTTCTCCTACGCAATTCAAGTCTGGAAGTCGTTTCGAGGTTATAAGCGCAAGTCCTTAAAATGCCAACATTCACAATCAGGGACAAGGAAACCGGACGTACTCTCACAATCCGAGGAGATAATGCTCCTACGGAAGCTGAGATTGCCGAGCTTTTTTCGTCTACTGAGCAGCCTGTTGAGGTTGAGCGTCCCCGTTTTACTCCCAGCCCGTATGGCGTTGGTGGAGGTGTTAGCGTAGCTCCTCCGCCCAATCTTACCGAGGCAACCTCAGCTATGCTGCGGTATGGGGTTCCTACGGTTGCCGCACTTGGTACTGGTGGGGCTAGCCTGTTGGCTCAGGCTGGCATTGGAGCTTTAACCGCTGCTGGTGGTGAAATGGCTGCTAGGGCTGTGGCTGGAGAAGATGTAGCCACTCAGGAAGCTGCTGCGGAGGCTGCTAAGGCTGCTGCTTACAACGTCATTCCTGTTCGTCGCGCAGCTAAAATCATTGAAAACGCAGCTTCTCTTGGTGGTGGTGCCGCTTTGGCTGAGGCGGTTGGCGGATTGGTTGGTGGCCAGCTTACGGCTGAGGATGAAGCAACTAGGGCTGATGCTGAGGCCAAGATTGCCGAGGGTGGCATCGTTTCCTCTGCCATTGGTGCTGGTTTTGGTGGAGTTGGCCGTGTGGTTGGAAAGTTGTCGTCTGTGGCTCAGGAAAATGCTAACAAGCGTGCGTTCCTGAATGAGATTGGAATCCAAAGTCCGGCTTTGTCTCAGGTAATTCCTGAATATGCCCCGCTGACCAATCGTATGGCTGCGCGGGATGTCAATCTTCAGAACAAGCTCAACTCAACGGAAGCCAACATCACCCGTGAGCTTTTTGACATTGTTGGTAGTGTTCCAAGTAATTCTGACATTGCCACAAAGGTGGTTCCTTTGATGCAAACCGCAGATGCGGCTGAGGCTGCGTTGAAGCAAGCTCGCCAGCAACAGGCTCAGGCCAAAGCCCGTTTAACCGCCCTTGAGGCTGCTCCTGTGCAGTCGTCCAATTGGCAGGAGGCATATGAGACCGCTGCTTTGGAACAGCTTGCTGCCGTTAGGCGTGAAGCTGCGGCCAAGTTTGCAGCCCAACAGAACTTTGGGTCGGTGGCTTCAATTGCATCCCATGCGGATGACCTGACTCGCACAATTGTTGATTTGGATGGCGCGGTTAGGGATGTCTCATCGGCTCTTTATTCCAAGACAGGTTTGAATGGTGCTGATGAGATTGTTAGCCGAGAAGCTTTGCTCCGTTCTGCCCGCTCCACACTTAAGGATCAGGTTGATAGCCCTGTTGGTAAGCAAATCATCAATGCAATTGAGAATCTTGGAAAGGTTGGAGATGAGGCTCCTGAGCTTCTTTCTTGGAACCAATTCAAGAACCTTCGCGATGAGATGTCGTCGAAGTGGGCCTCTCTTGATGAGAACTATGTTGGCCGAGCCGAGGCTTTGGCTGGGAATGTTTACAAGAACATGGGATCCGTTCTTAAACGGGCCATCAAGGACAACATTGGGCCTGAGAATGCCAAGGCATTCAATGCTGCTCAGGATTTCTGGTACAACTGGTCACAGACTCGGGATAGCAACTTCACCCGATCCATTTTCAATTCAGCCCGTCGTTTAACTGGAGGCGAGGTTGTTTCCGGTGTGGCTGTTCCAACGCTTGAATCTGTTGCGTCTGGAGTACTGAAGGGAGATGTTCAGGCGGTCGGCAATTTGGTAAGGGCGGTTGATTTGGTTGGCAAGTACTCACCTGAGGCCGCTTCATCCATGCGTGCGTCTGTTGGACAGGCGTTGCGCGGAGCGATGATCGACAAGTACAGGAACGATCCTTCTGGGTTGATTGTTGCCCTTTCTGAACAGGCCACAAAGAAGGATGTGATGCCGTTCATCCAGCTTGCTGGGTTTGGCGACAAGAAGAGCCTTCAGACGCTTGCGACTGCCGTTCGCAAATATGACAAGGCCGACATCACTCCTGAAGTGATTGATGAGGCTTTGGCCGCTGGAGACAAGATTTTGGGGCTTGGACGAGGTGTTGCCAAGAAAAAGGCGCAGGACGCCGCTGCTCTGGCTATTGTTGGGGCTTCCGAAAAGGCTTCAAAGAAATTGGCCGATGCTCGCAATGCGGCCAAAGCGGCCAATCTAGCCGCAGATGAAGCAACCGCCGTGTTTAACGATACGGTGAACAATCCCATCTTCTCTGTCTTTACTGGCAGGGGCAAGTATACGTTCTCGGAAGAGGCTGGCAAGGTTGGCAAGGGTACGATTAGTGATTTCGTGACGAAGTTGAGTCCTGAGGCCGGTCAGCGGTTTATGGGTGCTCTTCGTCAGAAGGACCCGCAGTTTGCTGAATTGGTTAGCCGCAGGATTCTTGCGGATGAGCTCTATCGCATCTCTCAAATTGATCGTGACGCTAAGGATGCGGCGACCAAGGTTGATTTCGACAAACTTCGCAGGATGTTCAAGCCGACGCTTCCTCAGGATGTTGATCGGGCTAAGCACATCAGGCTGCTTGTTGGAGATGTGATGGATGCGCGGATGAAGCGTTTCCTCACTAATTTTGAACAAGCTGCTCCCATGTTGAAGGAGGCCAAGCTCATTAAGCAGGATACTGGAGCTCCAGTAGCCTCTACTGCTTTGGGTGCGGCTCAGCCGTTCATCAACATCCCCGGTCTTTCGTCGCTTGGTGCTGCGGTGTTGGCTACCCGTGTTGGGCGAATCCTTGAGAAGCCCCGTTTTGACCTTCTCACCTACATGGCTACGGACCCAAACTTCCTTACGTTTACGTCCAAAGCCGAGAGGTTTTCCGACGCTTTCCGTTCGCTTCCCTTGCAGAGAAGCTATCTCTATCTGTCCAACGCAGCTTTGGCGGGAGATATGGCGGACGAGGATGCTACGCTTGGTCGGCCCACTCGCTAATCCGTTCGTACCACCCCGGTTCTAGCCAGAACCTCAGGCCGTCGTTGACGCCTGACCAAATCTCCCCTAGATAGGTGGGTTGCCCACCGTCTGGATGGGGTGAAACTCCTATTAGCGTAAACCGCTGCCTATTGGCTTCTAGGACGGTTAGGACGCCTTGACGTTCCGTCAGGACACATTCCACCTCTGGTTTGAACCTATAGATGGGCAAGCCTGCGTCTGAGGTCATTTCCTTCTATTTTAAGCCAATCAGGCCATATCTGGCTACCCTCATGCGTCCAAGCCGTCAAAATGGCTTAAAATCGATTCTAGGGCCATAAAAACGCCTATCTACGGAGTCCTTATGGAAGTTCATCTAGGTAGATGATTTCACGTCCAATTACAGCGGCTAATATGTCGTGACCCCTTACTTTTGGAAGTGGACCATATTGAATGCTTCCATTAATTAGTCTTTTCGCGGTTTTGACCTCTACCCTATGGCACTTACCGTCTTTTAGAATAACCATATCGCAAGGTCCGTGTGCAGAAACATTTCTGAAGACATAATAGCCTTTCTCAAGCAGATCAGAGCACACGATCAGTTCATTGATAGCTCCTAAAAACGCGATTGGAGCTATTGACTCATCTTTTGCGTATCTTGCCCTGCTTGCGCAAAGCTTGGAGCAGTATCGCTTGTTCTTGCGGTTGGATTTCGGGAAAACTGCGTGGCAATGAAGACATTCATTGCGAGTGTGTTCTTTCTCGTTCATTAGGACGTACCCCTAATCCGCAGTTCTATCATGTCCTGCCCGTCTTTACGGACTCTAACAGGGGTAATTTCAAACTCTATCCACCCTAGGGCGCAAGCCGACCTACCCGCATCCACGTTGTAGGAGGCCCTCCCAGACTCATAAGCCTTCAGATAGGAGCCTGTACGGCCTAGCCAAGGGGTGCGTTCGCGGACCTCCACCCCATTCTTGGTGCTTACTAGCTTGATGCGCGGACTGGAGGGTAGGCATCCCTTCCCGTGGGTGTGGCCCATGAGGTAGATGTCGGCGTCTGCCGTGCTAGCCATCTTCTCAATGGACCCAAACTGACCCGCTGGGGTGGCTCCTCCCCCCTTCCCGTGATGGGCGAAGATGTCTAGAGCTATTGATTTGTTGGTTGTTCCTTTGAGCGCGATGGAGAGACGGATGAATCCGCACACCCCCAGATATTTCCCGCCCAAAGCCGCCGCAAGAACGTGATCGGTAGTCTGATCGCCAAAGTCAAAGTAGTGATTGCCGCCAAGAAGGCCAATAACCCTACCGCGCATCCATCCAAGCTCATTGACCAGAGTCTTCGTAACGCCTTTGTAGACATCTTTGAGTGTGTTTTTGGTTGTGTCGTGCAGATTGACATCCGACAGGACGATGCGTTCTGACGTTGATACGCCATCGGTGTAGTCCCCCATCCCTAGGAACACGGCATTCTTCTGAGCTTTGGCGTAAGCCAAGAACTCCTGCCAATGGCTATGCGCGAACATATCCGAATCCCGATGGATGTCTCCAAACGGGATGAGCTTGAAAGGCTTCCCAATCTCAGCCTCCACCTTTACGTTGTGGGCGGTAAAGATTCCATCGGTCTTCATTTCTTGTTAGCCTTTCTCACTTCTCTCTGCTTTTGCGTGACTTCGGCATGGCAGGTTTTGCAAAGCAATCTGTAGCCCTCTCTCTCGACGAAAAGGCGTTCCACATAAACATCCCAACCTTGGAATCCGAGAACTGGGTCCACAACAGGGTTGATGTGGTCAACATGGCATTCGGAGTTCCCGACAACTTGGGAACATGAGGTACATCTGTACTGGTTCCGCGCAACGCGGGCTGCTTTCTTACAGGCATACTTTGGAGCCCATCGTCCTGAGGCTCGCCTGAGTGCAGATATAACGAACGAACGGAATCTAGCTTTGGACCAAGTTCCATTGCAGTAGGGCGTATCACTCATCCGTTTGTTCTGCGTACAACTTCATGTCCCAACCATAACAGACAGGCGTGGATATGCTTGCAGTTGATACGTTCCGCATGGGGATAGTCATTCTTGGCCAATCCCATTTTTATTCTGGGCTGGCATCTGGTTGACCAATCCTTGCACGAACATTCCCCCATTCCCTTGTGCAAGCTGAGGTCACAGACATAAAACTCCTCCTCCTTGGACTGTGAAGTGACATGGAAGAGGAGTTGTCCGCGATGCTCAACCCTTAGGCTTGGCTCGTCCCGCTTCGCTTTCGAGACGCTTGGCTCTGGCGCTAACGAATGCATTGTAGCGTTCAATGAGTTTGAATTGATCGACTGGGTCTTGGCAATCGTGGATGTCTTTTACAAGAGCCTCCATGACTGCTTCCTCGTATGTGTCTAGGTTGCGCATTTTAGTAGGTAGCCTTTCTCCTCTGCCCATTTGGGATTGGAATGAATGTGATCGTGACAAGCTCGGCAAACAGCTAGGAAGATGGATGTGTCGTTCAACTTCCCACCTCGTCCGAGCGAGAGTTTGTGGTGAATGTCGGTTGCTTCGTTCTCTTTGCACACTTCGCACACCTCATTGGATTGGAGGTATGTCTTCCTAAGGTCTGAGTACAGGCTCAGAAGCTTGCGCCGCTTTGCACTAACTCTCCTAAGTGGTGTGCGTCGTTTCAATCAGATGCCGTGGTATATGTGGATGCTTGCCGTCCAGACTAGAAACGTCAGGCTTAGGCTAAGCCTCCGTACTGATCCACCCTTCCGATAGACAAGCTGAGGAGAAGGAATCAAGTCCACCTCAAAGTCTATCGAACAGTGTTTCCTGAAGCAGAACTCAAATCCATGCTTCTTCCAGTGAAAGAAGTATGGGATTGGTTTGATGTAATGTGCGTTAGCAAATGGCATAAAATGAATCGGGGAACGGCAGTAGGGTGTCGGTTTATCAATCCGATCCTGTGGCCTTTTCGATGAACATGAAGCGCACCGCCCCGATAAAGAGCAGGGAACGGAACAAGCCACCAAGGATTCCCAGCAGCCGTTTCCTTTTCAGATGGGCATGGAGCCCACCTGCCCCGTTGATTCACTTGCGCGGATCGTATCCGTTCTTGTACCGCCAAATGGCACACGCATGGAGGAACATATCGAACTCCTTGCGCATGGTCTCGGCGTCATAGGAAACAACCTCCACACGTCCCGGTTCCGTAGTCGAGATGTAGATGTTGTAGCCCATTGAGTTGTCTCGGATGTCTCCGTCCCTAGCCCAGTAGGCAACGTGGTAGGCCGCGATCTGGGCGGCATGACCAAAGGACGGAACGACGGGCTCACCTTCCTTAGTCCGCTTAGACTTAAAGTCGATGATGCCTACGGTCTTGCCCTTGGCATAAGCCCCATCGCACGTCCCAGCGTAGCCGTGCAGAGGACTGACAGTGACAAACTCAGACTCTTGCACGTCGATGCCTAGGTCCAACAGCTTATCCATCCCGCTGTTGACATAGTCCAGAACATCCAAATCCACAGCCTGTCCTTTGAGGCGAGCCTCAAGGCCAGCGTGAATCTTAGTTCCTAGGTCCGCCGCATCCCTAGCATCCCTGCCAGACTGTTCAATGATGTAGGAGCAGTAGTCCTCGAAAGACTCGTCAGCAACGATGGGACGATCAACGCACGCTTTGACCACCTGACCCTGTTTCCAGCGTTCCAGAGCAGGGTTGTGGATGGTGCGAAGAATACCAGTAACTGAAGGCAAAAGCTTCAGCTTCTTGGCATCCCGAATGGTTGTCGGCCTAGTTGGATTCTTGGCAGACTTGGACGTAGTGGGTTGGGTGTGAGCCGCAACCCCGTCCTGTGTATACCAGTGTTCCACTTTAGTTGGAAGTAAACCACCAGATGATGGCGCAGATGAGCACCGTGCAGAAGCTAATAGACGCCGCAAGCTTCAGCATCTCATCGTCTTTATCCTTAAAGCTCATCTGACCCTCCAGTCTTAGCCTTGGGCTCGCTGATGGAAAGGCTCAGAAACTTGGAGCCAGTCTTAGACTCCTTGAGCCATC
>Ga0075460_10001386_pt1 | contig 9662 bp, 10 predicted proteins | sample DEB08_DNA_3_FD_77580 | JGI IMG/M metagenome (GOLD analysis project Ga0075460, IMG submission 77580) | Aqueous microbial communities from the Delaware River and Bay under freshwater to marine salinity gradient to study organic matter... | ecosystem: Environmental > Aquatic > Marine > Coastal ...
TAATCCTTCTTTTAATTTCATCTGTAATGTGCGGAATGACCTGAACAGTTCCACCTAAGTAGTCACCTCTCCTTTCATTTTGAATAACTTTTTCATAGACCTTGCCAGCAGTAAAATTATTCTTTTTACTTGCTTGAAAACGAACAAACCGTTCATAGTGACCAAGATCTAGGTCAGTCTCTGTCCCATCGTTGGTAACAAAAACTTCTCCATGTTGAAAAGGGCTCATTGTCCCTGGGTCAACATTGATGTATGGATCAAGCTTATTTAATGAAACTTTTAAACCTCTAGCTTCAAAAAGAGCACCAATTGACGCTGCAGCAATACCTTTGCCAAGAGAGGAAACAACACCACCGGTGATAAAAATATATTTTGTTTGAGCCATCAGTTTTTAAGTTATGATGGGTAAACAGAATATCAGATTCTGAAGCTAATAAAAACTAAGTTAAGCAGATTCTTCAAATAAAGGCCTAGATAGGTCAGCCCAATCTATATCAGCATCACTTTTTTCTGTGGCGTACTCTAAAATACCTAGATCTTCAAATTTACCTTTGACAGAGTCTCTCAGCAGACCAATTCTCCTTAGGTTTGGCATGACTCTTTGAAAAAGAAGTTTTTGAAAATGTTTAGTGATGTCAGAGCTTAATTGAAATTGTCTTGCATCTTCAGCATTCCAACCAAAGTGCTCAAACACATCCATTGAAACAAGTCTTTCCCTGCTTAACCAGCATGCCTCATAAGCAAACTGAGCTCGGTCTTCTTTTTCATCTTCCGATAAGGTTTCAACAAATTCTTCTAGATAATTTATCCCAAAAGTCACATGTCTGGCTTCGTCTCGAATAATTAAACCAAGCATATCTCGTAATACTGGATCCTTGGTTAGCTCTCTGGAGGTTTGAAACGCAGCTAGTGCCAATCCCTCAATAATAATTTGCATGCCAATAAACTTGAGATCCCATCTTGGGTCAGTAAGAATTTTATCTAAAATTGATTTCAAAGCATTGCCAATAGGATACATAAGTTTTGTTCTTGTTTGAATGTACTTGTTAAAAGCTTCTACATGCCTAGCCTCATCAAATGTCTGAGAAGCAGCATAGAGTTTTGCATTATAGGTTGGAGCGCACGAGGTAAGCTGGGAGGCAACAAGAAGCGCCCCTTGCTCGCCATGAAGGAATTGGCTTTGACTCCAAGCAATTCGATGGTTTAAGAATTCTACTTTTTTATCATCAGAAAATTTTTGATACGGCGCATAATCATCCCAAAATATTGGAGTTGGTTCAGTCAGAGGCTCAAATGGTCTTGACCAATCAACATCAACCTCAACATTCCAATTCAGCTCCTTGCCTAATTCGTAAAGTTTTTTAATCCTATTATCCTGAATAGTATAATCCCAGTTATATGCTCCAGATAATGGAGTGCTAAAAATTTCTGCGATGTCATTAGCGACACCTTCCGTCATGTAAGGAGGTAAATCTTCCTCCAATTGAATGTCTCTAGGGTTATTTTTTACGTAATCAATTTTCATATATTTAAGTATTCTCGTTTTACTCTTTGACTCATTTTGGTCATTAGTTCATAAGAAAGCAAACCATTTTTTTTGGTATTTTCTAGAATTGATAAATTGGGTGACCATAATTCACACCAATCTCCAATCTTACATTCAGGAATATCGGTAACATCAATTGAAATTAAATCCATACTAACTCTTCCAATAATCTGAGATTGATGGCTATTAACTATTACAGAAGTTCCATCTATGGCTGTTTGGGGGAACCCGTCAGCATATCCACAATAAACAATAGCAATCTTCGTACGTTGCTTTGTTTTTACTCTTCCACCATATCCAATTCTCTCATCTTTATCTAATGATTGAATAGATATAATTTGACTTCTAAACGTCATAGCAGTTTTTAAACCAGGAAAGTCAATTCCTCCATACATTGCTATGCCTGGTCTAACCCAGTCATAAGCTTGGTCCGGAAAATTAAATGCTCCTGCAGAATTCAATACACTTCTCTGCATACTTTTTGTGGTTTGGTTCCAGGCATAATCAAAATTCTTAAATTGAGTTATATTTAGAGCATCTTCAGGATTATCAGCACAAGCTAAATGAGTCATCAAAACATTGGAATCTTTGAAGAGTGGTTCAAACTGGTCAAGCTCATTTAATCTTATACCCAGTCTATTCATTCCAGTATTTACTTTAATCCAAAACAGTAAATCGTCTTTATATTGCTTGGCCAGTGGCAACTGAGAAATTGAATGAATGACTGACCAAATATTATTTTTTTTTAGAGCATCATAAGCATCAGATGAATACACGCCTTGCATTGCTAAAACTGGCTTCGATGAGCTCTCTCTTATCTTAAGAGCTTCTTGTAATCTAACTACGCCATATCCATCGATAGAATCATCCAATGCATGAGTTGCTTTTTCAAGATCATGTCCATATGCATTACTTTTGATGATGCCCATGATTTTGCAGCTCGGAGATAAGTTACTCTTTATTACTTGGATGTTATTTCTCACAAGCTCATAGTCAATTACAAGCTCAGAATTTGGTTCAATCATTGGATGGAGTCGTAATAGCTATCAACGGCAAAGTCTTCAAACCTAGTAAACTCCTTAAGAAAAGTTAGGTTCACCTTACCAATAGGACCATTTCTCTGTTTGCCGATAATAATTTCAGCCTTATTACCCTCTTCAGAGTCTTCGTTATAAACCTCGTCTCTGTAAATAAATAAAATTACGTCTGCATCTTGCTCAATGGCACCTGAATCTCTTAAATCAGCCATGATAGGTCTTTTGTTGGGCCTTTGTTCTACAGCTCGATTCAGCTGTGATAATGCAATAACAGGTACATTAAGCTCTTTTGCAAGCATTTTTAAAGATCGAGAAATTTCTGAAATTTGATTTACTCTATTTTCCTGTGAGGCAGGTAACTGCATTAACTGAAGATAATCAACTACTATCAATGACAGTCCGTTTGGCTCTTGTCTAGCAATTCGTCTAGCTCTTGCCCGCAACTCCATGGGTGAAAGCATTGAGCTATCATCTATATAAAGAGGTAAATCCTTTAATTTAGAAGATGATTCCATAAACTTTTTTAGATCAGATTGATTCATTGAGGCTGATCTAACTTTTTGTTGATCAATCTTAGCGTTGCTCGCTAGCAATCTAGTGGTTAATGACTCAGCAGGCATCTCAAGACTAAATACCAAAACCCCACCAGGTATATCTTTATTAAGAATAAGATTTTCAACAATGTTCATACTAAGAGCTGTTTTACCCATGCTTGGTCTAGCAGCAACAATTATCAAGTCTCCATTTTGAAGGCCCTGCAACTTACTATCAAGATCCTTATAACCTGTAGAGGCTCCGAGCAAGGAAGATCCATTTTTTGCAATTTCATTCATTCTCTCAATTGATTGAGGAATAAGCTCATCTAGCTTCTGAATATTAGTTGATGTTCTGCTAGCCTCATCATTTAATGAAAAAATTTTTGTTTCAGCCTCATCGAGCAATTCAGCAGCATCCTTGCCTTGAGGATTAATAATCAGTTCAGAGATTTCAGAATTGATTTTCATTAGCCTTCTTGAAATAGACTTCTGCCTGATCATTCCAGCATAAGCTTCTAAATTTGCTGCAGAGGGACTCGTAGATGCTAAATCAATCAAATAATTCTTACCGCCTGCTCTAGTAAGAAGATTTTTGCTGTCGAGTCTATCTGAAACTGTTAATGGATCTAGGGGTTTATTAGAATAAACAAGCTCACCCATGGACTGAAAAATGTTTTGATGATCTTGACCCTCAAAATCTGTAAATTCAATGATTTCGCTAACAGCATCATATCTTTCTGTTTCAAGCATCAGTCCGCCCAGCACGGCTCTTTCAAGCTCTCTAACTTGCTCTGTATTTTCTATGGACTTACTAGACATAAATATGATTCTTGCATCATATTATTAAGATAACAACTACTCTGGTTGAACAGAGACCTCAACAACGCATGAAACTTCAGGATGGAATAACAAAGTAATCGAATAATCCCCAAGCTCTTTTAAAGGTCCATCAGGTAATTGAATGACGCTTTTATCTAAAATATGATCAGCTTCACTAAATGCATCTGAAATTTCTCTGGTTCCAACTGAGCCGTAAAGTGCACCTTCCTCAGTCACCTGAACTTTAATTTCAACCTTAGCACCGGAAATTGCATCAGCTTTGCCTTGAGCTTTTGCCATCTCATCAGCTGAAGCTGCAGCTAGTTCGGCTTTCTTGCTCTCAACATACTTTAGGTTGTCATCAGAAGCAAACATAGCTTTCTTCTTGGGAATAAGAAAATTTCTGGCATATCCTGAGCTCACCTCAACAACATCACCAATTTCACCTAATTTTTGGATTTTATCTAAAAGTATAATTTTCATAATTTATCTATGTGAGTCTGTGTATGGAAGCAAGGCCAAAAAGCGAGCAATCTTTATTGCTTTTGTTAATTTCCTCTGTTCCGACGCGCTGATATTTGAAACTCTTGCAGGTATGATTTTTCCTGTCTCAGTGATATACCTTTTCAAAAGATCAACATTCTTATAATTAAAATTTTTGTTATTAGACTCACTCATTATTCACCATCCTTTGATTCATCTTTAGCAACAGTTTCAGCAGTTTGATTTTGTTCTGCTAGAGTTACTTTTGGCTTCTCTTGGCTCTGCTCTTCCTCTTGAGGAGCTTTTTTTGCTTCCCTGGATTCTATAAGTAACAATGAATCCTCTAGAGATGGGGAATCAACCTTTAATAAAAGATGGCGTATAACAGATGTATCGTATTTTAATTTAGATTCAAGCTCTAACGCAGATTCTGATGGCCCTTCTATTTGGAAAATAGCATAATGCCCTTTATTATGATTTAGAATGCTATAGGCTAGCTGTCTACGACCAATGTTTTCAAGCTTATTGATTGTGAAATTTATATCAGCCAAAGTTTTTTCGAACTTTGTTTGAAAGTCATCAAACTTAGTGGATAAGTCAGGGTTAAGTATTAAAGTTAATTCGTAATTATTCATATTGTTCCTTGTGGGTTAGTAGATTTTTTGAACATCAAAAAACCAAGGAGCGTGAATTCTATGCCAAATATACCCAGCAATCAATAATTATTTTTTAAGAAACCAAAAGCTCTATCAAAAAAACTTTTATTATTTTCCAGTGTATAGCCCTGTTTCATTTGATCAAAACCAAAGCCTACCAGACCTAAAGCAGTAGCATATATTGGATTTTTTAGTACTGACTCCATCCCACTAAATTTTTCTGGAATACCTAGTCTAACGCTTGTTTGAAAAATAGACTCGGCCAGGGCAACGGCTCCTTCCATTTTTGAGGTGCCACCTGTAAGTACTATTCCAGCCGGGATTTTATTTTCGAAACCATTACGTTTAATTTCTGCCTTAACTAAATCAAAAAGCTCCACATATCTTGGTTCAATAATTTCAGCCAGTGAGCGTCTTGATAAGTCTTCTGGAGGTCTGCCGCCAACTCTCATTACTTCTAAAGTTTCTCCATCATGAGTAAGTTCCGCTGCTGCACAACCATGCTTTTGTTTTATATCTTCTGCCTGGGCAGTAGGAGTTCTTAAGGCTACAGCTATGTCGCTGGTTACCTGATCGCCTGCTATAGGAATCACTCCAGTAAATGATATTGAGCCAGAATTAAATACAGCAATATCAGTGGTACCTCCGCCAATGTCCACCAAACAAACTCCAAGCTCTTTCTCATCCTCAGATAAAACAGAATATGAGCTGGCTAGCTGCTCTAAAACAAAACCATCGACACCAATTCCACATCGTTTAACACATTTCTCTATATTCTGTATTGCATTATTAGCGCAGGTAACCAAATGCACATGGGATTCTAGCCTCACACCAGACATTCCAAGTGGCTCTCTAATAGAGTCTTGATTATCAATAACATATTCTTGAGGTAGAACATGAAGCACTCTTTGATCTGATGGTATTGCAACTGCTTGAGCTGCTTCAATTACTCTATCTATATCACTTGCTTCAACTTCTTTATCTTTTATTCCTACTATTCCATGAGAATTTAAACTGCGAATATGGTTTCCTGCAATCCCAACATATACATTTTTAATTTTTCCTTCAAATGACGCTTGCGCTTGATCTATAGATTTTTGAATTGCATCGGTGGTTGCATCAATATTCACTACAACACCTTTTTTAAGACCGCTAGATGGATAAGACCCCATCGATACAACTTCAAGAGAATGTTGATCAACATATTTGCCAATTATACAAACAACCTTCGAGGTTCCAATATCTAACCCGACGACATGGTCGGAATCTTTTGTTCCATTATTTGCCATAATTTAAAGCCGCTCCATCTCTGTATCTTAAATCAATAATACTAGGAGTTAAGTTTTTTTCGAAAATATATTTTAAGGTTAATGAAAGTTTTTCCAATACTTTAGAGGATAAATCTGAGCCTAGCTTTATTTTCAAATTACTTTTAGTCTTCAAATGCCATCCTTCCGCTTCTGCATAAGAAATGGAAGAAATATTAAGGTTGTGGGCTGCGGTTAACGCATAAATTTCTGCTTCAACTTCTAGCCACTCATCAACAAATTCAATCGGCATATTTAAATGCAACAAGTCAGGAAATTCACCAAAATACAAAAACTTATTTAGCTTTGCATCTAAATAAAAATTTTCCTGCCAAATATATTTCGGCTCTTTTAAATCGATAAATATTTCTAGCGGCTTGAATGCATATTTTTTAATCAAAAAAGAATTAATCCAGTTTTGGTTATCTAGAAATTTTGATAGCTTTTTAATAGAGGTATTGCTTGATAAATTAAAGACTAATTCCTGGGCTTTTTTTAAAGTTGGGGGCTTCTCAAAAACTACTATAATCTTTTGGTTGTTGTTGCCTGAACAGCCAAATAAGATAGGCATTAAAAGTATAAATGCTAAACCTGTTCTAATTAGCATTGATAATTTCTTGCACAAGTTGATTGTATGAAAGCCCAATTGACTCTGCAGATTTAGGAAATAGACTATGAGAAGTCATTCCAGGAGCAGTATTAACTTCGAGCACATAAAATTTATTATTTCTGTCCTGCATAAGATCAACCCTTAACCAACCAGAACAACCTGAAACATCGAGTGTCTTAAGGCAGATTTTCTCAAGCTTATCTTTATCATCTGTTGAAAGTACAAGCTCGGTAAGTTGAGTATCTTCATTCACGTATTTCGCATTGAAGTTATAAAAGGATTCAGAGGTTTTGATCTCTACAGCAGGTAAACATCTGCCATTTAAAATTGGAACAGTAAGCTCCTTAAAGTCTATGCTCTCTTCCAAAATAAATGTTCTCCTAGGATCTGCACAATTACAAATAGCATTCTCTAAATCCTTGTTACAGGAAATTTTGAATACATCTATGCTTGATCCATCCTCTGCTGGCTTTAAAAATAGCTCCTTGAATGGTTTAAGTTGATTATAAAAAGGTTTGTCTAAATCTTTTTCCATTTCAAGCAATGAAGGAATGGTAATCCAGTTTGGAGTAGGAATTTTATTATCTTTAAGAAGCTCTTTACAGGTATTTTTGTTCCAAGTATTTACACAAGCTTGATGATGGCTCCCCGAAAAGGGAATGCACTTTTGCTGTAAAAGTTTTTGTAATTCTCCTGATTCGCCATCCTCACCATGAAGGGCAATAAAAATAAAATCTTCTTTTGTAAGCTGTTGAGGTGAAAAGTTTTTTGGATAGTCGATAAGTTGGGCTTCGTATCCTAACTCTTTGACTGCTTGAAATATGTATTTTCCACTCTCAAGGGAAACTTCACGCTCAGAAGACTTTCCTCCATATAAAACTATAATTTTTTTTATTGCCACTTTTTTTTTATCTTCTTATTCAGTTTTGAAATTGTTCCTGCCCCTTGAGTGATTAAAATAGAAAAATCTTGATGATTTTCTTGAAGCCAGTTCATGGGATCTTTCTTTCCAATATAATGGACGTTTTTGTGATTTTTTAATATCTGAGAGGCGAGTTTTTTAGAAGAAATTCCTTTAATAGGTTTTTCACTAGCTGGATAAATATCTAACAAAAGAAGAAAATCTACCTTTGATAGCACTTTTTTAAAATCATCAAAAAGCTGTTGCGTTCTTGTAAATCTATGAGGTTCAAAAATCATGCATATTTTTTGACGAGGAAATTTTTCCTTAGCAGCAAGAACGGTTGATAGAATTTCAGCAGGATGATGACCATAATCATCTATCAACACATGAGGACGCTTGGAAAAATAAATTTTTGAAAGCTCAAATCTCCTTCCAACGCCTCTAAAATCAGCTAACCCTTTGGCAATGTCCTTAACTGATATTTTTTCTTCAATGGCTACACAAATAGCAGCAGTAACATTGTATAAATTATGTCTACCACTTAAATTCGTAGAAAATTTATAATATTTTTTATTGGAATGATCTGTTAATTGAAATTTTTGAAGGCCATTTTCTAACTTTGCATCAGTTATTTGAAATCTATTTTTTGAATTAAAACCAAAAGTTATCTGCCTTCTATGTATATCTTTTGAAATTTTACGAATGTTTGAATCATCTAAATTAAGCAAAATATGGCCATAGAAAGGTAAATTTTCTGCAAAACTAACAAAAGATTGATTTAATTTTTCTTGATTTGAGTCATAAAAACTTAAATGGTCATTATCAATGTTGGTAATTACAGCAATATCAGGTTGTAGATGCAAAAATGATCCATCGCTTTCATCGGCCTCTACAATTATATAGTTTCCATCCCCAAGGTTAGAGCTTCTACCAACGCTAAGAACTTGGCCTCCCACCACATATGTAGGACTCAAATTAGCTGCATTAAAAATACTGGCAATGATGCTCGTTGTAGATGTCTTGCCATGACTCCCAGCAATCGCAATGCTCCGATATGGCTTCATCAGAGTCCCAAGCATCTCTGCCCTTGGAATAATAGTTAATCCAGATTTCTTGGCATATGAAAGCTCGGGGTTTCTCTTGGATATTGCTGACGAAGCAACAACTAAATCTGCTTTTAAAACAAGCCTTGGTTCATGGCCTATTTGAACTTTAGCGCCAAGTTTTTTTAATTCTTTCAACTCATCTGTAATAACAAGGTCTGAACCTGAAACTTTAAAACCTCGTTTTTGCAAAATAGTGGCAACTCCAATCATTCCAGATCCACCAATGCCGATCATATGAATTTTTTTGAACTTTTGAAATCCTAGAGAGGTCATCTATTTTTTAAAATTTTAAAATTGAACTTAACATTCTTCTAGCGGCTTGAAAATGATCTAAATTGTTTTCTTTGTTTGACCATTCTTCATAAAGTTTATTCTCAATAATTTTTAGAAGCTTTTTAGAAAGAGATTCATGAGATTCAGACTCTTCATGAATCAACCCCATATCTAAATTAACAATATTAATTGCATTTAAGAGCTGGTGATTATCAATGGCTGATGGCAAAGGAATAATCACTGATCCTCTGTTTAATGTTATAGCCTCTGAGAGAGACAGCGCACCTCCCCTAGAAATAATAAAATCTGACCATAGAATTTGATCATGAGGTGAATCATAGAACTCCCCTACCTCGACAGAAATATTACTTGAATACAATTCCTT